>Ga0194121_10004629_pt1 | contig 19807 bp, 8 predicted proteins | sample TA2MahCa50mmetaG_FD_148609 | JGI IMG/M metagenome (GOLD analysis project Ga0194121, IMG submission 148609) | Freshwater microbial communities from Lake Tanganyika, Tanzania - TA2015020 Mahale Deep Cast 50m | ecosystem: Environmental > Aquatic > Freshwater > Lake | place: Tanzania: Lake...
CTGGGCCGCGGCGCCAAGCAGTTCGCGCGGGTCCCCTGGCTCGTGAACGTCGTGGTCCCCGTGGGTGCGCCGGGGCCCGGCCTGCGCGCCAGCCTGGGATCTGTGTACGCGCCGCCCGCCGAGCCCGCGTCCGGCATTCTGGTCGCCGGACCGCCCCAGGTGGAGCTGCCGCAGTTCCCGATGGCGATCGGCCTGGCGCTGGTGGTCTTGCACCACGCCACGCGTCCCGATCTGAACGGTCGCCGGGCCGTTCTGCTCGGCGTTCTGCTGGCCACCGTGGGGCTCTTGGAGGAATCGGCCATGCTCGCGACCTGCGCGGGACTCGGCGCGCTAGTGGTGGTGAGTTTCTTGCGCCGGTCAGGCGCACCGTCTTGGCGACCGCTCGCGATGACGCTTGCGTCCGCCGTTCCCTGGATCGCGCTGGCCGGCGGCGTCATCAGCGATGCGCTCCTGCGGGGAGAAGGCCCAGTGGGTGCGCGCGGCGCTATCGTTTGGGCCCTGCGCGCCGATCCCGCGTATCTCGCGCCCTGGCACCTGCGCGCGCTGCCCGGTGGCGTGGGGGTGCTCGAGGTGACGTCCTGGCCGGTGCTGCTCGTCGCCGCCCTCGTCGCGTGGTGGACCCGTAACTGGCTGGCGCTCGCCCTGGCTGGCGGTGGTTGGGCGGCGGGGCTGGCCTACCGGTTATTCGACTACCGCTTCGTGGACGACATCGTGCGCCTGGACATGTTTGCCCGGGTGTTCGGCGTGCTGGCGCTGGCGCTGGCAGTGGCGTCGATCCGGCGACACGTGCGCGTGGCGGTCGCGGCGCCGGCGTGCCTTGTGGCGGTGGGCCTGATCGGCTGGCCGTCGGCGGCGATGCTGCTGGCGCCTACGTTGGGCAACGTCGGGAGCGGGATCGCGATCGGGCCGGGCCTTGGGACCGGCGCTGGCCCCTCGGCGTCCGCGCTCGAGGCCCGCGCGCGCACCGGACTGCGCGCGGCGATTGACGAATCCGCGGCGGTGCTGGACTACGCCGGGCGTGCGCTGCCGCAAGGGACCCGCGTGCTGACAGCGTCGCCCCCGGCGTTCGGCGTGGCCACTGGCCTGGCGACCCCGTTCACCACCCAGGCCTACCTGCAGTTCGTCCCAATTGCGGGGCCAGAATATTTGGATGCGATCCGTACGCTGGCGCCGGCCGCGCTGCGGCAACTGGGGACAACCCACGTGCACGCGACGCCAAGCCTGCGCGGCGGCCTGACCCCGGAAGCGCACGCGGCGCTGGACGATCCTCAGTCATTCGCGCGTGTGACCGGAGAGCCGGACGGGTCCGCCCTCTACCGTGTGTTGCCGGCCTACCTGGCGTCGGACCGGCCGCCGCCTCCTGATACGTACCTGGCGCTCGCTGCGCTCGTACCGGCGGACGCGCGCGTGTACGTGTCGCCGTCCCTCGGCGGCGAGGCGCGCAACCGGGCCTTCTACGCCTTACGGACGCGCCGTTTGCTCGGCACCTTGGCGACCGCGGGCGACGGGCGCCTGAGCTTCCCGATCGATCCGTTTGCGCCGGGGACACCGGTGGATTTCATTGCGTTGCCGGACGGCACGGTCCCGATCCACCTCGGACGCACGCGCGCCGACGCAGTCTGGTTTCAGGATGGCGTGCGCCTCTATGACCTGCGCGCGCCACCCGTCAAGCCGGCGTCGCCTGGATCGCCCGGAACTTTCGCCATCGAACCGATCGAGCAGGGCGCTGGCCGCCTGCGCTTTCGGCTGGAGGTGGGCAGCGATGGCGAGCGGCCCGCGTGGACGGGCACCGAGTGGTTGGTGTTCCCGTCTGACGCTGGACCGTATTTCGAGCCTCGGCTAGGGTCGCTGGGCGTCGGCGCGCGCCAATGGTTTCAAGGCCCGCTGGAGCCGCAGACGGCGACGCTGACGATCGAGCTGGCGTACGACCACGCAGCGGGCACGCTGCGGATCGTGGGCGGCGCAGGAGTGCCCGCGGACGTGCCACGCTCGGAGCCCGATTCCGGACCGGGGCCATGGGTGTTCGCGCTTGTCTTCCGCGCCGGGCGATCGGTGGCCGGCGTCCTGCCGGTAGCTGGGCTCGAGCTCACCGACAGCGGGATTCAGATCCACCCGTTTCGAGGCGCCGACCAACGCCTGTGACGGTCGGGTGCTCGCCAGGCGCGCCGCGCCGTCGTCGACACCATCGACCGACCGGTTGCGGCGCTACGCACCAAGCGCCCGCGCACGCGACCGGAATTCGATGCCGAGCCAAGCCGATCCGATTCCGACGAGGGCAACCGCGAAGACGGGCCACGACCAAAACCCGAGGATTGACCCCAGGTACATGTCCAAGCCGATCCGACCGGATCTCCACTGATCCAACAGCCGCAGATGAGCACCGATGACCGAGAAGTGCGGATCCCACAGAATCTGCTCTGGCCTGGCCCCTACGTCCCACAGGTTCAGCCACCCGCTCTGATAGTCGAACACCGCGCCGAGCGCCGAAATGCCTGCCCCCCAGATCGCCACGGCTGCGAGCTCCATGCCCCCTGCCCAGCCGACGCCGCCGCCCTGCAGCAACATCCCGACGCCCAGCGCCAGCATCGGCGCGACCCCCGTCAGCAACCGTGGCCCCCACGACACGCCTCCGTGCCACTCGTTGAAGGTCCCGTAGCCTGTCACGGCCGCTACGACCAGTGCGAGCATCGTCCACGCCGGCCACCGCCTTCCACGCCATCGCGTAGATCGCGAAGAACAGCGCGAAGATCGCCACGGCGCGCGTCATGCTATGGCCGCCCGGCGGTGCGTCCGTCCGGCTGACGCAGCGCAACGATTTCCCCGCCCTCGACCGGCAGGTTCTCCCGAGGATCGAATTGAGCCTCGCGGGACGTCCGATGAACCGATGGTCCTGCCAGTTCTGGCGGCGCGCCTGGCTTGCGCGCGGGCCTGAATGCCATCAGAAACCTCCGTCGTTCCGGCCGGCCAGGACTTCGACGTTGATAGCCGGCTCGATCGTCCTCGCCGCCGCCGGACCGCACCGCCAACCGAGCGATTCCCGCGCGCTGGCCAGAGATCCCATCGGTGACCTCTACCCGACGTTGCAGGGAGCGTAAGGACATTGCCGCGCTCGGCCGGCTGCGGCGTCGGTCATTCAGATCGAAATCATGCGACCTCCGATCTTCTCAGCGGCCACGGTCCGAGCCAGCGCGGCCACGCAGCCCGCGGAAGCGCGGTATCACGCGGATGGCGCCTCAAGTTGCGGCGCAACGTCTACCATAAGGAGACGGCGCCGAACATCGGACGGCGCATGCGTGGCAACCAGGCGCGGTGCCGCCCACATCGCGTGATCGAGGATCAGAGAGGGTCGTAGCATGCGGTCGCTGCATAGGTTGGGACCGCTCGCGCTCTTGCTCGCCCTGGCGCTGTCGCAGGCGCTGGTCGCGGCCGCGCAGCCGGCGGACCAGGCCGTTGAGAATGGGTGGTTCTCTAGCCAGACCGGGCCTGGGGACGGCACCGGGTTCGGCGTTACCGACCGCGACGGCATCCCGTTTTGGACGGAGTTCCAGAACGCGGGCGGCGTGGCGCGCCTCGGCTACCCGGTGTCCCGCCGGTGGATGGCAGGTCCCTTCACCTATCAGGCCTTCCATAAGGCGGTGCTGCAATGGCAGCCGGGCCAGGGCGTGTTCTACGTGAACATCTACGACAACCTGAGTGCGGCGGGTTTTGATGACTGGTTGCTGGCCGCCAAGCAGGTCCCACGGCCGCGGGCTTTTCCGCAGGACAGCGGGCAGCCGTTCAGCGTTGTGGTGCAGAACCATGTGGCGCTGCTGGACGAGAACGCTGCCATCAAGGCGGCTTGGAATGCGAACCCGAACTGGCTCCGCGCCTACGGGCTGCCGGTGGCGTATCAGGACTTCGGCGGGGTGCGCGTGCTGCGCGCCCAGCGGGCTGTGCTCCAGCAATGGGTCGCTGCCACGAGCTTCACCAGAGCGGGCGCCGTGGTGGTGTCGAACGGCGGCGACCACTACAAGCAGGCGGGCTTGATTCTGACCGCGGCTGCCGCGCCCCACGCGGTGACCGAAACGCCCAGCACGGTGACGCCCACCGCTGAGCCGTCGCCAACGCCGGTTGTCCCGCCGACGACCACCACCACGGTTGTGCCGGCCGAGCAGCCCAACCCGGCCCCTGAGATTGGCAGCGTGACCACCATCGTGGCTTCGCCCCTGTTTTCGTCGGACCGGACCGTGTGGGTTGGCAAGCTCACCGGAGGTATCGCGCGCAGTACGGACGGAGGGGTCAGCTACGCCCGAGTGAACCGAGGACTCGGGAATCTGGCGGTCCACGCCGTCGCGCCGTCCCCCGCCGTTTCTTCCGATAACCTGGTGCTCGCCGGCACGAACACGGGAATCTATCGGTCGACCGACAAGGGCGCGACCTGGGGCGCCACCACCGGCCTGCCTGCGGCACGGATCGCGCACAACGGGCCGGTGGAATCCCTATGACCCAGCACGTTCCCTTCTTCCGAACCAGCGTGGACGAGGACGACATCGCCAACGTGGCGGCGGTGCTGCGTACGAACTTCCTCACGACGGGCAAGGTCACGGCCGAGCTGGAGGCCGGGCTGGCCGCGTACACCGGTACGGCGCACGCCGTGGGGCTTACCAGTTGCACGGCCGCGTTGCACCTGTGCCTGGTGGCGCTGGGCATCGGGCCAGGCGACGAGGTCCTCACCACCCCCCTAAGCTTCGTGGCCACCGCCAACGCGATCGTGCACACGGGCGCGCGGCCGGTGTTCGTGGACGTGGAGCCGGACACGGGCAACATCGACGCCGATCAGGTCGAGGCCGCGCTCAGCCCTCGCACGCGCGTGCTACTGCCCGTGCACCTGTATGGCCAGCTCTGCGACATGCGCCGGCTGGCGGCCATCGCGGCCCGCCACGGGCTCGTCATCATCGAAGACGCCGCGCACGCGCTGGAGAGCCGCCGCGACGGCGTGGCCATCGGCGGGCTGGCCAAAGCGGCGTGCTTGAGCTTCTACGCCACCAAGAACATCACCTCGGGCGAGGGCGGGGCCGTGCTCACCAATGACCCGGCGCTGTACGAACGTCTGCGCCGCCTACGGTCGCACGGTATGAGCGCCGGCGCGGCCGACCGATACACCGCCCTCTACCGTCACTACGACGTGCCCGAGGCAGGCTGGAAGTACAACATGAGTGACATCCAGGCCGCGCTGCTCATCGGCCAGTTGCGGCGCGTGGATGCCTTGCTCGAGCTGCGCACGCGCGCCTACCAGCGCTACGCTGCGGCCTTGCGCGACCTGCCCGGGGTGCGGCAGCCGGTCGTGCTGCCCAACAGCCGGCACGCGCACCACTTGGCCACGATCCAGGTGGACCCGGCCCGGCGGGACGACGTCTTGCATGGGTTGCAGCAGCGGGGCATTGGCGTGGCCGTGAACTTCCGGCCGATCCACCTCATGAGCTATTACCGAGAGACCTTTGGCCACCGCCCCGGCCAGTTTCCCGCAGCCGAGCGCATCGGCGCCTCCACCGTCACCCTCCCGCTCTACCCGCGCATCCCCCCGGCGGACCAAGACGCGGTGATCGCAGCCGTCAAAGAAACCCTGCGGGAATCCGCGACCCCGCTCGGCCGCACGTAGCCGCTTGGCACGCGGCAGCCTCAGCGCCGCGCCGACGCCGCGCTCTGTAGCGCCACTTCAGCCGTCTGCCGGACCGGAGCCGGCGCGAGGGCGCGCGGGAACGCCGTTAGGGCCAGCGCCGCGGGGCCGCCTCGGTCAGACGCGCCATTGCGGGTTGGAAGCGGGCCTTGAATTGCGGTGCCGCCTGCGCCAGTGAGGCTGGACCTCCGCGGGCGAGGATCGAGCGCACCTGCCCGGCCACCCGCCCCCGCGCGCCCCTCGACGCCAGGGTGAAGGTTGCGCAGTACCTCGTTGCAAGCGTCAGCGCAGTCCGGCCCGACGCGCCGCTGCTTGGCCACGGGACACCCCTGCCCGGGCCTCTCCCAGATCCCAGCTGGCCGTCGCCACCCAGCGTGCGTGGGCTGAAGGGCCGGGCGGCCCAAGGTCCCGGAGCAGCGCCGCCCATTGGCCGGTGGACGCTCGGCAGCTCGGGTCCTCCACTCGCACGACCTTGCGGCCGTGACTCGGGTCGACGGACGTGGGGAGGGGCCGGTCCCCTGTATGTCAGGGCGCTGGCCGATGTGCCATATTGAGGCGTTATCGCGCTGCGCCCCTCCGCGCCCGGACGAATCCGGGAAGGACGGTCACGTGCCTGGATCGCTTGAGCCCACCGAGGCGGCGCACGTGATCGCACGTGCGCGCACGTGCGTTGGCGCGGGCGGCCGGGCAATGGCGTCGCACGCCGGCCTGCTGGCGACGGTGATCGCCGGGCTAGCTCCGATGTTCTGGATCCCTCCCGGCATGCTGGCCAAGACGGAAGACTTCTTCCTGCCGATCACGTTCGAGCGGTGGCTGGGGCACTTCAGCACCTGGCACACGGGGGTCAACTTCGGTACGAGTCCGGACGATCGGCTGCCGGCCGTGTTCTTCATGTTCTGGCCGGCTTTCTACCGCTGGCTGGGCTTCTCGCTCGAAACCGCCCAGCGCCTGCAGATGACCACTTGGTTCATGGCTGGCGGCCTGGCGATGTACGTCCTCATGGCGCAGCTCGCGCGTTCAGAGGTGACGCGGCTCGGCGCCGTACTTGTCTACCTGTTCAACTTCTACCAGGAGCCCGTGTGGCAGGGGATGAACATTGCCAACCTGAGCGCCTGGGTGGTGCTGCCGCTCATGCTTGGCATCGTGGTCGCGACTGCGCGCGGAGGGAATCTGTGGGCGCGGGCCGGAGTGCTGGCGCTGGCGTCCATTGTCGGCTCGGGTGCAGGCGTGAACCCGCCCATGGCGATGATGGCGCTCGTCCCCGTGCCGCTCTACGTGGGCCTCTTCGTCGTGCGCCGCTGGCTGGTGGGGGACCGGGCCGCCGCGTGGCGGATGGTGCGATTCGGCGCCCTCGCGCTGGTGCTGGTGCTGCTCGTCAACGCCTACTGGCTGGCGCCCCAGGTCGCCGGGGTGCTCGGGTTTGGGCCGCAAGAGATTTTCGCGTCAGTGCCGGCAAGCACCGCGCGCGCGCAGTTGCAGAGCCTGTCACTGTTCACCGGCGCGCTGAATGTCCTGCGGTTGCAGGGCCACTGGGTCTGGTACGACGCCTATGCAGGCACGCCCTTCGTGCCCCACTCGGCAAGCTACTTGGGCGCGCCTGAGTTGATTCTGGGGAGCGCCGTTCTGGCGGTTGCGGCGCTGGCCGGTCTGATCGTTGGGCGCGACCGGCGGCTGCTGTACTTCGGGCTCCTATTCGTGCTCGGGTTGGCGGTGAGCACGGGGGCGAACGGGCCGACCGGCCCGCTCTTCCTCTGGGCGTGGGATCACTTGCCGTTCGCGTGGTTCCTACGCAGCCCTTGGTACAAAGCCACGGCGCTCACGGTCCTGGGCGCGGCTCCGCTCGCGGGAGTGGCGCTCGCTGCGGTTGCCAGCAGGCTCGCCCGTTGGGGCGCGGCGCGCTGGCCCGACGCTGGGAATCTGCGCCGCGCCGTGGTGACCAGCGCGGTGGTGCCGACGCTGCTGGCCGCGCCGTATCTCGTCTACGCCGGGCCGGTCGTGCGGGGCGACTTCTTCGTGGTGCGGCCGCCGGGAGCGCCATTGCCGGGTCAGCAGGTGCGGCTGCCCGAGCACCTGTATGCGGCGCAGGCCTGGCTGGATGCGCAGCCCGGCAGATTTCGCGTGCTGGCGCTGCCGCCGGCGCTGCGCCTGACGACCGACTGGGGGTACACGGGCTACCTGCCCCCGCTCGGCGAGCTGTCCGATCGAACAATGGTCACGATGCTCGCGCCGTCCGAGGCGCCGCTGACGCTGTACCGGGCGCTGCTGGGTGCCAAGGCGGGACCGGCCGCCGTGCTGCTGGCCCGGGCGGGGGTGCGCTACGTAATGCAGCAGGACGATGTACAGAACCGCTATTTCGGCCCGCCGACGTACACCGCCGATGAGGTTGCGCTTGCCATGCGGCAGCAAGGGCTGGAGGAGGAGCGCCGGTTTGGGCCGTTGCGCTTCTACCGGGTGCCGGCCGAGAAACCGGCCATCTGGGGCACCCAGGCGCTGTTTCTCGGCCCGTTCGACCTCAACGCGCTGCGGCCGCTGAGCGAACTGGCCGACGTCGCGGGCGGGGCCCTCGTGCTGACGCCCAGGATCGACCCGGCCGTGGCCTGGGCGCTGCTGCACGATGCACCCGCGGGGCTGTCGGTGGTTTCGTTCGGATCCGCGACGGAGACCTACCTTTCTCTGCGGGCGCTCGACCAGGCGGTCAAGATCGCCGACGGAACACAGCGGGTCACCGTCACGCTGCCTGCGCCTGGCACCTACGAATGGTGGGTGGAATCCGCCCTCCGCGACGTGAGCGGCTTGGACGCGGCGGAGCGTCTGCGGCAGCAAGGCTCGGCCGAGGGGTTGCACATGGAGGTCGACGCGGCCCTCGTGAACGGCGCCGCGCTGCAGCCTTCGCCGGACTTCTCCCTCACGCCGACGGGCCGCTGGCGACTCGCCGGGACGTCCAGCGTGGCCGGGTGGGTGGCCACCCTCGAGCTACCGGCGCCGGTGGCGGACCCCCAGGGGCTCAGGCTGATGGTGGTGAACCGCGCTGAGCGGCAGGAGGCGGAGCGGGCGTTGCTCCGCACAGCGGATCGGAGCGTGGCCCAGTGGTGGGCGTTCCTGACCGCTCAGCCCCACGACGTGGTGGCCGCGGAGATTGGCGGGGCGCAGTCGCTAGCCGTGCCGAAGTATGGCTGGGGCGAGCCGCGCGTGGACGCGCAGGGCCTCGCGTGGCGGCCGATCCTCGGGGTGCACAAGGGGACGACGAACTTGACGATCGAGAACCCGTCCGGTCAGGCGTCGATGCTGGCGATGGCGCTGCGGGTGCGGTCCCACGATCTGGCGCGTTCGCTCTGGGTGCGCCGGGACGGCCAAACGGTGGCCCTGTACGTCGTGGCACCCAATGTCGAGCAGTCGCTCTTGGTCGAGGGAGTCCGGATTGCTCCCGGGCCGAACGCGGTGAACCTCTATTCGCCGAATCCGGAGGTGCAACTGCCGGACGGGCAGTTCCGCAGCTTCGAGTTCGCGTTTCCGGTGGCGGTCGGCCGCTTGTCCCGGGTCCGCACGTTCGCAGCGGGCGCGGCGGGGCGCTACGAGGTGGCTTTGATGCTGGGCGTGGGGGAAGGCCAGGCGGCGGAGCCACGGGCGCTCCTGCGCGCGCTGCGAGTGGATGGCAACGACCTCCTGGATGACATGCGAATCCAGGAGGGTACGTCGATCGCGCGCGCGGTGGTCTGGCTTGAGCCTGGACGCCACACGCTGGAGATCGACCAGCATCAGGGTGTGGCCGTGCCGGTTCTGCTCGGCCCGCAACTCCCGGAGGTTCGCGGACCGCCGGTGCGGCTGACGTACGAGCGCCTGCGGCCTACCCACTATCGGGTCGCGGCCGAGGCCGGACAGGCCTACGTGCTCGTTCTGAACGACCTCTATGACCCGCGCTGGACTGCCTATGTCGACGGGCGCGAGGTGCAACAGCACTTCGAGGTCAACGGGTTCGCCAACGGCTTTCTGGTGGAAGCGACGGGTCCCCATGTCGTGGAGATCGAATTCAAGGCGCAGCGGCTGGCCGACGCGACTCTGCTGCTCTCGGTGATGAGCGCGGCTGCCATGGCGGCGGGTCTGCTCGCCTGGTCGGTGGTGCGTTGGCGGCGCGCGTGAGGGGGTTGCGTGCGGCGGGTGCTCGGCGTGGACCGCCCGGGCGCTGGGCCTTTGGCCGCCAGATCGGGGGCTGGCTCGTTCTGGCGGTCCTGACCATAGCGGCGGCGCTCACGTGGGCGCGGGTGGACCGTACCTACGAGCCCTGGCCGCTGGACCGATCGCAGGGCGAGGTTTACCGCATGGCCGCCGGCCAGAGCCTGAGCCAGCGTTTGGGGCTGTATGCCGGGACGGTGCGCGGCTTCTCGGCCGCGGTGCGTTCGTTTCCAGCCGGGGACCAGCCCGTGGTCCTGAACTTGCGCATCCGGCGGCCCGGCGGCGAGCGCGTGATCCTGCGGGAAGCTCAGGTGCGCCTGCTGGAGGGCGGTCCGCAAATCGTCAGTATGGGCACGCTACCACCGGTGGACCTGGCGGAGTTGCGGGCGGTCGAACTCGAGATCGAACTAGCCGCTGGCAGCGCGGGCGAAGTGATCATCCTCGCCACCCGGCAGGAGAACATCCCGGCCGGAGGCGTTCTCATCAACGGCGCGCCGAGCGATCCCTGGGTGCGGGCCGACATAGCGCCGCTGCTCGCCACGAAGAGCCTGTCCTTGGTTCGTACCACGCTGGCCGCGTCGGCTGCGCGTTCGCTGCTGTATTTCGCGGGCACGCTGGCACTGGCAACGCTGGCCGCGTCACTCGCGCTGGGCGCGGTCGCGCGCCTGCGCGGGTCCCGCCTGAGGGGCGGGATGCGGACGGCGTTCCTGCTTTCCGCCGTTCCGCTGACCGCATTCGGCATGGTGGTGGCCACGGCCACCTTCGGCGTCCGCACCGGACGGCCTTACCTGGAGGGAGTGCGTGACGGCTATTGGGGCGCAGCGATCGCGTTTACCTGGATGAGCGCGGCGGTGATGGCCGTTCCGTGGGGCGTCCTCTGGTGGCGCCAGGGATGGCGCACCGCCCGCACGCCCTGGCGCCAGGCCTTCACCCCGGCGGTGGTTTGGCGGCCCTGCGTGGCCAGCGCGCTCTGGAGCCTGTTACTTGCGATGCCTTTTGCCCTTTGGCGGCAGGACGCCCCGGCACAGACGTTTGGTGCGGTGTCGCTGGTAGCGCTCGGCATCGGCGTCGGCCTGGGCATGATCGCCGGGCTGCGCCGCAGCCCCTGAGGGGGGGCGTCGTCGACATGGCTGGAACGACATGGTGGCGCTGGCTGGGGCGGTTGACGCGGTCCGAGTGGTCCGGTCCGCTGCTGATCGTGGCGCTTGGTCTGGCGCCGTTGTTCTGGGCGCCCCTCGACGTCCTGTTGCTGTCCGAGGACGCCGCGTTGCCGCGGCCGCCGTCACAGTTCCCGCTGGCGCTCCACTCCTGGAACGCGGTGCTGAACACCGGCACGCCCCACAACGTGGCGCATCCCGCGCTGTTGCTGTTTGGGCAGCAGGCGCTGCTGCAGCAGCTCGGTCTAGGCATGGCGCTGACTCAGCGGCTGATCGCCGTCCTGTGGTTCACCCTGCCCGGCCTGAGCCTCTGGTTTCTCATGCGCACGCTCTTTCGGCTGGCGCTGGCGGGGCGGCCTTGGAGAACGGCCGCCCTGGTGGCCGTAAGTTTCTACATGTTCAACCTCTATCTGGAAAACCTGTGGCTTGGGTTCAATATCGCAGTCCTCAGCGCCCAGGCCGCGCTGCCGGCACTGCTCGCGCTGTTCGTGCTGGCGTTCGAGCGACGCCTCGGGCTGGTGGGGTTGGCGCTGTCCGTGACGCCCGTGGCCCTGTGGGCCTCCTCAATCGGCGTCAACCCACCGATGCTGTTTGTCTTTGTGGGCGCGGTGATGGTGTTCGTGATCGCCTACGGCCTGCTCCGTGGCGCCTGGCGCTCACTGCGCCAGCTGAGGCGCATGGCCGCCGTACTAGGGATGGCCGTCGCCGTCGGGCTGTCGGTGAATGCGTTCTGGCTGGTGCCGTTTGTGGGACAGCTGCGGGCCACCACGGGCGCCGACATCACCACGGCGTCCCAACTGGCGGCGTCCTGGCTGACGGGAGTCTCGGCTTCGACGTCGCTGGAAAACGTGGTGCGTTTCCAGGGCGACTGGACCTGGTATCAGGGCTGGCAAGAGCCGTACCGACCACACTCGGAGCTGTACCGCACCAACGGTGGGCTGCTCGCGCTGGGCTGGATTGCGCCTGGGCTGGCGCTGCTGGGAGCGCTCGCGCCGGGGCCGCGACTCCGGCACGTGTTCACCCTGCTGGCTGCAGGTGGGCTGCTGCTCAGCATGGGCCCCCACGCGCCGATGGAGCCCATCTACTCGTGGTTGGTGGAGCACGTGCCGTTCTTCTGGATCGTGCGCAGCCCCTGGTTCAAATTCACGCTGGTCACGGCACTCGGCTATGCCGTGCTCATTGGGTTTGGGCTAACGGCGTTGGTTCGGTGTGGGGGCTGGCTATGGCACCGGGTGGGCCAGCGAGGGAAGCCCCCTGCGGCGCTGGCGCTGGGGGCGTCGGCGATCGCCATGGGCTTGAACCTCGCCTACGCCTATCCCGTGACCACGGGCCAGATGTTCGTTCCGCCCACCGAACGCCGTTTTCTCAACCCGAATCAGGCGCGCGTTCCCCGCATCGCCCAGGCCGCGTCGCGTTGGTACGACGCCCAGAGCGGCGATTTCCGCGTGGCCGCGCTGCCAGAAACGACCGTATGGGCGACCGAGTGGGGCTTCGATGGGCGCGCGCCGGCTCTGACACAGATGGGCGTTACGCCGGTGGTGTACGCGTTCGAGACCATCGCGGGCTCGCTGACTGACGCCGCGAACGTCGACCTGAACAAGGTCGCCTACCGCGCCTTGTATCGCGCCATGACGCGCCGCGTTGACGAGATCTTCAAGCTGATGAGCGTCCGCTACGTCAACCACGAAACAGATGTGAAGTACTGGCTATACGCCGCCGACACGGACTCGCCCGAGTGGGTCCGGTCGCGCCTCGCGCTGCAACTCGGGGTCACGCCGGTGGCGCGCTACGGGAGATGGGATGTCTACGCGACCCAGACGTGGCTGCCCCGGATCTACCTCGCGCCGAGCCTGACCGTAGTAACCGGCGGTCTGGACGCTCTGCCGCCGCTGGTGGGGTCCCCGCAGCTTGCGCAGCCCGCGCTGGCGTTCAGCGAGCAACAGCCGCCTGGTCAGCTCGCCGACGCGCTGAAATCGCCCCTGCTCGGCGGCGTCGCGTTGTTTGCGAGCGGTCCGGCGCAGTTGGCCCTCGACGCGCTGCCCGCAGCGTACCGACACCCGCTGCCAAAGCCAGGGACGCCGCTGACCATCGTGCTGCCCGCTGCAGACCGGTACGCCCTCCTGTTACGGGCGCGGCACCGAGGGGTCTTCCCCTCGGGAGAGCTGGCGCTGGATGGCGTGCCCCTGGATGTGCCCCAATCCGCGCTATCCGAGGCCCCCTTCTGGATCGAACTGGATGTGCGCGCGCTGGCGGCCGGATCGCACCGCTTGACGGGCGCCCTTGACGAGACCGCCGCGGCCGAATTCGTGGCGGTGCCGCAGGGCGAGCTGGCCCGGCTCGCGGCGGAGGTGCAGCATCAGCTCGCCCGTCCGGCGGTGCCAGTGACGCTGCTGGCGACTTCAGAACTGGGGGCGCGGCACACGGCCGCCCTGCCCGATGCCTCGGCGGCGGACGGCGTTGCCATCCGCCTGGGCGAGCCCTTCTCGGCGCCCGAAACGTTGCCCGATGGCACGAAGTGGCGCTGGCTGGAGGCCACGAACGCTGAGCGCGCCCTCGTGGTCGTCAACCCCACCGAGCGGGAGGTGTACGCCAACGTCCTGTTCACGGTGCAGTCGCACCTGCGGTCACGCGGTTTGTACGTTTTCGTCGGCGACCGGCAGCTCTCTGTCTGGAACGTCCCCGGCGGCCGTCCCACCGAAGTGGTCCTCCATGACCTGCCACTCAAACCCGGGGAGACGGTCTTGCGGCTCTATACGCCGTTTCCCGGGAGCGAGGTCGGCGGGAAGCAACTCACGTTCGGTCTGCTCGAGGGCTCGGCGCATGCCGGGCGCCTGCAGTTTTTGTTTCCGCTGACCGTCCGCCAATCGGGGCGGCATCGCCTCGAGGTCCGGGCCTACGGGCCTGAAGCCGCAGTCGAGGCGCTGGCGGCCACGCTGAACGGCCGCCCCCTCGCGATGCAGCCGGCAAGCATCTTGGGCGAGACCACGTTCGTGGCGGAGATCGAGCTGATGGCGGGCGAGCACGAATTCGCGGTGACGCAGTCCGCCGCCGAGCAGTACGCAATGCGCTTGCTGCCCGAGGGCCTGGGGGATGACCGGAGCAGCGCCCCCGCGGCCGTGCAGGTGCTGGAGGCCGGCCCTACCAACTACCGCGTGAGGGCGAGCACGCAGGGCCCGGCCGTGCTGGTATTCGGCGACTCGTTCGATCCCCGTTGGGAGGCTCGCCTGGCCGGCCAGGCGTTGACTCACCACGTCATCAATGGATTCGGCAACGGCTTCGAGATCCCGGGGGCGGGCACCCACGAGATCGTCATCGAATACCGCGGGCAGCGCCTCTTCGTTTGGGGCGCGGCGGTTACCCTGACGGCGCTCGCCGGCCTTGTCGTGCTGGGGGCGGCGCGGCGCGGGATGCTGCGCAGATTCATGGCCCGCTCGACCGCCCGGTGAGCGTCCCCGCTATCCGCACGGCGTTGGGACATGTGACGCAGCGCGGCCCCGCCGCACGGTGGCCTCGACTGAGGGACTGGCTGGCGCGGCCCACCGTGCACGATGTCGCCCTGGTGGCGCTGCTGGGGCTGGCGCCCTTGCTCTGGTTCCGCGAAGGCACGTGGCTGGTCAGCGAGGACCTCATGGTGCCCCCCAGCTGGGATGAGTACACCCAGTTCTGGTACGTCTGGAACGACCAGCTTGGCACCGGCGCGGCCAAGATCCTTGACTCGGGTCGCTTCGTGACGCTTTTCATCGCAGCCGCGCTCCAGGGGCTGGGGGTGCCCCTCGTGGTGGCCCAGGCGGTGCAGTTCGTCGTGTGGTTCACCTTGCCAGGCCTGGGCATGTACTACCTGATGCGCGGCGTCTACCACGGCGAGCGCGCGCGCTTGGCGTGGCTCGGCGCGGTGTTGTTCTACATGTTCAACCTCTGGCTCATGTCCAACTGGCTGGGCTACAAAGAACCCATGCTGGCGGCGACGGCCGCGCTGCCGTTCGCGCTCGGAATCTGGGTCCGCGCCTTCGCGCGGGACGGCGGCTACGTGCGGGCCGTGCTGGCCGCGGGGCTGGTCTCGCTGCTGGCCTCGCCGATGGGCAACAACATCAGCGAGATGCTCGCCGCGCTGGTTCCGCTGCCCCTCCTGTTCGTGGCGGAGGGAATTGGCGCGCTGCGGCGTGGGCAGGTGCGTCGGTGCGGCCGGATCGCGCTGGCGGGCGTGGCGCTCGCCCTCCTGTGGGGGGCGCTCAACGCCTTTTGGATCGTGCCCGAAGCATTGGGCATCCACGCGGCTGCTGGCGGGTCCGACCTCCCCGACTTCCAGCGCACCAGCCTGCAATTCCTGGAAGGCCAGAGCCTCTATACGCCGCTCACCAACGTCCTGCGGGTCCTGGGCGACTGGACCTGGTATCAGGGCCTGGTAGACCCGTACCGCTCGTTTTCCGCGTTCTTCACGGGCAGTCCCATCTTCAACGGCCTCGGGTGGCTCCTTGTGGCCCTGGTGGTGGTGGGGGCGTGGCTGGGACGCGGCCGCAGCCGCCCGACCTTTGTCGCGCTTACCGTGCTGGGCATCACCCTGAGCGCGGGGCTCAATGCGCCGTGGGGTGCGCTCTATGCCTGGGCCTTCGAGCATGTGCCCGGGTTCTGGATCGTGCGCAGCCCCTGGTTCAAGTTCATGCTCCTCACGGTGATCGGCTACGCAGTGCTTTTGGGGCTCGCGGCGCCATGGGTGGCCCGTTTCCTCGCTCAGGGGCTCGGGCGGCTCACGGTCGTCCCCCTACGCCGGCGGGCCTCACTGGCTGCGGCGAGCGCGGCTGCGGTGTTCGTGCTGATCGGGCCGGTCTATGCATATCCGGTCACGCTCGGCCTCGCCTTCGCCACCACCACCGAGCGCACGTTCCTGAATCCCAACCACGCCGTGCCGCCCGCGTATACGTTTGAGGCCGCGGCTTGGCTCAACGCGCGCGCCGGGTTCTATCGAATCCTAACGATTCCCGGCGAGGCGCCGTGGCTGTCGGACTGGGGGTACTCGGGATTCGGTTCATTCGTGCAGTCGCTTACTCGAGTCCCCGTGGTCTTCAGGCGCACCACGCAGAGTGTGAAGGTCTCCCAGGGCGCCCAGAATCCGAGCGGAGCGCTGACCGATCAGGTCGACGCCGACCTCCTGGACGAGGGCTCCGAAAGCGTGGCGGCGGCGCTGGCCCGCATGGGCGTGGGCTACGTGGTGCACGAACGTGACGTGCGTGACGACTTCTACAAGGGTCCGGGCTTTCGCCCGGATGACTCGCCCCCAGAGGTGGCGCGGATCCTCCAGGCGCGTGCCGGCATCACCCGCAGCGGTTCGTTCGGCCGTTGGGACGTCTACGCGGTCGATCGGCCGCGCCCGCGATTCTGGGCGGCGGCGGGATTCGCCACCGTGGATGCCCTCAGCGCGCGGCGCTCGGCACGGCTGACCGAAAGCGGTTGGGTGAACGGCCTGCCGCAGGTGGAAGCCCGCGCCGTGCCGGCGGGCGCGACCCGCGTCGCCATCGCCACGGCCACCAGCCCCGACCCGGACGCGCAGGCGTGGCTGTTCGACACGACTGACCTGAGCACCGGTGGTGAGCTCGACCCGGTCGCCGAGCTGAGCGTGTTGCCGGGCGCCTCGGAAGACTGGGGCGCGGTGGAGCAACTCACGCCCGGGGACCGCTGGCGGTGGGTCAAAACGCAGAAGGGCCGCCATTTCGTGATCGAAAACCGCACGAGCGTTGCGCAGCCCGTCGAACTGCGTCTGCGCGTGCTGTCGTACCGTCGCGAGCGCAGTTTCTACGTCTACCTCAACGGCGCAGGCGAACCGGAGAGCGTCACCACCGTGGCGGCCGACACGCCCACGGACATCCGATTGCCGGGCCTGCGGCTGATCCCTGGCGAAAACGTCGTCGGGTTCTACACGCCCTTTGCGGGCGATGAACGGAACGGCGAACAGGTGGCCTTCGCGGTGGAGCAGTCGCCGGTGGTCGGCCGGGCGCGCTTCGTCTGGCGGCCCACGATTCCCACGGCGGGCGACTTCGAGCTGCTGGCGATGGCCGAGCCGGTGGCGCCGGAAGCTTGGCCGGCAGGCGTGCCGAGAACGCTTGCGCTCCGGACGGGCGAACGCTCGATCGCGCTCGCGCGGCAGTCCAACCGGCAGGCAACGTACCTGGGTACCGTCGCGCTGGCGCCGGGCGAGGCGATCGAGCTGCGGCAACAGGGGCAGGAGCAGTACGTGCTGGTGGCGCGCAGGGTGGGCACCGCCGAGCCGCCAGCTCCAGACGTTTCGCTCGCGCTTGAATCGGCCAGTCCTACCAACTACCGGCTACGGGTGCGGGCGGCTGCGCCGTTCGTGCTGGTGTTCAACGAGAGTTTCGATGCCGCCTGGGAGGCACGGGTGGACGGCACTCCGGCGCCGCACGTGCGCGTGGACAGCTACGCCAATGGGTACGTCGTGAACCACACGGGAGAGTTCGACCTAGCGGTGGATTACTGGCCGCAACGGGCTTTCGAAGGCGCCTTCGCCGGATCGGCTGCAACCGCAGCTCTGGCCACGTTGGCGGCGATCCGCCAGCTCCGACATGCTCGCCGGCGGCGAGCCTCGCACGAAAACGCCGCGTATCCTGCGGGGCGCGCTTCCGACGAACGCGTGCGTTGACAGGCGCGGGCGACGGCCGTCGCCCCATGCCGGTGGTGGCGCGGAACAGACAGCGCCCGCCGCTCTCGTCGCCGATGCCAAACCTCAACGCCACACGCAGGCAGTGGCGGCGCTTGTACGACACCGACGCCGCCGCGGCGCCAAGCGGTGGGCCGCACCCGGTGCGCGCGGGCGCCCAGCGACGCGGCCACGCCCTCAGGTGCTGGCCGATTGCGCCTGTGCGACAAGGATCAGCGACTGGCCGAACGGCGGTCGCACCAGCCGCTCCAACCGCCGCACCACCGGCACCGCGACGCGATCGAAAAGCATCGCCTGGCTCTCGACCGACCGGGCATTGAGATTCCTCGTCCTGAGGACGCGACCGTGGACGTACCACGCCAGCGCGCCCGCCGCGTTGAGTATGGTAGGCGCGTCGCACGCGGAAACCCGCCGCAGCGAACTTGGCCACCAGGTCCCTCCGTCCATATCGGCGCACGTGCCCGGCGGCTTCGTCGAGCGTGCCGTAGATCGAAGGCATGGCTGGCACGATGACCAGCGCCACGCCACTGCGCGGCGCCAGTACCGCATGGGCGTGGGCGATAGCCCGCGCGTCGTCGGCGATGTGCTCCAACACGTTGCTGGTTACGATCGTGTCGAACCCCAGGCCTGCGAGGCGTTGCACCGCGCCTTCGTCGCCGATATCGGCCACCAGCGTGGAGACGTTCGGCACCCCGGCTAGCCGGGTCCGAAGAAAGGCGATTGCCGTAGCCGACACGTCGAGGGCGGTGACCGGCGCCAAGGCGGCAAGATGGGCGGTCATGTTGCCGCTGCCCGCTCCGACTTCGAGGACCTTGCGCCCCACATAGGGGCAGATCTGCTCGAACAGCCAGCGGTGGTAGTTGGTGGCCTGCCGCAAGGCGTGCGTCATCGTGTCGAGACCCGACGGGGCAGCCGCGGCAGGACTGGGCGGAGCAGGCATGCGAGCTGCATGTTGCGCAACAGCGGCAGGGCCGTCAACGCCGCACGTGCGCCGGATGCGGCGCAGCGCGGGCGACGGGGACCGTGTACCGTGGGAAGGCGCGCGGGGACTGCCTTGGTTCCACCGACTCGGAAGGACGCCATGCCGAGCGTGGGTGCGGCCGGCACGGTCGATCAGCGCTCAGCCACTACGAGCCCGCGCTTCGCGGCCGGGCTCGAGCGCAACCTGGTCGTCCTCATCATCGTGTTCGCCACGGCGCAGGCGTTGTTGTGGTCGCTGGTGCGGCTCCCGGGCGACGGCGGGCCCGACGAGGCGTCCCACGTTAGGGTTCTCCTCGCCATGCGCGCCCAGGGCGGCTTTGCACGATTCGAGGGCTACCCGCCGGGCGCGTTTCGGGGCGGTCCGGTGCGCGCGCAGGTGGCCTACGAACTCACCCCGGACGTGTTCGCCGTCCCCGTCGCAGCGACGCTGGCGCTGCTGGGCTCGCCGGACTACGCCTTCAACGTGCACGTGGCGCGCCTGTTCAACGTCACGCTGTTGCCGCTGACGCTTTGGCTGGCGTACCTCGCTCTGCGCCGCCTGTTCCCGAACGGGCAGCTCGAGCGTGTCTGGGGCCTGGCGTTCATGAGCGCGATCCCCATGTTCGTGCTGGCGTTCGCGATCGTTACGAACGACTCGCCCACCATCGCCGCCAGCACCTTCGGCGTCTACGCCGCGCTGCGCGCCTGGCAGGAGGACTTCCGACGACGGGACGTGGCGCTGCTGGGCGTCGCGCTGGGTTTGGTGGCCCTGCACAAATACAACGGGTTCCTTATTCTGCCGGGGACCGCCGCCCTAGTGATCGCCCGGCTCTGGCGCGCGCCGCGACGCCTGGTGACGGTGGGGGGCGCGCTGGCGCTGCTGGTGGCGGCTATCGCGGGCTGGTGGTACGTGCGCGCTCAGCTCGTCTACGGCGACGCGCTGGGCATCGCCACCACCCAGCGGGCGGTGGACGCCAGCGGCGGCGCGCCGGTCCCGCCGCGCACGCGCGGGCTCAGCCTGGTGCAGTTCGTGCAGGACACCAACTGGATCGGCGAGAACTTCGCCACCTTCTGGGCGGGCTACGGCCTGCAGAAGCTGAAGCTGCCGGGGGCGGCCTACCTTGGTCTGTCGGCGTTGGTGGCGGCGGCGGGCCTGGGTCTGGCGCTGCGCGTCGGGCGCGGCGCCGCGCGCCGGCC
>Ga0194121_10004632_pt1 | contig 19797 bp, 20 predicted proteins | sample TA2MahCa50mmetaG_FD_148609 | JGI IMG/M metagenome (GOLD analysis project Ga0194121, IMG submission 148609) | Freshwater microbial communities from Lake Tanganyika, Tanzania - TA2015020 Mahale Deep Cast 50m | ecosystem: Environmental > Aquatic > Freshwater > Lake | place: Tanzania: Lake...
GGATGATCTATTGTGCTTTGAGGGCACCGGATTGTGGCCTAAAGTCTGTCAAATGATAGGCCACGCTCTATCACAAGGTGACGGACTATGTGCTAAGTGGATGCCACGAGGTGGAAGAGAAGCTCGTGTTTTACGAGTTGCCTTGGGGATTAGCCCCAAGCAATGGAGAAAAACACTTGTTCGTCTAACACAAGTGGTTGAAACTTCGATGTGCGATCGGCGATGGACAGAGATAGATTACTCGAAAGTTCCTTCTCTTGCCTCTGCTCGTTACTCAAAAGCCTTTGCAAAACATGACCCAGTAGGTTATCAATCCTGGAGGGAAGATCTGAAATCCGGTGAATCTAAAGTGAATGCCTCGGCTGTTTACCCCTACGATATTATCAAAACTCTAAAAAATCGTGGTGATATTCAAGTAGCTGAACAAATGTGGGAGGCGCTTCCGAATTTTATGAATGGATCTACTTCTAGAATTCTACCTCTAGTAGATACCTCGGGTTCGATGAGTTCACCTGTTTCACCAAACTCATCAACTTCGTGTCTTGATGTAGCACTATCTCTTGGTATCTATATTTCTCAAAGAAATACTGGGCCTTTTAAGGACGCCTTCATTACGTTTTCTACCGAGCCAACTCTTCAGATCCTAAGGGGTTCTCTTTGGGAAAGATACACACAACTCAAAAAAGCGAAGTGGTCTATGTCGACAAATCTTGAAGCTGCTCTGGGTCTTATTTTAGATAGTGCCAATCGTCATCAAATCTCTCAAGACGAGATGCCCGAGACCTTACTAATCTTATCAGATATGGAGTTCGATGGGGCAACTGGAAGATATACCAATCAAAATCCTTCTGCTTTTTCAATGATACAAGAGCAATACTTAAAGGCTGGTTACAAAATGCCACAAATAGTTTTTTGGAACTTACAAAGCCGTCGTGATAATATTCCTGTAAGAGCTCATCAAACCGGAGCTGCTCTTATTTCTGGATTTTCACCTTCTATAATGAAGTCGCTTCTAGGTGGTGAAGAGTTTACTCCAGTAACAATCATGAACCGAACTATAGATTCTGAAAGATATAGTTTAGTTATCGTTTAGTTATTTTTTAGATATTTTTAGTAAGAAAAATACTATAATACCAACGGTGATTATCCATCTTTCAGGCTCTACAGGATATCCAAACTTCTGAGCAGTAGCATAAGTTCCTAGAAAAAATCCACCGAGGATAAGAAGAAGGTTGTTGATAATAGATGGTGTACTTTTTAGCATAGATTTTTTATTTTTTTTTAGAAAAACACGGTCCATATAATCCCAAAAAGTGTAATATAGACCAAGACTATAAGAATAGAAACTTGAATTTTATTCGATTTTGTAGGTTTATTTTTTTTCATTTTCATTAAGTTAATATATAATTTTTTCATATCTTTGCTCTCAAGAAAAAATAAAAAATGTGGCGAAACGAATAACTACCATTATGTGCCCCTTTTGTCTTAAGGACATTCCGAAAAAAATTATGAGGTGTGTTGCTCTTCCTATGACAAATGAAGGTAGGGGAAAATATCACTCCTATTGTTGTGAGAGTTGTATTAAAAGGAAAGAAAAACAAATCTTAGAAGTTTTAGGAGTTATTTAAGAAACTTTTTCTAGTTTTTCAATATGAAATAGCTTATATTTGCTCTGAAAAAAGAGCCAAGATGGTGTAAAGGTAGCCACGCTGGATTTAAACTCCAGTGGTCGATGAGATCGTGCGGGTTCGAGTCCCGCTCTTGGTACAAAAAAAACATATATGTTCAAGTCTAAAAAAGTTTCTAAATTTCAATTTCCTGACCGAAGACCTCTAAGTGTTCGTATTAAGGACTTTTTCTTGAGCCTTCTTTTTTGGAAAGGTAGAAAGAAGGGTATGGTTCACACAAGAGATATCACTCTAGATGATATACGTCAGGTATTTTTTCCAAAAGGGTTCTCAGAAACCTACTCTTATCTTGGATATGTTCCTAGTAGTAATGTCTTAACACCTATTCACGGATTAGTAATGGCGATGGACGCAGCTGCTCGGCCTACTTGGTGCCCTAGATGGTTTTTAAGGTTTCTTAATCTTTTTGGAAATGATCTCTCCAGTGTGCGTATCCGTAACCACACCTTACATAATCTATTCATTCGTATTACCCGAGGTATTCGATTTGAAGATTACAAATATAAGTGGTCACATTATGATCTTCGTATCTCTATACAAGCTCCGAAATATCTACAAGATATAGCTGATGGAATAGAGATTGTAACTTACCGAATAGGTCGTCGGCAAGAGTTGATTGATGAGATAAAATCTCGTCAAAAAGATTTTGACAAACTACATATGAGTATATCTGGACTAGAGGCACATCTAGAGAGTTTATCCGAAGAAAAATCTTAATCTTCCAAAAAAATCCAACCCTAAAAAAGTTGGATTTTTTTTCTATATACTAGAAAAAAAACTAGTATGAAGAATATTAAATTATTTGAAAGCTTTGTAGAGGAAATTTACGAAGGAAAAGTCCAGAAGGGTCTTATGCATAAACTACTAAAAATAGATCCAAAAACTACCATTACCTCTGTTTATACTTCGGGTGAAGAACTAGCACGAGATCTTATGTTAGCAGTAAAAAGAGCAAAACTTGTTCCAGCGGAAAAAATAAGGAGAAAAGTAACTTCTATGCTCGCCTACGCGGCTAACTGGCCAGGTGAAGGAGAAAATACGGTCCTGGATAGAGCCTTGAAGGCTGCCTCAAAGATAGAAGTTCGTGGAGTGCCGAATATCTCAGAAAAATAGTTCTATTTGATAAAAATAGAAGATTTTTTTTATATATAGAAAAAAAGAGAATATTTTATGAATAAAACTACAAAGATTGATACTTGGAACGGTTTCAATAAAAAAATAAATGAACTGAGAAGCGAAACATACTCTGATATTATGGATCGCACGCAAGATTATACTTGGAGACCAACCGAAGATGAACTAGATCCCGAAACTGAAAAGCTCTCAAGAGTAAATAAACTCGCTAGAGAAAGATTCGAACAGGAGTTTTACGAAGAGTTCCCTATAGGTAGTCAAATAACAAACGGTGATAAGGTCTATACATTTGCTGAATTACAATTTAAAACTGCCTATACAAACTACAATCTTGTTTTCAACCCAGTAGATGGTGGAATTGACCAGGATCCACTTATCATTCAATATGATCCAGAAAACGGATATTATCTTGGATACAATATCGAGGATAATTTAGATAGAGAATCAATATCTATGATTATGGATATGTTTTGGTATAAAACCCGCAGTAATAATAGAAAATTAGGAGAAAAAGATGTTGAATAAAGCTTTCTTTTTAGGCTTGTTGATGCTGATAAGTATCTCAGCCACAGCACAAAGACCCCAGGTAAAAGTTGATTGTAAAATATATCAAGTTGTTTACTCTGAAGTATATGAACAGCCCTTGAGCGTTTCTTATAAAATAACATGTATAGATGGTAAAACACCTAGAAAAGGTTTAGATTTTTACACAAACGATTCTATAAAAACATCCGATAACCGAGATTACGAAGGTAATGTTTGGGATAAAGGTCACTTAGCACCAGCTGCACACTTTAACTGCGAACTTTCAACACTTAAAACAACTTTTTCTTATCTGAATTGTGTATTACAGCACGAAGTTCTCAATCGTGGCGCTTGGAGACTTCTTGAAGCTTACGAAAGAGAGCTTTCCAAAACACAGAAAGATATCAGTGTAGTGATTAATGTCGACTTCTCTAGTTTTGATAAACTAACAACCGGTGGTTGTGTTCCGAAAGGATTCACAAAAACCATTTATGTTGCTGGTAAGCCGTTTGAGTGCTATTATTTTCCGAACACAGATCCTAAAACCAATGATTTTAAGAAGTTTCTCGTAAAAAATTGTAAATAAACCGGTGGCAAAGATTAGAAAGATCGGTGATCACAAACCAAATATTGTAATCTTTCAAGGTTCTTCTAGAGATGAAGATAGTTGCCCAGGTCAAATTTCTAAAACTAGACGAGTTGTTAACTATGTTTTGGATAAATGGTCTTTCGCTGTAGATTTTCAGTTAGTGGACCTAGCAGTCAATTTCAAGAAGAGGAGCATAGTTCAACCTTGTAAGGGATGCGTTTCAACTTCTAGCTATCATTGTCATTGGGCTTGTGATTGCTACTCGAAAAACAATCAAAAGAAACCCGATCTACTTCACGACCAAGATGTTTATAGTAAACTAGAAGAATCTGATGGATTTCTCGTATTTAGTCCTATTCACTGGCATGCACCTTCTTCACAGGTAAAAGCACTTTTTGATAGATTAGTTTGTGCTAATATGACTCTCTCTAGAGAAGATGCTAAAAAAGTTTTAGGTGAAGAAAATATCAAAAATGCCGAGGTAACCGGAAAACTTTCTCTCGAGGGTGGATCTGATCATCTTCTCAAAAACCATTTATCGGGCAAATTTGCTGGGTTTTATATACACGGAGATGCCGGTGCCAACGACTACGGTCGAGGAAAACTTCCGGACACATTCTCAAAGAGTGAAGAAAATAGTTGGTATTCTGATCCAAAAGCAACGATTATGCCACAAGTTCTCCAATGTAAATACTCAGGTATAGAAGTTCCTGATAATATCATAGAAGCATTCTATACAAACAAAAACGTTCCCTATTACCAAGCGAATTTAGATTTTTGGGAAAATGAAACTTTCTTCAAAAGAGCAGATAAATTGGTAGAAAATTTCTTACAACATTTAGAAAATAGATAAGGTATGATAATACAAAGTTTTCTCCAATTTATAAATGAATCCAATGATTTCAAGCGTGTCTTGAAACGGGGAGATTACGGTGATGATGTGAAAGCTCTTCAACGAGGTCTTGGAATAAAAGACCCGGATGGTGATTTCGGTGAAAATACCAAAAAACTACTTATATCTTATCAAAAGAAAAGGGGCCTTGAACCAACTGGCACTTTTGGTAGAGAAACTTGGATCGTGATGTTTCCAAAAAAAGGAGTGAATATTCAAGATATACTCAATAGACTTGAGAGAGCATCATCTGGACTTGGAACCGATGAAGAGGCTTTGGAAGGTGCTATTCTCAAAATTCCCTCTAGGGAAGTCGTAGTATCTATAAACAACTTAATTTCCAAAAATCGGGATAAATACTCTTATCAAAACATCGGTGATTATTTTTCAGAGGAACTTGGTATTTTTGATAGTGGAGTAAAAGAAAGAATAGAGAAACATTTAGCAAAAATAGGAGCCTTGGATTTAATCAAATCCACTAAACTTCCACCTATAAATGACGGAACTATAGTCAAAGCAACTCTAGATAGTGTAGTCAAACATGAAGATGTCAAACTTGAAGTGTATCCAGATCCTATTCATGGTTGGAAAGTTCCTACTATCGGGATAGGTTTTAACCTAGCTAGAAAAGATGCTGATAAAAAATTGAAAGCTCTCGGATTAAATCCGGTATTGATTCGAAAAAAGAAATCCAAAATCACAAAGGAACAAGCTTATAAGTTAGCTACAGATGATATTTATAATGCACTTCAAGGAGCAAAAAGAGTTATAAAAAACTTTAATGAACATCCACTTGAAGTAAGATCATCTATTACAGAGGTTATTTTTAATATTGGAGTTACTGGATTTAGTAAATTTGAAAACTTTATTGATCTGATACACAAGAAAAATTATAAAAGAGCCGCCAAAGAACTGATGAACTCTAGTTGGTCCAGACAAGTTGGTAGGCGTGCTGAAGAAATTTCAGATAAAATATCCTCGGCTAAACTAACCTCTTAAGAAAAGATTCGATTCTTTCTATAGCTTTGATTAACTTATCTATAGAAGTAGCATAGCTTAGTCTTATACAGTTTGGCTCTCCAAAAGCAGATCCAGAAACAGTTGAAACATGGGCTACATCAAGTATTAGTTCTGATAAGATATCTGAATTTTCTATAATTATTTCTCCGTATTTTTTACCAAAGTAACTAGAAACATCAGGAAAGAAATAAAAAGCTCCATCAGGTTTATTTGGTTGAAGTCCATCTATTTGCGAAAGTTTTTGGTAAATCTGATCTCTTCTCTTTTTAAATTCTTCTCTCATATGACCTGAGATATCCTCTGGATTATTTGATAAGGCTGAAATAGCTGCTCTTTGAGTTATTGAAGTGGCGCCAGAGGTGAATTGACTCTGAAGTTTTGATACAGCGGATGCTATTTCAACTGGTCCGGCTAGATAACCAAGCCTCCATCCGGTCATAGCATATCCTTTAGATAATCCATTTACTACTACACATCTATCTAACATACCATCAAGTGAAGCTATTGAAGTTTGATTACGTGAAAAGTTAATGTATTCATAGATTTCATCTGAAATAACCAAAATGTTTGGATATTTTCTAAAAACCCGACATAGAGATTCTAGTTCATCACGAGAATAAACACTTCCGGTTGGGTTACATGGTGAAGAAAAGATAAAAATTTTAGTCCTATTAGTGATAGCACTCTCTAGCTGAGAGGGGGTTATTTTATAGTCATTCTCTATGGTAGAACGAATAGTAACTGGAGTTCCTCCAGAGAATTGAACCATTGTAAGATAACTCACCCAATAAGGTGTAGGAATGATTACTTGGTCACCTGGATCCAATAAAGCTTGAAAAAGGTTCATTAGGCTATGTTTAGCTCCAGTGGATACAACAATTTGACCAGGTAGATAATCAAGACCGTTATCTCTTTTCAGTTTATTAGAAATAGTTTCTCTTAAATCAAGATATCCCGGAACTGGTGAATACTGGGAATAGTTTTCATCAATAGCTTTTTTTGCGAAACTTTTGATAACATCCGGTGTGAAAAAATCAGGTTCACCAAGACTAAGATCGATGATATCTACTCCACTATCCTTTAGTTTTTTAGCACGAGCTGCCATATTTAGGGTTTGTGATTCTTCTAAGTTTAATACTCTATCAGCTATTTTGAACATCTATTTTTTTTTCTATTCTAAGATTTTTTTATGTCAATGTTTAGTAGTATCTTCTAAACAAATAATATTTTTTTTATATATTTCATAGTTATGAAGAAATTATTTTTATCTTTTGTTCTTTTACTCCTATATTCCTGTTCCTCAAGTATTAAACTATCAAATGTTTCTATTGAAGGATTATCACACCGAGGAACTGATGTGTATTACCAAGGTGAACTCTGTGCTAAGATGTCGGCTATCGAAATAGCTTACGATGGTGGAAAAATAGTTAGAGAAGCAACTTTTATCATTCAAGACGAAAAGTTCGATCATTTAGCTATTAACATTATCAAATATATGAGAGAAAAGCAATCAACTTGGGAAATTGAAGTAGAACTAAAAAGAACTACAGTTGATATAAAATCAGAAGACTGCCATTGACTAGGCTAGAACGAGCAAAAAACTATTTCTTAATGTTTGTAATAATTCTATCTTTCGTACATTTTTTAGTGTATCTTATCGGTAAGATTATTTAAAAATATTCCAAACTATCTACAATGATAATCAGCAGCTTTTGTAGCTATTTGAATATCAGGTTTTACATTTACTTTGTATCCAAGAGATAGTGCCCATCCACGAGTAGCACCTATAAGTTTATGACTTACCGTGAACTCGTCTTGGTTGTAATCCATATCTATTTCTACAACAACATTAATTTTATCAGAAAACCATTGAGCTACCTCTATAGTTCTTGTACATTCATCAAAAAGTCTAGAAAAAGTATCTCTAACAAGAGGTATTTTTTCTTTCGTAAAAATGTAGTGCGCACCACGGATACCAAACCTATAGGCAATAGCTGTCACAAAAGAAGTTTCAATTCCCAGATTTTGTGAATCTGTGCCGATATGAACTTTCATATTTGGATGCTTTTTCATGATATCAAGTGTATGTTCGACAACATCAACATATTGACCTTCTACGGTTCTGAATCTTTTCATATAGGGTATATAATTTGGATAGGTAATTGTTTCTAGACAATCTTGAGAACGAACCAGGTTTTTTTTTGCGGAAGATATTGGATTCGAACCAATGAGCCGGTTACCCGACTAACACCTTAGCAGGGTGCCGCTATAGACCTCTCAGCAAATCTTCCTTGGGTGACCGATGGGGATCGAACCCACGACCTCCTGAACCACAATCAGGCGCTCTAACCATCTGAGCTACGGCCAACATAGATAAGTAGCGAAGAGCAGAATCGAACTGCTGACCTCAGGGATATGAATCCTGCGCTCTAACCAACTGAGCTACTTCGCCATTCAAGCACGGGTGGAGAGACTCGAACTCCCAGCCTATAGTTTTGGAGACCATCACTCTACCAATTGAGCTACACCCGTATTTTTTTGAGGTACTGATTGGATTCGAACCAATATAAGAGCTTTTGCAGAGCTCCACCTTACCATTCGGACACAGTACCAAAATGTAGCCCCTAAACGATTCGAACGTTTAACACTTCGTCCGTAGCGAAGCAGTTTATCCATTAGCCTAAGGGGCCTTGTGTTGGAATAGCTGGATTCGAACCAGCGACCTTTTGAATATCAGTCAAATGCTCTAACCAACTGAGCTATATTCCAATGTGTGCCTGCAGAAGGACTCGAACCTCCGAACTCAAACGAGAACTGATTTACAGTCAGTTGCAATTGCCGCTATGCGATACAGGCGTATTTTGGTTGTGGTGAATGGTTGGATTCGAACCAACGACGCGAGGTTCTTCAAACCTCCGCTCTACCAACTGAGCTACATCACCGTGTGTTAATGTACACCTTGCTAGATTCGAACTAGCGACCCTTTGCTTGTAAGGCAAATGCTCTGAACCTGCTGAGCTAAAGGTGTAAATTATAGTACCGATGAAAGGACTCGAACCTTCACGTCGTGAGACACTAGTTCCTAAGACTAGCGCGGCTACCTATTTCGCCACATCGGTATGATGTGACCCCGGTGCGGCTCGAACGCACGGCCCATACGTTAAAAGCGTATTGCTCTACCAACTGAGCTACGGAGTCTTCGCTCCCCGGGTTGGACTCGAACCAACGACCCCCTGATTAACAGTCAAGTGCTCTAACCATCTGAGCTACCGAGGAATTTGTCGTCTATTCCGACTGTCACCTAAATCTTAATAGGTAAGAGATGTTAAATTCTTGGTAGAATTTTTCACCATTTTCAAGTAGTCAGGACAGGATTTGAACCTATAAATAAACACTTACCATCTTGGTTATTAACAGCTCCTACTCTGATTTCGGAGAGTTTGGTAAGACCCTAAACCCAATCTGAGAATTTTTATTGTTCTTGTGGGTAAAATCCGTTTGGCTTTTAATTAGGGGTACTTGTTTATCACATCACTCAGCTGATTGCGTCTACCGTTCCGCCACCTGACTATGTTTGACACCCTATTTTATCCAACTTACCGGTGTCATGGCTGTCCTCATCACTGAGTTAGGAATAGTCATTCGTCCTCAAGAGGTCGGGCTGACTTGCCCTGGTGTTCTCCCTATACACCAATGTACGTTCCCTTACGGACATCACTCCGTTTCTTATCGTGTAGGGCACACTATCCGTTGTCTTGTTTCGGATCGTGTACTCTCGACAGGATTCGAACCTGTAACCTCGATGATATAAGCATCTTGCGCTTACCGTTGCGCCACGAGAGCATATTTTCCATGATGTCAAAGAACTAACTTCTATTTGATTACAAAGATACCTAAATATCTTTTCAGATCCAAGCATTTTTTTTATTTTTTTTTTCGTTGTTCCCCGAGGACTCGAACCTCGATAAGCAGAATCAAAATCTGCGGTCCTGCCATTAGACGAGAGAACAATTTGTTGTGGACACTGTGGGAATCGAACCCAATCGTTCTGATTGCAAATCAGACGGTCTGCCGTCGACATCAGGCCCATATAAAACAAAAAACCTCGAGATTTTGTCCCGAGGTTAAGTTTTAGTAAATGTTGTTTATAGTATCAAAACATATCTAACCTCGGTTTATTTTTGGCAAATACACACGCATTCCACTTCTGGAGATAAAGACTAATTTGGTTATGTATTTGATTTTTCATAATGTGTATATTGTATATATTAGAATAGTTTTGTTCCTTTTTATTTGTAAAAAAAGTAATTGTGATCCCGATTGGATTCGAACCAATGACCTACTGCTTAGAAGGCAGTCGCTCCATCCAAACTGAGCTACGGGACCAAAGTAAATATTATACTATATAATACCTTTTAGTTTCTAGACTAAAGATTTTATATATTTTGTGGGCCCTGTAGGGTTCGAACCTACGACCACCTGATTATGAGTCAGACGCTCTAACCTGCTGAGCTAAGGGCCCTCAAAGAAAAGTTCCGGTTTTACACGGAACCCTCACTAACCCCTTATAGTGAGTAGTAGTTTTTTGTTTTTTACTTTTTCAAAAAACAAAGTGAGCATCCTCCAAAAAAAGTCCGACTACTTGGAGAAATTGTCATCTTTCTTGATCCAAGACCTGGTTTTACGATAAACCTGGTAAACCGTGCCCTATTGAAGGTCTAGGGCAATGACCCGATAGATGCGGTTTGTCTATCTCCGTACTCCGTAGGGGAATCGAACCCCTGTTACCAGAATGAAAATCTGGTGTCCTAACCCCTAGACGAACGGAGCATGAAACTTACATCTTCACAGATGTTTCTGGGTTGTTTTCAAGATGTCAAAGAACGTGATGCAAATATAGGTGTTTTTTTAGAACTTTCGCTACTTCCTCAAATTTTTTTTTGGTAGTCAGAACAGGATCCGAACCTGTCAGATTATCGTAGGGATGGCAGGATTCGAACCTGCGAGTTCTCCTGCTCCCAAAGCAGGCGGGGTAACCGGACTCCCCAACATCCCTGTATGTCCCCATCCTGAGATCCCAGAGTAGTTATTTCGATTTTCTTGCTTTCAATAAACCTGTGAGGCATCCCTCGTGAAATTAGTCAAGCTACTGGGAGGCTCTGCTACCTGCCTTAGTTCCCAACGATGTCCCACTCGCGCCGTAGACATTCTGCGAGTTCATTGTTTAAGTCTTGAACTAAAGACTCTGAGTACCTCTTACTCATGGCGGTCCGTATGGGAATCGAACCCATGACCTTCGCAGTGACAGTGCGATATTGTAACCAACTCTACTAACGAACCAAATATTACCGAGCCCCCAGACGGATTTGAACCGCCAACCCCCGCATTACAAGTGCGGTGCTCTACCGTTAAAGCTATAGAGGCATTTTTATTTCCAAGATGTCAAAGAACAAACAACAAAGGTAATCAAAAAACTTACCCACCTCAAGAGGTATTTCTGAGCGGGAGATGGGATTTGAACCCACGGCCTCAATCTTGGCAAGATCGTGCTCTACCAACTGAGCTACTCCCGCTTGAAAGAGAGTAAGTTTTTTTGTAGCGGAGGCTGGACTCGAACCAGCGATCTCCAGGTTATGAGCCTGGCGAGATACCATCTTCTACTACTCCGCGATAGTTTGTTAAACCGATACTACAAAGATAATACCAAGTTTTTGGATTACCTAAATTTTTATGAAATTATTTTTGAGGTTTCTTAGAGAAAAGTATAGTATATATCTAAAAAAAGTTCTTTCTCGTAAAAAAATTAATAATTTTTCGGTAAAACACCAGCGTCATACATCGATTGACCATTATCGAATAGAAATTTGAGTTGATCCCACTGACCCTTTGTCAGGCTTTTAGATCTCTTCATCTTATTCCAAATCTTAGTAAAAAATTGGTTCTGATGATATTTTATATTCAGAGAGTTCCAAATACGTTCATATCTCTCTATCTCTTCTCCAGAAAAATAAACAATCTTTACCCCACCTTTTGTATCTCTATAGGTAGGAAAATCTTCAAAGAGCATTAAATTTTTCATAGGTTTGAATTATTTTTTGATAATTTTATAGAAGGTTATATTTTTGAAACTGCTTCCTGATTTTTTCTCATATCTGACATTTTGACTAACATTCTCACCATCTTCTTTAAGTGATTTCATATTTTGTAGATCTTGAGCGGTAGAGGCGCCCTGAATTCCCGATAGTGATTTAACCCAAATAAACTTTCCCTCTCCTAATGCTGATATTCCTAGTCGTCCTGGTTGTTTTTCATATTTATCATTTTCTAAAAGACGTTCTAGTTTTTTTAGATCATTTTTATCTAGCTGAAGTATACCTGATTGTTTATCAGATTCGGATTTCAGTTCATCAAAATTTGCACTCTCTACAATAGGCTGAGAGCTATCAAAATTGTCGAAAGAAAGAATATTACCCATAGTATTTTTTTTTATGTATATATAAAAAAATTTATGCTAAAGGTGTCGTGTAGATACTATCTGCTCGTCTAAGGGCTCTTCTTACCCAGGCTCCATTCTCTTCTGCACTTTTTCTCACAGCGAGTCTTTCCTTATTACAAGGTCCATCTCCAGATATTACGCGCTTGAACTCATTCCAATCAGGATCTGTATATTTCCAAGTTCCGTCAGGTAATTTTTCAAGTTCTGGATCGGGTATTTTTAGATCTAATTCATGAATTTTATTCACATACATATCAAAAAACTGAAATCTCATTTGATCGTTTGTTTTCATCTTGACCTTCCACTTAATAAGTTTTTCTGAGTGTATAGAATCAGAATCGGGTGGTCCAAAAAAATGAATAACAGGTCTCCACCAACGATTAAGACTATCTTGAACCATTTCTCTTTGTAGTGTAGTTCCAGTAGCTAAATAAACTACATTCGAGTGGCCTTGTTTTAGATGAAAACTCTCTTCGTAGCAAATCCTCTCGAGAGCTCTACAATATGGACCATACGAACCTTTTGAGTTTGCTAGCTGATTGATAATGGCCGCCGCATCGATTAGCCATCCTATAATCGCTACATCAGCCCAAGTTTTTGCTGGATAATTGAAAACATTCGAGTATTTTGATTTACCAGAAATAAGATCATTAATCATCGCTTCTCGAGTTTTTCCAAGTGTTTCAGCTGCTGAGTAGAGAAGCTGAGCGTGACCTACTTCATCTTGAACTTTAGCTATAAGTGCTAATTTTCTACGAAAACCCGGGGCTCGTGTAATCCAAGTTCCCTCGGGAAGAGCTCCAATAATCTCTGAGTGAGCGTGCTGCTCTATCATACGAATAAGTTGTCGTCTATATTCCGTTGGCATCCAATCACGTGGCTCTATTTTTTCACCACGTGATATTCTATCTTCGAAAATCTTTAACTTTTCGGGATCTTCTTCTTGAATGTCTCTCGAATCTTTTGGATCGATATAGGCGTTTCCGTACATGGGATTTAGCTTTCTTTTCTGATATTTTGATCGTATTGATCGAATCTATTGTGTTCAGTTGGTGTTAATAATAGAAGTCCAGGATTTATATATCCTTCGAGTGTTTTTTCATAGATATGGATCATCCACAAGGATTCTAATGGTTTATTCCATTTTTTTTCTAGAAACATTTTCCTATTACCTACTTTTGATACGATCTGTGGCCAATTTGAGTAATATATCTCTCCTAGTGCAAAAGACAAACCTTCTTGTGTCTTTATTTTATTAAAATCTGTATCCGGTAGATTTTGTATATTATTGGGCCACTTTATTTCCCTATAACTTTCTGAATAATAATGCCATACCCATTGTTTCGAATGATCACTGTAGCACTCAGTAAAATTTAACTTAAGAAAATCAAAGTAATTGTTCGATGCTATATTCAAAGATTTTTTATAAAGACTATCTACGTATCTACTAAGTCCATTCCTGCAGGTTTTTTGATCTTCTGTGTAGAAGATCATGTCATCTTCAAAAAAGAACATATATTCCGAACTACTTTGTTCAAAGTGCTCGGCTATAAATTGTCTACCTCCACAAATACCTAAATTTGTACCATTCCCCAAGATTTCAAAATCATATTTTTGGCATAAATATTCGTATTGTGTATATAAAGTTTGGTCTGTTGAGTTGTTGAGTAAATACTTTTTTGGTTTTTCCAAGAAATCAGAATCATAATCTATCATTGATTTTATAAGTGACTCAAATTGATCTGGGCTATTAAAACCAACGACATACAAAGAAATCCTTTCTGTATTTTTATTTTTAAGATCTAAATTAAAATACCTCCAATCTTGATCTATAGAATAAATTTTTACCCTGCATGAATTTGGATTTACGAATTGTTTTAAAGTTTCACCCAAATAAAAAATGGTCTGACCACTAGGTGGTATAGAAACCCACCCACTGATGATTATGGAAGTATTATCACTTTCTAGAACAGAAAATTCTAAGTACACATCACATTCGTTTTTATTTGTGAATACCAATTCCACCAGACAGGAAGATAGTTCTAAGTCAATATTATCTAATACATTCATCGTTTTATAGACAAATTTTTTGACATTAACTTTCTTTTCTGAGCTCTTTTGAGTAGTGATCAAACCTATTGTGATCTGTAGGTGTTAGTAATAATAGAGCTGGTTTAATAAATTCTTTCATAGTTTCTTGGTATATATAACTCATCCAGGTCTGCTCGAAAGGATGTGCCCACTTTGTTTCTAAAAACATCTTACGATTTCCTTCTTTTGATACGATTTGTGGCCAGTTTGAATAGTAAATCTCACCATCTACCCAGGCAAGTCCTTTATGTGAACGTATGTTTTTGAATTCGGTAAGTGGCGCATTGGGATCAAGTCCCATTTTCGGAAGCCTTGGATTGAGAGGCCATCTTGAATTTCTAAAATCTTGCGGAACATTATACCATGACCACTGGGTAGAGTTATCTCCGAAAAACTCAGAGAAGTTAAGTTTCAGAAAGTCATACCCACCATTAGAGATTATTTCTAAAGATTTCCAATATAGGTCATCCACTTTTCGACCAAAACCATTTCTACAAAACTCTCCACCTTTCGGATAAAAGAACATATCATCTTCAAAAAAGAGCATAAAATCTTGATCTGTTTTCTCGAAATGTTCAGCGATATATTGACGACCACCACAAATACCTAAATTCTCACCGGTTCCAATAATTTCAAATCCCCACTCTACACATAGATCTTGATATTCACCATCGGTAGATCTATCGGTTGAGTTGTTGAGTAGGTATTTTTTTGGTTGATCGATATAATTTCTATCATAGTCAATCATTGATTGGATAAGTGTTCTTAGCTGATTTGGACTATTAAATCCAATTACATAAAGTGATGTTTTGTTAATATCTGTCATTTTGTTAGGTGATGATCCTTTTGTTTTTATTTCTAAGGTATCGTTTTTAAGATCTTCAAAAAACTTACCCATAAGACCGTTTCCTTCTATCTCAAAATAGTTGATGAGTTCTTTATTTCTGTGAAGTAATATAGAAAAAAGTGATTCTTCGGTTCCCATGTATCCATCACCCAAAGTAGTTCTCATTAGATCATAATAAAGGTTATTCATTTGGGAAATAGTATGTTTAGGACCTCCAAAAAATCCACCTCGAGCTACTAGTTTTACATCATCTTGTGCGTACTCATTTATTTTAGGATAGGAAAAACCATGTATTTCTGTGTTAGCTTCATAGGGAAAGCATACAAAGCTAAATTTTTTTATCCACTTTTGAAGATTATTATGAACCTTATCATGTGTAAAATAACCAGGATGAACGGTATTGGTAAGTCCCGCGTCTATCCAAAACATATATCTCGAACTGAATTTATCCATAATTCTAGCATCATTCAATAAGAACATTTTACCCATCACAAGTGGATTGTAGCCTTCAAGTCTAGCTTGTGTGGATTCTCTAAGCCATCCGGCTTGTGATAGCCAATTCTCTGAAGTTCTTATCTCTTGAATCTTCGGATAAAACTCATTTTGAAACCAATCGAGATCTCTGAGAATAAATTGAGTATTACTACTATCCCTTCTTTCAAATACAAAACTTTCAAGACTCTTATCACCAAACACAATAAGATTAGCCTCAATTTTCAGAAGTTGTTCAAACTTCTTCAGGTAGTGATCTTCGTAAGATCTTGACCAACCTTCAGATAAATTATTCCTACCTAGATCCCATAAACCAGTGACAAAGGTGACATCTATATGATTATTTGGTCGAATTTCTACTCTACTTGGTGGAATTTCTACTCTATGAATAGTTTGAAAATCAAGTTTATCAAAAAAACTTTTTGGTAAACCGACAATATCTTGACCTGTAATTTCATAAACATATCCATTTTGATCCAAAATATTGATTATATCCATCTGTTCACTTTCTTCTAAGTTGATCCACTCCAGTCTTACTACTTTTGGTGAATATTTTCCTAAATCAATTTGTTTGAAAATTTTATAATCATGCCCCTCTGCGTCTATTTTGACAACATCAAATTTTTCAATTTTATACTTTGACATTAAATCTTCAAATGTAACACATGATACTTTAACTAACTTACCATATTTTTCTACTGTTGGTCTATCAAACTCACTACCTAATCCATTTTTTGGTGGATAAACAGCACTCATACCATAGAAGCAACTATGTACCAAACCACTGTCTATAACTTCTTGATTAATAGTCATCATCTCTATTTCACCGTTATAGTCTGAAATAGCACTATTTTCAAAAAAATTATCACCTCCTATATTTTTTTTCAATTTTTCAAAGAGGTATGGTATAGGCTCAACATAGATACCTCTAAAGTTATACATTCGTGTATATCCTATCATCTCATCGAACATCTCACCGTCCATGGCACCTAGATTCATAACAAATGTTGATGGGTTATTTTTTCCTAAATAGTGTAAAGCTTTATCAAAATAATTACTCATAATTAAATATTTAATTCTTTTTCAAAAAAATGAACAAAATGTACTAAATTTTTTATACTCTCCCTGTCAAAATAGGGTGTTGTTTTCCAATAATCATCATGATACCAAGTGTCGAATCGGAAAGTTTTGAAGTTTCCATTATTATTTTCAACTATATAAGACATGATTGCTTCATGATTTAAGATTATGTTTTTTTCTAAAACCTTTAAAGAAACTTGATTGAATTCATCTAATAGCCACTTTACTTTATCTACTCTACCACCAATAAAACCACCAATGGTCATATTTCGATAGTTTATCTCTGATTCTAATGTTTTATTGAGTTGTTCTACATTATGAGAAACAGAACCAGCTAAATTGATAAGTTTATCCCCTAACCAATTGTTAATTTTATCAAAAAGATCAGGTCTAAATAAATTTGTGAAAGAGTAATTTTCGTAGGTTTTCGATAACCCATCAATCTTATCCGCGAAAGGATTGTACTTTTCTAAAAATAAACCTCTGTGTGAAATACCCACATCAATCCAATAAATATAATCATATTGTGGCATAAACTCTTTTTCTATAAGAAAAAATTTATTCCAATCTACTTCGTGATAAAATTTAAAATCATTTGTAGATTCCTTGATTTGTCTCATTTTTTTAGTATGTGTAAATTCATCAAGATTTGAAATTTTTATTTCTACATTCGATAAATTGAATATTTGACAATAATCAATCAAATTACTATATTGAGAACTATTACAAAAACAAATTATTTCTGTATTCAAATTATTCAAAGTTCTTAAAGAATGTAAATATCTTTCGTGTCTAGAGAAGCATTCATGTCCATAGAATGGATGACCACTTATATCTGTATAAAAAGAAGTAACTAATTTTGTTTTCATTTTCTAAAATAAAAATCATTTATTAATAAGCAATCCATTTCGGAGTTTTTATATACGTGAAGTGCATCTTTGATAGTAGATAAAATAGGCTTTCCGTCTACATTGAATGATGTATTCAACAACACACCCATTCCTGTTTTTTCATGGAATAAACTAAGTAAATTATATAAAAATTCATTTTGTTCTATTGTTACTGTTTGAACTCTTGCTGTACCATCGACATGTGTTATTGAAGATAGTTGATCTACCCATTTCTGCTTGACCTTAGGACAAAAACTCATCCATCTACTTTCACCGTCAAAATCAAAATATTTCGAAACATCCTCTAACCTCACGACCGGGGCGAAAGGTCTATACCATTCTCTATGTTTTACTTTCGAGTTAAGTATATCTTTCATACCAGGATTTGCTGGATTACAAATTATACTTCTATTACCTAGAGCTCTCGGACCATGTTCAGAATTTCCTCTAACAATACCTACTATTTTATTTTGTGATAGATCATCAACTAAAGTACCGATATTCAACTTTTCAGTTCTCCAATCTTCTTCACAATACGACATCAATAGGTCTTCGTCTAGTATAGGAATTCCAGCATAAGTCAAATCTATAGCTTTCTGTGGTTTCATTTTATGAAGTAACATACCAGCGGCAATTCCACAATCATTTGGATTTGGTGGAACAAAAATTTCTCTGTTCAACTCTTTTTTTAATCTGGTATTAAGTAAAATATTAAGACCACACCCACCTACAATAACTAGTGGTATATTTTCATATTCTCGCAAATATGGATAGGTCAATTCTAAAAATACCTCTTCAAATGCTATTTGAGAGGTTTTAGCTAAGTTCCATGCCTGTTGATTTTCCAATCTTCTATTCCTATCGAAAGTGACTCCTATCTTATTACCTAAATCATTCAATAATTTAAGATAATTCAAACCATCTGGCTTAGCTCTATAATAATCTTTCACAGGCTCTATCCATTCTTCTATGAGTTTTCCGTAGGAACAAAGTCCCATAATTTTACCAGAATATACTAAATTTCCAATATTTAGAGCTGGTTCTAATTTTATATCTTTCAAATAATCACCAAAACTCATATATGGAAATCCTAAATCATAATTTAGTCTTTGTATTTCTATAATATTTTCTCTATCTGGAGCATAATATATGTTAAAAAAACCATCGTTGCCACCACCATCAAATGAAACAATAAGAGCTTTTTCATAATCAGATTGATAAAACCCACAGGCTGCGTGTGAAAGATGGTGAAGGCAATTTTCGTAGTTTTTAGCAGGTATAAGTTCATGATAAAAAACTTTTCCATCGGTTTCTATCGTATCACTATTCAAGTAATAACAATTTTCATATTCTGAAATGTGATAGGTTTTTTCTATCCACTTCAAAATTTCCTTAAGAAGAAAATGTCTTGTGTGTGAAACTAAATATTGACCGTAGCCAGCATTCTTTTTATTTAGAAATCGTTCTACTTCAACAACACAAATTATTTTACCTCCATCTTCAACGACTATAGCCGAATTATGGGATCCATAAAAAGATATATTAGATCTCATTATAAATTTCCAGTAAGTCTATCACACCAACCTTTTGATTCAGAATGTGGCCAAACTACCCAATAACTAGGTCTATTTGAAGTTTGAAATTCTCTCCAAATCTTACAATATTTATCAGGATCGTTCATCATTCTTTCTATTTCGGCTTTGTCGGCGTCTTTTCTATATATGGTTTCGTCGTCGGCCGAATGGAAAGCAACTACCCAAAAATCATAATCTTTTTCAGGAACAGATGAATATCCTACATCAATACAATGCTTGAAAATCTGAGCGAAATCTTCTTTCCACTCCGCTTCACTTTCGTAATCATAGGGGTTTGGTGGGTAGTTTTTATCAAGAGTATACTGCTGAACTGCACGTTTCTCAAAAAGTAGTCCTGAATATTTTTCATAATCACGAAGCGTTCTTACCTGTCCAAAACCATAAGGCCCCTCGTGACCTTCTTGAACAAGACCATCCATACCAAAGAGTTTTCTGTTGGTAAGATGTGAGTGTGAGTT
>Ga0194121_10004636_pt1 | contig 19786 bp, 18 predicted proteins | sample TA2MahCa50mmetaG_FD_148609 | JGI IMG/M metagenome (GOLD analysis project Ga0194121, IMG submission 148609) | Freshwater microbial communities from Lake Tanganyika, Tanzania - TA2015020 Mahale Deep Cast 50m | ecosystem: Environmental > Aquatic > Freshwater > Lake | place: Tanzania: Lake...
CCGAAGAGGACGAAGGACGGTCGCCTCCATCGCGTGGCTGCCTGTGTCCCATGTCGATTCCAGCACGCCGTTGATGGGAATCGTGCACATGCGGGTCAGCCGTTCCGGCGGTTGCCAGTCGTTGGCGGCGATCGACAGCGACCACAGGACGATGCCGATATCGTGTTGCAGCCATCCGTGATGCAAGCCACGACCGAGATAGCCGAGATCGAGGCGCCACAGCGCGATATGAAAGAGAACCGCCTGCAGGGCCTTTTGCTGGGGTTCCTCCAGAAGCTGACGCCCTGCTGGCGTGACCTTGAGGTAGCCCTTGTACCGGCGAAGCAGCTTGCCCGCTTCGGCAACATGACGAACGAAGAAGAGCGGCAGAAAATCCGGCTCGTTAATCACCTTGTGAAGCCGAAACGCTTCTGTCTTGTCGAACCCGGGCCATGTGAACAGGTCGCACATCTCGGCCACGACGCCACGCGACAGGTTGGCGGTAGCCGTCATCTTCAATCCGGGTCCCTCCGCGGCGGCGCGCAACAGTATCAGGGCGTTCCGAGCGACGGCGGATTGCTGAATCTCGCCGTCTGCGAGATCGGTGGCAAGCCGGATCGGTCCTGCCGTTGGCGAGGGTGGTCGCCTCAGCGCGTTGAAGCTCGCCAGATCCTGTCCGTACCGAGAATTCCATCCGGTTGGCGCGGTGCTGAATCTGGCTAGCGTCGACGGCGATGATCGCGCTCATCCGACTTGCCCGGGCCGTCGTCACTTCGCGATTCAAATCCAGGGCACGGCTTGAAGTTGAGAATACGGCGCTCCGGCAGCAGCTGATCGTGTTGCGCCGCAAGCTACCGGGACGCGCCAGACTGACCAAGCCGATGACATCGGGATCGTTTCGAAGCAGTCACACGGCAGCCGCGTATCACGCATTGATTTGCACGGAATAAATATTATAAAAGGCCTGGGCGTTCAGACGGCACTGCCTCAAGGAACACGATGCGACCGATTGCAGCGGGGCGCCACGGGCGAGCGGTGTACAAATACCAGCATCTGCTCGATAGCGCGTCGTTTGGACAGCGCAACCTGACGGGCGACCTAGTGGAGCGCCTGGGCCACGATATCGTTGGCGGGCGACTTAAGCAGGAGGTGACCCTCCCGAAGGAGGATGACCTCGCCCGGCGCTGCGGCGTCAGCCGTACCGTGGTCCGAGACGCCATGCGCATGCTAGCTGCTAAGGGATTGATCGAAACCCGCACGAAGCGCGGCACGATTGTACGCAATCGGCGGGAATGGAGCCTGCTGGATCCGGATGTGTTGCGCTGGACCATCGCGAGCGGCAACCGTCCCGCTTTGTTAGACGACATGATCGAACTCAGGCGCATTGTCGAGCCCGCTGCTGCGCAGCTAGCTGCCGAGCGGGCAACACGTGCCGACCTCGCCGACATTCGCCGCGCGTGTGAGCAGATGGCTTCGTCAGTCTTGGCCGAGGACGATTTCCTTGCGGCCGATATCGCCTTTCACCAATCCGTGCTGAGGGCTGCCCACAATGAAGGGCTCGCAAGTCTGAGCCAAGCCATCAAGGTGGCGCTGCTCGCTGCTTTCCGACGGTCCATGGAGATCCCGGACGCGACGCGGACCGCCCTGCCATTGCATGAGGCCGTATGCGAGGCGATCCATCGGCGCGACGCGCAGTCAGCGGCGGCCAGCATGATGAAATGCGTCAGCCAGGACACTGTCGAGATACGGCGCAAACGCCGGCGCTGATCCGCTGCAATCATCCAAAGGAAAGCAACATGGATTCGGGCCTTCGCGGCAAGCGCGCACTCCTTATGGCGAGCAGCCGCGGCTTGGGTTTCGCTGTCGCGCGCGCCTTGGCGCGGGAAGGCGCCAATGTTTTCATCACCGGCCGCAATCAACCGCACCTCGAGCGCGCAGTAAGCGAGATCGCCGCGCTCGGCGGTGGCCGGGTATGGGGACGGTGCTGCAACCTTTCAAAACCGGAGGTATCCGATGGCTTAGTCGCCGAGGCGACAGACCGGCTCGGGGGCATCGACATCGTGCTGGCCAACTGTGGCGGCCCGCCGATGGGCAAAGCCCTAGAAATTGAAGATGACATGTGGCGCCTCCACTTCGATTCGATGGTCCTGGCGCCGATGCGTGTCATCCGGCTCGCCGTGCCAGGCATGACGCAGCGGGGATGGGGACGGATTATCGCGATTACGTCCTCGGGGGTTCCGCAGCCCATCCCCGAGATGGCACTCTCCAATACGCTACGTGCGGCGCTGACAAACTGGCTCAAGACCTTGAGCGCCGAGTTGGCGCCACACGGTGTAACGGTCAACACGCTCATACCCGGACGGGTCCAGACCGATCGCATCGCCGAGCTTGAGGCGGCCGCGTCCGTGCGGCTCGCAATTCCACAGGCAGAAGTCCATCGTCAGGCCGTGGCCGCGATCCCGGCCGGCCGCGACGGCGACGTTGAGGAATTCGCGGGCGCCGCCCTGTTTCTTGCGAGCAGGCAAGGTGGTTACGTGACCGGCAGCGCGATTCGCGTCGATGGCGGAATGATCCGGTCCGCGTCTGTCTGACGCACTAACGCAGCATTGCCGGCAGTGTTAGCGAAACGGCCGGCACGAAGGTGATTATTGCCAGGGCTAGGATCGAAACCAGAACATAGGGCAGAATCTCGCGCACGGCGTCGTTGAGCGTTACTCCGGCGATCTTTGCGGTCACGAAAAGGCACAGACCGACAGGGGGCGTGATGATCCCGATCATGATGTTGGTGACGACCATGACGCCGAAGTGGACCGCATCGGCTCCGATCGCCTTCGCCAGGGGCAGCAGGATCGGCAGGAAGATGATCAGGACCGCGAACCCGTCGAGGAACATGCCCACGACCAGAAGCAGGCCGTTGATTGCCATCAGGATGATCCACGGCGTGCTGCTCCAGGAAAGCACGGTCGCGGCGATCGCCTGCGGCACCTGCTCGGCGACCAGGATGAACGACAGGATGCTGGCCGCGCCTACCATCAGCAGGATCTCGCCAATGCCCTGGCCGACGCGCAGTGCGCAACGCCACGTCGCGGCGAGCGTGAGCTTGCGCAGGGCGAAGCCGAGGACCAGCGCGTAGAACACCGCAACCGCCGCGCCCTCGATCGGCGTGAATGCACCCATCCTGATCCCGCCGACGATGGCCACCGGCAGTACGAAGACTGGCAAAGCGGCGAGCCCGGAACGCGAGGCTTCCTGCCAGGAGAAGCCCTCCTCGACGGGAAAGCCGCGCCGGCGGGCGATGACGTGGGTCAGTGCCATCTGCAGGGCGATGATCAGCATTCCCGGCACGACGCCGGCGATGAACAGCTCGATGACGGATACCTCCGCCAGGACTGCGTAGAGGATGAACACCACGCTCGGCGGGATGATCGGCCCGACGATTGATCCGGCGGCGGTCACTGCCGCGGCGAAGGCGGCGGGATAGCCGCGCTCGACCATCCTGGGAATCAGCAAGGCACCGATCGCCGAGGCGTCGGCGATCGCGGAGCCGGAAATGCCCGCCATCAGCATGTTCGTCGCCAGGTTCACCTGCGCCAGCGAGCCGCGGATGCGCCCGATCAGCGCCTGCGAAACCCGCACCAAACGGGCGGTCAGCCCGCCCTCGTTCATCAGCTCGCCGGCCAGCATGAACAGCGGCACCGCCAAGAGCAGGAATTGGTCCATGCCGTTGAACAGCCGCTGCATGATCAGGTTCGGCGGCAGGCCGTGCACGAACACGTAGACGGCGGACGGTAGACCGATCGCCACCGCGATCGGCGTGCCGCACGCCAACAGCAGGACGAAAAGACCGAGCAGCAGCCCCAGGTCAGCGCTCATCGCGTGCCGGGCCGGGAGCATGCCCGCGATACACCACGACGCCGCGCTGCGCCAGTCGCGCCAGGGCGCCGAGGGCGAGCACGGGATAGATCAGGTAGATCCAGCGCAATGGGATTTCCGCCGCGGACGAAACGCCGGTCGAACGGCTGAAAACCGACATGTTGATGCCGAGCCACAGGACGATCAACAGGAAGGCGGCGGTTGCACCCTGCGCCACGCCCTGCGTCAGCAGGCGGAAGCCGCGGTAGCGGACGCTGGCGAACGGATCGATACCGATCAGCCGACCGTCGCGCAGGTAGCTCACCAAGCCCAAGAGCCCGCCCCAGATCATCGCGAAGGTGGCGACTTCCTCGGACCAGGAAAGCGAGAAGTTGAGTACGTAGCGCGAAGCGAACTGAATGAACACCAGAGCCGCGATCAACAGCATCGTGGCCGCGACCACGCTGTCGATCGCTTGTTCCGCCCACCGGGTCGCGCGCATGGTGGGCGTTCAGCCGTGTCAGTCCGCGCCGCCGGAACCGGGCCCCCTAGCGCGCGTCAACGATCGCCTTCTTCCAGGCCGCGACCTTTTCCTCGCCTGTCTTAGCCTGCACCTGCGCCAGCACGGGGGGCTGCGACACGTCGCGGAACTTCGCCATCTGCGCCGCGTCGAGTTTGACCACTTGGACGCCAAGCTTCGGCAACTGCTGCTCGGCCTCGTCGACATCGTGTTGGTTCAACCGCCGTTGCTCCGGCGTCAGTTCAACGAGCGCATCGCGTACGATCTTCTGCAACTCCGGCGTCATCCGGTCGAAACGGGCCTTGCTTCCCAATACGATAACCGAGTCATAGATGTGCTGCGTCAGGATGACCTGGCCGACGACTTCGTGAACGCCTGTCTGCGTGAACAGGTAGCTGGGAATCTCAACACCGTCGACTACGCCTTGTTGCAGCGATGTAAACACCTGGGCCCAGCCCATCGGCGTCGGATTTGCGCCCAGCGCACGCCAGGCGGTCACGTGCAGTGGCGCTTCCATAGTGCGCAGCTTCAGGTCCTTGACGTCCTCGACGCCGCGCACGGGCCGCTTCTTGGTGGTTCCAAGGTTGCGATAGCCCTGTTCCCAGATGGCAAGTCCAACCAGCCCGGACTTGGCCAGATCCGCAAAGATCAACTTCTCGCCGGCGCGGTCTATCACGCGACGGGCATGCTCGATGTTGTCGAACTGGAACGGCACATCGAGCAGCATGAACGCGGAGTCGAACCCGGCCGCAACCCCGCTCGGGATCGCAACGATCTCGATCGTACCGAGCTGGAGCCCTTCGACGCCCTCACGCTGCCCGGCGAGCTGTCCCGAGTGATAGATCTTGACCGACAACTTTCCTTTCGATCGCTCCTCGGCGATCGTCTTGAACTGCTCCAGTACCTTGTGGATCGGGTGCTTCGTGTTCGCCGCGTGCGAGACCTTGATCTCAAATGTCTGCGCGCGCGTGGCGCCGTTGAACAGCGCGCAGGCTATTCCGACCGCACACATCGCTAGAATGCGCCAACCAGTCATAGCCGCTCCCCCCGCTGCTGATGGCCTTGCGTTTCAAATTATCATATTATTTAATTCTGGCGCTGGCTGTCCACAGCGATTTGGTGCATGCGACATGAAGACGCCATCGGCGCAAGGCTGATAGCGATGGAAGACATCGCATGCATGTCGGCGGGTGAGATCGTGCGTCTCTATCGCCGCCGCGCCCTTTCACCGGTCGAGGTCGTGGAGGCGGTCCTCCGACGCGTCGACGCCCTGGAGCCGAAACTCAATACCTATGCCGTGTGCGATCCGGAGGGCGCTCGCGCGGCGGCGCGCGCATCCGAGGCTAGATGGCGTTCGGGCGCCTCGCTCGGGCCACTCGACGGCGTGCCGACTTCGATCAAGGACCTCGTGCTGACTCGTGGCTTACCGACGGGCCGCGGCACGCGCGCGCTTGCGCCCGATCCCGGCACGGAGGATGCACCAGTGGCGGCCCGTCTGCGAGAGGCGGGGGCCGTGATCCTGGGCAAGACCACGGTTTCGGAACTCGCCTGGAAGGGAACCGGCGACAACCCGCTGACCGGCGTGACACGCAATCCATGGAATCCGCAATGCACACCGGGCGGCAGCAGCGCCGGTGCCGCTGCCGGTCTCGCTGCGGGCCTGACGACCGTTGCGACCGGCAGCGACGGTGGCGGCTCGATCCGGATCCCTGCCAGCTTTTGTGGCGTGTTCGGCTTGAAACCGACCTTTGGCCGCGTCCCTGTCTATCCGCCCAGCCCGGTCAGCACGCTGTCGCATATCGGCCCGTTGGCACGTTGCGTCGCCGACGCCGCTATGCTGCTCGACGTGATGGCGCGTCCGGACCGTCGCGACTGGCACGCACTACCACCCGAGGCTCATTCGTTCACCGCAGGGCTGGAACTGCCCATCCGCGGCCTGCGGATCGCTTACTCTCCCACGGGGGGATACGCCAGGGTCGATCCCGACGTGGCCGCGCTGGTGCGCGGCGCGGTCGGCGTCCTGGAGGAGCTTGGTGCCGCGGTCGTCGAGGTCGAGGCTCCGTTCCCGGAACCGATCGAGATCTATCGCCCATTGTTCCTTGCTGCCTATGCACAATTGGCGCGGCATTGGAGTTCGGACCAGCTCAGTCGGTTGGATTCAGGGCTGCAGCGCGTTATCGAGCACGGCCGACAGGTCACCTTAGAGCAGTTCATGCAGGCGATGTCGGCACGCGAGCAGTTCGGCATCGCGGCTCAGCGGTTCTTCGAGACCTACGACCTGCTGGTCACGCCCACCCTGCCGGTTGCCGCGTTTGCCGTCGGCTGCGACACGCCCGAGCCGACCGATCGCGTGCCGAGCTGGATGGAATGGAATCCGTTCACCTACCCGTTCAATCTGTCCCAGCAGCCAGCTGCCTCGGTGCCATGCGGCCCACATTCCAATGGCCTTCCGGTCGGCATGCAAATCGTCGGGCCCAAGTTTGCGGACGCCATGGTTCTGCGCGCGAGCTTTGCTTTTGAACAGGTCAGGCCATTCCGAATGCCCGATCTTGCCATCCCGAGCTTGCCGGCCGGGCCTGCGAATTAGGATTGGGGAGCGGCGAAGAATGTACGTTCTGACGGTAGAAGTGGAGATCGATCCGGCGCATGTCGAAGACTACCGGGGCGTAATCGTGCAGCAAGCGCGGATCTCGAAGGAGCGTGAACCTGGGTGCTTGGTGTTTGACGTTGCCCGCAGCCCTGACAGCGCGACTCGGTTCCTGTTGTACGAGGTCTACACCGACCGCGCCGCGTTCGATTTTCATGTACAGCAGCCGCACTCCCAGCAGAACGGTGCCTCGACGAAACCTTGGATCCTCAGGCAGCAAATCTCGGTCTGGACGAAGGTAAGCTGAGGACCAACAACCGCCCCGACCAAGGGCGTCCGTCGCTACGGCGGCCTTAGGTCCCGAACGCGAGAGCAGCACCGGGTCTCGTATGAAACGTCAACGCGGACATAGGGCGATGCCCACCCGATTGCGCAGCGGCTCCTGTTCTCCGGTCAACAGCGCGCCATTTCGCGCGACTACGGCGCAATACGATGGCTCAACCGGAAGCCTGCCGTATTCTTATGTGGCTAAGCTGGAGAGTGTTTGGCGCCGGCGTCTCTCCCTCCGCCAGCTACGCAGAATTTCGGCGCAACTCGCCGCTTTTCGCTTTGATACGCGGATACCGCCCCGGTAGCGGCCTTCGCTGTGGTTGCCTCCGCAATGCCCTGAAAGCGGCCGCGACTGCATAGCCTTCGCGTCTGTCGCGAAGGGCCATCAGCCGACATCAAGCCGCCAGCTCTGAGCTGGTCCCGGACAATCGGACAAGTGGTTAAGGTGTATTCCACCGGAGACGGAGGAATACGGGATGACGACGAGACGTCGGTTTACAAGCGAGTTCAAGGCGCGTGTTGCGGTAGAGGCGTTGCGCGGGGACAAGACGATCCAGGAGATCGCGGCGCGGCACAAGGTTCATCCGAACCAGGTGAGCACGTGGAAGCGCCAAGCTGTCGACGGCCTGTCGCAGGTATTCTCGAACGGCGCGGATCGCGAGCGCCAGGACCATGAATCCGAGGTTCGCGAGCTGCACGCCAAGATCGGCCAGCTGACGGTGGAACGCGATCTTTTGTCCAAACGGCTCAAGCGATGAGCCGGGAAAAGCGCAAGGCGATGATCGCCCCGGCTTGAGCGTGAGCCGTCAATGCAAGCTCGTGTCGATCAGCCGTTCGTCATTCTATCACGCGCCGCGGGGCGAGAGCCCGGAGAATCTGGTGCTGATGCGCCGCATCGACGAGCTGTTCCTGAAGCATCCGTTCTACGGCAGCCGGCAAATGGTGCGCCGGTTGCGGCGGGAGGGTGTTGGCGCCGGCCGCCACCGGGTTCGCCGCTTGATGCGGCTGATGAGACTGGAGGCGATCTACCAGGCGCCGCGGACCAGCGCGCCGCACCCGGCGCACCGGGTTTACCCCTACCTGCTCAAGAGGCTGGCGATCGAGCGACCCGATCATGTCTGGTGCGCCGACATCACCTACATCCCGGTGCGGCGTGGGTTCCTGTATCTGGTCGCGATCATGGACTGGCCGACGCGCCATGTCCTGGCGTGGCGACTGTCGAACACGATGGACGCCCGGTTCTGCGTGGAGGCGCTGAACGAGGCGCTGGGTCGATACGGCCGCCCCAAGATCTTCAACACCGACCAGGGCAGCCAGTTCACCAGCCTCGAGTTCACCGGCGGGCTCGAGGAGGCGCAGATCGCGATTTCGATGGACGGGCGGCGACGGTGCCTCGACAACGTCTTCATCGAACGCCTATGGCGCTCGCTCAAATACGAGCCCGTCTACCTGCATGAGATGACCGACGGCTTCGCGGCCGAGCGCGTCATCGGCGCGTGGATCGCGTTCTACAACACCGAGCGGCCGCATTCGGCGCTTGCCCGCCGGACGCCGGCGGAACCCTACGCGGCCGGGCGACCTGTGGAAATGATGGACAACGCTGGCGCGTTGCCCACATCTCTACAGGTCCAACAGCCACAAAAAGCTTTCAAAACGATTCGGAACTAGGCAGCGTGATCAGCAACCGGAATACACTTTAAATCCGCTGCCGACCTGTCCGACCAACCAGGACCACCTCAAAATGACGAGTCGAACCAGACCCTTCCGGTCGCCTTCAATGAAAACTTCGGCCTAGATTCCATAGTTTGTCGCAATCCTCGGGCGCTTGCCGTCCAATCCAGCGAGTTGAGTACGATGACAAAACCCGTGAAGCGACCGCGCAATTCTGCCCAAACCAAGGAGCTTATCCTGGCGGCGGCGACGGCAGAGTTTGCGCGGCGCGGCCTGGATGGCGCGCGTGTCGACCAGATCGCCAAGCGCGCCAGGGCAAACAAGACGCTTATTTACACATATTTCGGCAGCAAGGACGGTCTTTTCCAGGCGGTCATCGAGCGTGCCTATCAGGAGTTGCGGCAAGCCCAGCGCGACCTGATCGTGCGCCACCTCGATCCGGACGCAGGGATGGAAAAATTCGTCCGCTTGACCTATCGCGCGTTCCTGGACAATCCCGAGATCATCCCCCTGGCCAGCAGCGAAAACCTGCATCGCGCGCGCCATCTTGGAAAGTCAAAGAAGATCAGAGAGCTATTCGACCCGCTGCCTGAAACTATCACCGATCTTCTCACGCGAGGTGCGCAGGAAGGTGTGTTCAGGCCGGACATCGATCCGATTGACCTCTACGTCAGCATCGTGAGCCTGTGCTCTTACCACATCTCGAATCAGTACAGCTTGTCGGTGCTGCTCAAGACCAAATTGATGATCCCAGAAAGGCGCCGGCAGCGCGAGGAGCATATCGTCGATATGGTTCGCCGCTTTGTGTGCCAAACCGATCGTGATGCCGCTCGCCAGAAATCGGTCTGAGCCGCGGCAGCGACGTTGGACCGGAATTCGCGTTCGCGAGTAGGGTGGGAACGGCGGACCAAAGAGCCGCGGACCCAAAGCGTCGACGCGCTCGCCTGTCCGTTCCGAACCCGCCGGACGGCGCTCTCTTGACACGCGCGCGAGGCCCCACCTACTATGTTTAAAGTAACTAAACAGTTGGAAACATTGGAGGTGGCAATGACTGCTTCACGCCTATCGATCACCCGGCGCCGCTTCATCTGGAACGCGGCGGCGGGCGGCGTCGTCCTGGGAAGCGCGACGGCCTTGCCGAGCCTGGCCCAGACCAAGCGCAGGCTGCGCTATGTGAGCTTCGCGGGCAAGACTTCGACGTGGTCGGCGCCTTATGCAGAACTGGCGAAGCAGGTCGATCAGCGCTCGGGCGGCGAACTGCAGATCGACTGGGTCGGCGGTCCCGAGGTGGTCGGGCCGATGCAGGCCGGCGATGCGATTACGAAGGGCGTGTTCGACATCGCACATTCCGCCACGTCTTACTATGCCTCCGCAGTTCCCGAGGCGATCGCCATGTCGAGCGGCCGGGCCTCGCAGAACTCGATATACGCGTCCGGCACTTTCGATGCCCTCGATCAGATACACCAGAAGAAGATGAACGTGGTGCTGCTCAGCATCGCGTCGAGTGGCATCGGCTACATCTTCATGGCGCGCGAGCAGCCTAAGGATCTCGCCTTCTTCGCCGGCAAGAAGTTCCGGTCGATACCGTTGTTCGACCCGATCCTCACAGCCCTGAAGGCCGTGCCAGTAACCATTTCGCCGAGCGAGGTGTTTACCGCGCTCGAGCGCGGCGTCGTCGACGGAATCGGCTGGCCCGAAGTGACCATCAAGGAATATGGCTTCCAAGATCGAGCGAAATACCTGATACGGCCGGCCTTCTATACCTCGCGCACGCCGCACCTCATCAATCGCCAGACCTTCGAGCGACTTCCCGCACCGCTCCAGACCGTACTCCGCGAGAGCGCTCGCGTTGCCGGGCTGGCGTCGGAAAAACTCTTCCGCGACACGGCGGCCGCGGAACTCAGCGCCATGAAGGAAAAAGGGCTTGTCGAAGTGCCGCTACCAGCCGCGGAGGCGGCGAACTTCCTCAAGCTCACCGAGGATACGCTTTGGAAGCAAATCGTGATGGTGGCGCCTGATACTGCGCCACAGCTACGCCAATTGTTCACCAAAGCCGAAGCGATGGGTTGACCGGTCCAGCCTGTCGCGCCAACACGTCCTGACGCATGATGACCGGTGCCGCAGGGCGTGGCTGGCTGGCGATTGCCTATGACGCGCTCGTCGATGGATGCGCGGCCGCCGGCTGCCTGATCTTTGTCGGCATGAGCGTGTGGGTCAGCTATGATGTCGTGTTGCGCTATCTGTTTGCGGCGCCGACGATCTGGGCCGATGACCTGTCAGAGTATGGCCTGATCTGGGGAACCTTCCTCGCCGCGCCTTGGGTGCTGCGCAGTGGCGGCCACGTCACCGTCGAACTCCTGATCAACTATCTGCCCGCCGAGAGCCGCCGCCGGCTGGCAGTGGTCGTGGCACTACTATGCGCGGTCATCTGCGCACTTTTTGCCTGGCAGACTGCGCTTACTACCATCGAATTCTATCAGCGCAACATGATGATGGCGAAGGTGTGGCGCATTCCGCTTTGGCTGCCCTACTTGGCCATTCCCGTGGGCAGCGCGCTCTTGGCGGTCGAGTTCTTGGTGCGCGCCTCTCACCTTGCCCGCGGGGAGGCCGCGCAGGCGAAGGCCGGTACGGGACAGGCTTAATCTCGCGGGGGGCGTTTCTTGGATTGGGTGACTACACTTGCCGTTCTGCTCGGTCTCCTGCTCACGGGATTCGCGATCGGCGTCCCCGTCGCGCTCACCTTCATCGGCATCAACATCTTTGGACTGTTCTGGTATCTGGGCGGCTTGCCCGGCTTATCGCTGCTCGCGGGCAGCGCATTCAATAGCGTCGGCCAGTTCGCGCTGGTGCCTATTCCGTTATTCGTGCTGATGGGCGAGTTGCTGGTCCGATCCGGCCTTGCGGCGGCGACTGTTGATGCCGCAGACCAATGGATCGGGCGTGTGCCCGGGCGCTTGGCTGTAACCACCGTTGCCGGAGGCACCGTGTTCGGGGCGCTGAACGGCGCCAGCATGGCATCGGTCGCCATGCTCGGCAGCCTTCTGGTGCCCGAGATGCAGCGACAGGGCTACAAGCCCGCGATGATCATCGGACCGGTTCTCGGCGCCGGCGGCCTAGCGGTTCTCATCCCACCGAGCGCGCTTGGCGTGCTGCTTGGTGCGCTTGCGAAGGTCTCCATCGCCGACCTGTTGATTGCGAGCGCGGTGCCCGGTCTCATCTTGGCGGGGGTGTACGTCGCTTACTACATGGGACTCGCCTGGCTGCGGCCGGACTTGGCACCACCCTATGAGGGTCGCGCGACATCCCTGCGCGCGCGTTTGGCAACGCTGAAGCTCATTGTGCCGCTGGCCGGGCTGATGTTGGTGGTCACCGGCTTCATCTTTCTTGGCATCGCCACGCCGTCCGAGGCGGCGGCCCTGGGCGCGGTCAGCGCGGCGATCCTCGGAGCCATCTACGGGCGGATGAACTGGCAGATCATGCGCGCCGCAGCCATGAGCACGGCCAGCACCACGGCTGGAATCCTACTGATCATCGTCGGATCGTCGGCGTACAGCCAGCTGCTCGCGGCGACCGGAACGACGTCTGGGCTGATCGAAGTCATCGTCGGGCTAAACATGCCGCCCTGGGCCATGGTCCTGGTGATGCAAGTCATCGTCCTTGTGCTCGGGTGCTTCATTGACGCGATCTCGATCATGATGCTGACGGTGCCGATCTTCTATCCGATCGTTGCCACGCTCGGCATCGATCCAATCTGGTTCTCCGTGCTGATTCTGATTCAATTGGAGCTTGGGGGCATTACGCCACCATTCGGCCTGCTCCTCTTCGTGCTGAAGGGAGTCCGTCCCGAGTTGCCGATCAGCCAGATCTACCGCGCCTCAATTCCGATCGTCGTGATGCAATGCAGCGTGGCTGGGCTGCTCGTGACATTCCCATGGCTCACCACCGTGTTCACCAGTGCGATGGTGCGGTGAACGGCCTGGGCCCGACCCTCGTTCCGGCGAGTCTCATGCGCGCTCTGCAGGACATCGACCGGGATAATCTGACCAATGGAGTGATCTGCTTCGTGCTGTCGCTGACGGCACCGATGGCCATACTTCTGGCCGCCGGTCGCCAGGGTGGGTTGAGCGAGAGCCAGATCAGCGGCATCGCGTTTGCGGGCTATGGTCTGGGCGGCTTGATCACGATCGTCGCGAGCCTGGTCGCGCGAAAGCCCTACGCCGTCCTCTGGACAATCCCCGGAGTGACCTTGCTGGCCGAAGCGCTCGAACACATAAGCTATCCCGAGGCCGTCGGCGCGTTTATCATCTCTGGCGTTCTGACGATTGCGTTGGCGCTGACCGGATGGATCGCACGCTTCATGCGGCTGCTGCCGACGCCGATCGTCATGGGCATGCTGGCGGGCGTGTTTCTGCCTTACGGCATCCGATTGTTCCCGGCATTCGCCGAGCATCCCCTGCTCGGGTTCGCAACGGTCGTGCCATTCATCATCACCCTGGCGGCGCCAAGCTTTCAGCGCTGGCTGCCGCCGCTGCTGGCGGCCATGATCGGTGGTGTCGTGTATGCTGTGGCGGGCGGCGACCTACGCATCGATACGCTGGGCCGGGCGCCGCTGGCCCTGATGGTCACGCAACCGGAGATCATCATGCCGGCATTTTCGCAGCGTGCGATGCTCGAACTGGTCCTGCCGATCACCGCGACCGTGATCGGCGTCCACAACGCCCAGGCCTTCGTCGTGCTAAGACGGACCGGGCATAACCCCGCCGTGACGCCGCTGACCGTGGTTTGCGGCGCGAGCACGCTGCTGTTCGCCGTCTTCGGGTGCGTGCCCGGCACGATGGCCAGCCTGATCAGCGCGATCACCACGGCATCGGGGGAGCCGCGCCGGCAATATGTCAGCACTGCACTGTTCGGCGCGTTCGTATTCATGCTCGGACTTTTCGCGCCCGCAGTCATCGCGCTGGCTCTGGCGCTGCCACCGATCTTCGCGGCGCTCCTGGCCGGCCTTGCGATGCTAAAGATCCTCGAGGATGCGTTCTCTGCCACTTTCGGCGGTCGATGCCGGCTTGGGGGGCTAGTTGCCTTGCTGTTCACGATGTCCGGCCTAGCCCCTTTGGGTATCGGTTCCGCTTTCTGGGCCCTGGTCGCAGGCTATGCCACCTCATGGCTGCTCGAACGCGATGATCTGCGCAGCCTCGCGGCTAGTCAGTGATGGGGCGGCGCACCCGCTTATACTTTACAACGCAGAAAGTACGATGTAACTATCTAGTCAGTTACATACTGTGCTGCAGTGAATTGGAGGTCATGGCATGAGCTGGTACAGGGTCGGTGTGGACATCGGCGGAACCTTCACCGATTTGGTGTTCCTTGGCACTGGCGGCGAAGTCCTGGCCATGAAGGTCGCCAGCACGCCGGCCGACTATAGCCTGGCCGTACTCGAAGGGATCCAGGAAGGGATAAGGCAGCTTGGCGCCGCGCCCGGCGCGATCACCGAAGTCAGCCACGGCTTCACGATCGCAACCAACGCGATCTTGGAAGAGAAAGGCGCGCGGACCGCGCTCATCACGACAGCCGGTTTTCGCGACGTGCTCGAATTTCGACGCAATCGCGTCCCTCGACTCTATGATCTCCACTACCGAAAGCCGGCGGCGCTCGTGAAGCGGCAGTTGCGCTTCGAGGTTCGCGAGCGGATGAACGCGCGCGGCGAGGTGGTGGTGCCACTCGATCCGGCCAGCGTCGAGGCGATGATCGTCAAGCTGGTCGACGCGAAGGTCGAGTCGGTGGTGATCTGCCTGCTGCACTCTTACGCCAACGCCGACCATGAGCAGCGCGTCGCCACGACGGTGCGCCAGCGCTGTCCCAAACTCACGCTCACCCTATCCAGCGAGTTGCTGCCGATCATCAAGGAGTACGAGCGCACCAGCACGGCCGTCATCAACGGCTACGTGCGGCCGGTTGTTGAGCGCTATCTCAATCGTCTCGCCGACGGCCTGAAACGTGCCGGCGTCGATGTGCCGCTGTCGGTCATGCAATCGAATGGCGGCCTGACGACGCCGCAGATTGCCGCCGAGCGGCCAGCCTTCTGCATCGAGTCCGGACCGGCGGCCGGCGTTATGGGCGCGGCCCATATGGGCCAGCGCGTCGGGTTGGCGGACCTTATGACGCTCGACATGGGTGGCACAACGGCGAAAGCGTCGATCATCGAGAATGGCGAGGTGCTGCAATCGAAGGAGTACGAGGTCGGCGCCGGGCTGAATGCTGGGCACCGTCTGCTGCGCGGCGCCGGGCACATCCTCAGCGTCCCGGCCATTGACATCGCCGAGGTCGGCGCCGGCGGCGGCAGCATCGCACGGGTCGACGGCAGCCGGTCGCTGCGCGTCGGTCCGGACAGCTCCGGCGCCGTACCGGGGCCGGCTTGCTATGGCCGCGGCGGGACGCGAGCGACCGTCACGGACGCCAACGTCCTGCTCGGCTTTCTCAATCCCGACTACCTGCTAGGTGGGAGCTTTGCATTAAGTCTCGATAAGGCTCGCGCGGCCATCCAGCGCGACGTAGCTGAGCCGCTTGGGCTTTCCGAAGTCGAAGCCGCGTACGGCATCCATCTCTTGGCCAATTCGAACATGTCGCGGGCGCTCAAGGCCGTATCGACCGAGCGTGGCCGCGATCCACGGCGGTTCACCTTGATGACGTTTGGCGGCGGCGGGCCGGTGCATGCCACGGGTCTGGCCGACATGCTGGGTATCGCGCGCCTGATCATCCCGCCCTATCCCGGCGTCTTCAGCGCCTTCGGCTTATTGTTCTCCGCAGTCGAGCACCACATCGTCCGGACCTATTTCAAACCGTTTCTCGGTCTTGACCTTGCTGCGTTCAATGGAATCATCAAAGGGATGCGAGACGAAGCGCGCCAGGTTCTACGCGCGGAACTCTTCTCCGACGACCGCCAGCATATTGCGGTTCAGCTCGACGTCAAGCATGAGGGGCAGGGTTCCGAACTGATGGTCCCGCTGCCCGACGGCGCGGTGATCCCGGAGACGATGGCGGCGATCGCCCGGGCGTTCGATGCGGAGCATACGCGGACATTCGGGCACCACAGCGATGCACCGCACCAGCTCGTCAACATTCGCGTGATCGCGCGCGGCATATCCGAGACTTCGCGCGTGCCGAAACGGCTCGTCGCTGTTTCGACTGGCCAGCGCCGCGCCACGGAACGACGCGCTTATTTCGGGCCAAAGCATCAGTGGGCGACCGCGAAGGTGATGCAGCGGACCGATCTGGGGAAAACGCCGACGGCCGGGCCGCTGTTGGTCGAGGAATACGACTCCACCTGCGTGGTTCCCCCGGGTTGGCGCGTCTCGATCGACGAACTTCAGAATTTGATCCTGGAGACTGCACGATGAATGGCCCGAGCATGGATCCGGTGACGCGAGAGATCGTGAAGAATGCTCTGATGAGCATCGCGGACACGATGGCCATCACGGTTGTGCGCACGGCCCGGTCGGCCGTCGTCAAGGACGGCATGGACTTTTCGACGGCGCTGTTCACCGCGGACGGACAGCAGGTTGCGCAGGGACTGACATTGCCGGCGCATCTAGGCTCGATGGCGCCGGCGCTCAAGGCCGTCATGCAGACCTTTGGCGACGACGTTCACCCCGAGGACATTTTCGCGAACAACGACCCCTATGATGGCGGCAGCCATCTGCCGGATATCTTTGTGTTCAAGCCCGTATTCCACGGCGGGAAGCTGGTTGCCTGGACCTGCGCGATCGGGCACCAGACCGACATCGGCGGCCGCGTGCCGGGCGGCGTCGTTTGCGATAACACGGAGATCTTCCAGGAGGGCCTGATTCTGCCGCCCCTCAAGCTGTATGAGCGTGGCAAGCTGAATACTGCGGTCTGGCGCATCCTGGAACGCAATGTCCGCGTCCCGCAGATGGTGCTGGGGGACGTCCAGTCTCTGCTCTCCGCCGCGCGGATCGGCGAGCGCGACCTGCTGGCCTTGATGGCCGAGTATGGCTGCGATGAGCTGATCGCCTACATGCGCGACATCCTGGACACGACGGAGCGTCTGACGCGCGCCGAAATCAAACGCCTGCCGCAGGGAGAATGGGAGTTCACGGACTATGTTGACGACGACGGCATCGATCTTCGGCCGATCGCCATCCGTGCCCATGTCCGCATTGCGGGCGATCACGTGTACGTCGACTTCACCGGCACGTCCCCGCAGGCTAAGGGCTCTATCAACCCAAACTTCCACTACACCAAAGGCCAAGTGTATGCGGTGATGAAGTGCCTGATCGATATGGAAATCCAGTCGAACAGCGGATTCTTCCGGGCATTCACGATCACCGCTCCCGAGGGCTGTTTCGTCAACCCGCAGCACCCTGCGCCGGTTGCGGCGCGGGGGCTTGCCGGGTTTCGCATCTGCAATGCCGTCTTCGGCGCGATGGCCAAGGCCCTGCCGGGCCAGATGCCGGCAGCATGGGGCGGCGGCGAGGCCGGCCTCAGCTTTTCCGGTTACCATGCCAACCGCAAGGCCTGGGTCCATCTCAATCTGATCAATGACGGGCCGAATGGCGCGAGTTCCGACATGGATGGCGCGGACGGTCTGTCGGCTCCCATCCACAACATGGCCAATATTCCGATCGAAAGCCTGGAGGCGGAAAATCCGTTGATGGTCGAGCACTACGCCCTGGTGCCCGACACCGAAGGGGCAGGCGAGTTCCGCGGTGGCCTCGCCATCAGCCGCGATTTTCGCATGCTGGCCGACGATACCGTCTTCCAACTCCGAACCGACCGAACCAAGTTCGTCGCTTGGGGGCTTAATGGTGGCCAGTCGGGGCAGCCGACGCACAACTATCTCAATCCCAATAGCGAGAACCGCACGCTGCCGGGTAAGTACCTGATGCGGCTGAACAAGGGCGATCTATATCGGTTGATCCAGGCCAGCGGGGGCGGCTATGGTGATCCCCTGAGTCGAGATCCGGATGCCGTGCTCGACGACGTTCTTCAAGAGAAGGTTTCCTCGGAGCGGGCAGTTCAGGTGTACGGCGTCGTCATCGACGCTGCGAAGCTGGCCGTCGATCGTGGCGCGACAGAAAATTTGCGCGCGCGCTTGCGCGGCCAGCGTTGAGAATTCGGAGATTTGGAGGAGACATGGCCCAGTTGCAACCGCTACCGCGTGACGAGCTGCTGAAGATTAAGGCTTTTGCCGCGATCGCCGAGATCATGGGTTTCGTGTCGAACAGCCTGCTCACGATGGGCCGCAAGCCCGAACTGCTCCAAGCCTTCTCCGCGCTCAATGTCCAGGTCTTCGGCCCAGGACGCGTGGACGAGCGGCTGAAATGGCTGATCGGCTTCGTCTCCAGCAACGCGGCGGGGTGCCGATATTGCCAAGCTCATACCTCCGAGCTTGCCCATGGCAGTGGCGTGGCGATCGACAAGATTCGGGCGGCGTTTGAATACGAAACCAGCCCACTATTCAACGCCGCGGAGCGCGCGGCATTGCGCCTCGCCCACCATGCGTCTCTGGTGCCCAATCTCTCGACATCCGAGCACTTCGATGATCTGAAGCAACATTACGGCGAGGCCGAGATCGTCGAGATCGTCGCCGTGATCGCCATGTTCGGCTTTCTCAATCGCTGGAACGACACGATGGGAACTCAGCTCGAGCCGAAGCCCCGAGAGTTCGCGAGTGAAATCCTCGGCGCCAAAGGCTGGATCGTCGGGAAACACGATTAACACTGGCATGATCACGTTGCTTGTAGGGTTGCGGCTTGTCCGACGGTTGGTTGGCCAAGTGGATGAAGAAAATCTGTACAACGGCTACCGGTTTCTGCCTGAAATCATTTACCAGACGATCTGCCCCTATTCCGGTTCACTCTCTTGAACCGCGCCGGGTCATTGCCACCTGATTGACATCGCGCTGGGAGCCACGGTCAGACTAGAAATTGTGGGCAATTGAAAGCATCATCGGGTGCGTACCAATCAACCAGAGAATGTTCGATTCCAGTGTCACTCCCTCCGCCAACTTCTATCGCGACAACGCTCTCCGCCTCCGGGCGGCACCGACGAAAACCCCCCTCTGTACCGAAAATCAAATCCGGGCGTATTGATGATGTAGGCCGCCGAGAATTGGAACAGAAACGATCGTGCCAATCGCTTGAATGGGCCGGTGGATCGGACAGTCTTTAGCCAGCGATCGGTGCGTTCGAGCTTGGTTGTAATAGGTCGCGTAGGATCGAAGGATCCGGCGCAGGTGTGCCGCTCCAATGACCACGAGATGGTCGAAGCAGTCGCGCCGGATCGTACCGATCATCCGTTCGGCATAAGGGTTCTGCCAGGGTGACCTCGGGGCGGTCGGATGGTCGCGGATGCCCATTGCGTGGAGACGCTTTTTGAATGCCGCGCCGTAGGCCGGGTCGCGATCACGGATGAGGTAGCTTGGGGCACTGTTCCAGGGAAAAGCCTCGGTGATCTGTCGAGCGACCCATTCGGCCGTCGGGTTGGTCGTCACCGCGGTCCACACCAGCAGCCGACGCGCCAAGCGCACGATGACCAGGCCATAGAGCATCCGGAAGCCGATGGTAGGCACCACGAACAGGTCGATGGCGGCGATGCCTTCGGCATGGTTGCACAGGAAGGTCTTCCAACCCTGTGACGGCGGCCCGCGGCGCTTGGCCATGTACTTCGCCACGGTCGACTGGGCGACGTCGAAGCCCAGTTTTAGGGTTAGAACTCAATAAAAGCATTGCGGCTGGAATCAGTTGGTGATTCTTTGAGTCTCTCCTTCATATCGAGTCGGGGGGATGATGAGAAGCAATCTGTTTTGGCTGAACGACGAACAGTGGAAC
>Ga0194121_10004645_pt1 | contig 19762 bp, 14 predicted proteins | sample TA2MahCa50mmetaG_FD_148609 | JGI IMG/M metagenome (GOLD analysis project Ga0194121, IMG submission 148609) | Freshwater microbial communities from Lake Tanganyika, Tanzania - TA2015020 Mahale Deep Cast 50m | ecosystem: Environmental > Aquatic > Freshwater > Lake | place: Tanzania: Lake...
GACCAACTCGAAACGCATGCTGTCGATTATCGGTTCAGCCGCGCCTTCCCCGCGGCACAACGGCCCGGAACTGACGACGCAACTGCTGCGGTTCGCGCTCTGGAAACTGCACCCCGATGAATTCCACAACTATTATTTCGGACGCGGCGGGGGGGGGAGGGCTGTTTCGTGTTGGCGATGAAGGCAAGGACTCGCCGCCTGTGCTGCTCGCCGCCAGCGACATGACTCCCGATCTCCCAACGACGCTCAGCGAGAAAATCGCCAATCCGATTATGGTCACCGACCGCAGCGTTCCCTTCTTCCGTTGCGGCCATTGCGCCTGGGCCCTGCTCTTCGGCTGGCTGGCCTCCACACTCGATCGTCAATGCGTTTCGGATCTCGTCGCGTACGTCGATCGCAATGTGCGCATAAGCGGCTGCGACCATTCGCACCGGTTTAGTGCTGCATGGGCCCGCCGAACGCGCCGTCAATTGGGACGATCTGCTGGACGCTCTCGAAGGCAATGGGGCGTTTTGTGATTGCGAAGTTGTTCTCAACATCGAAGACGGCCCTCTGACCTGGAGCGATGAATCCCCGTCGGTTGATCGCGGCAATCTGTGGCTGCTGCCGCCTGGTTTCACTGCGGGGCCGGAAACGACGACCACCAAGGTGATTGTTTTGCGGACGGATGTCGGACGGAATACGCACACCAAAGATGGAGAATGGTTGATTCCCGCGCCCGCGAATGCCAAACCTCGCAAGCGAGTCAGAAGACTCGTGCACTTTTTCGTCGGCGTGGAAACGGGACTGCCCAGTGAGGTCGGTGTCGTTCGGGATGTGGAACCGATCTCGATTGCCCGATTTGCTCACATGATCGCCAACGCAACGATTCCCGAGTTGAGAGACTTCGATCGCCGCGTCGCGTCCTTCATGCTTGGGAGGATCGCAGCGTGCCCCGACGGGACGCCGGTCGGAACAGACATCGCGGATCGTGTTGGCATTAGTTCAAAGCACCAGGAGCTGACTGTCCATCGCGTGGTCCTGCGGTGGTAGATCGGCGAACACGGGCGTGCCGGTGGCGCTGTGCCTCCAGAGAGGAAATCGCGGCTTGCGTGAAGGGGCGGAAAGAGTAGACTTGCTCATTCGTCGGGACGCGTGTGTTAAGGGTCAGTCTCGACGCGTTTGGGCAGGTAACGACGGCCCAGGCATTTTTACAATTGCAACGCGCCCATAGCTCAGCTGGATAGAGCAACGGATTTCTAATCCGTAGGTCGCAGGTTCGAATCCTGCTGGGCGTGCTCCGCTTTTCGTCGATGTCAAACGCGTCGATCAAGGCCTTGCCCTCGGGCGTGGCGGCCAGGTGCGTAGCGGTCGGCTCGTTCATCACGTCCCAGAGCGCGATCCGCTTGTCACGAGCGTGGGCCGACACCACAGCCGTCGCGTACGCATCCGACTCAGGCCACCACTTTGATGCCATTCGATCCGGACCGGGATTGGCGACCCAGATGTGTCGGCTCTCGAGACTGGGCGACACACCGAAGCACGAGTCGAACAGGATCGGCATGACCTTCAGCCCGTGCTTGTCTGCCGTGGCCAAGAAGTCCTCGAAGTTCGCCAGGAACGTCTGCGGATCGTGATGGTAGACCAGCGACTGGAGAAACACACGCACGCAATTCAGTCCCATCTTCCGGGCATAGCCCAGCTCCTGGTCGATGATCGCATGGTCGTAGCGATGCCACATCTCCACACTGGTTGCGGCGTACGAGGCGACGTAATTCGCGCCCCGCATCCAGCGGAAGTCGTCCGGCTCGTCCTGAGCGCGAAGCGAATGAGCGGCCAGCAAGTGTGCGACGAGTGTCACGACCAGTCCCAGGAGCGGCTGGGTCGTTCGACGCGGTGACAGATCGATGCGGTTCATGGGTGATCATCCTCGGAGGCGAATGCCAGTTGCTGAAACGACTCGTGAGCAGTCTTCTGTCAGTCCCGTCGACATCTCGGACACGATACCACGGACCCTACGCCCCGCGTCTTTCCGCCAGGTCCGGAGTTCGTGGGCCTGCTGCATGCGGTCGCGTGCCACTGCCCGAAAGGTGTATTGCCCGGCGGGATGAAGTCCCTCGGATGCTTTCCTGGAGAATTCCTGACGAGCCCGCTACAATGGCACCGTTCGGTGATTGCCGCCAAGTGTGCAGGATGATGAAAAAACAACTTTGAAATGAGGCAACTCAATGAGGCATTTTTTGGTCCTGATACTGCTGCTGATTGGGGGACAGTCGCTGGCGGCGGCGGAGCGGCCTCTGAAGGTCTTTATTCTCGCGGGCCAATCGAACATGGAGGGACATGCAGGGATCGAAACCTTCGATTACCTTGGCGATGACCCGGCGAGCGCGCCGCTTCTGAAAAAGATGCGTGGCGCGGACGGCAGGCCGACCGTTTGCGATCATGTCTGGATTTCGTATTTCACGGGGGCGGGTGAGTCGAATGGTGAGGGATTCGGGAAGCTCACCGCAGGGTACGGCTCGCGGCAGATACCGAACGAAGATGGCGGCAAGATCGGTCCGGAATTCACGTTTGGATTGATTCTGGATGAGCAGTTCCAGGATCCGGTGCTGATCATCAAGACCGCGTGGGGCGGGAAGTCATTGCACACCGATTTCCGCCCGCCGAGTGCCGGGCCGTATGTGCTGAGCGACTGGCAGAAGGCGAACTATCCCAAACAGGAAGGGCACGGCATCCCGAAAGATTTTGAAAAGTGGAAGGCCGACAAGATCAAGGAGACCGGAGTCTATTATCGTCTCATGATCGAGCATCTGAAACACGTGCTGGCGGATCCGAAGCGCGTTTGTCCGGCTTACGACCCCGCGGTCGGTTACCAGATCGCGGGCTTTGTCTGGTTGCAAGGCTGGAACGACATGGTTGACGGCCATGTCTATCCCGATCGCGGCAAGCCCGGCCGCTACGAAACATACAGCGAGTGCCTGTCGCAATTCATCCGTGATGTGCGGCACGACCTCTCCGCGCCGAAGATGCCCTTTGTGATTGGCGTGATGGGCGTGAGCGGCGCGAAAGCTGGTCGCGAAGTCCTGGAGTTCCGCGAAGCGATGACCGCCCCAGCGCGGCTGCCGGAGTTCCAGGGCAACGTGACCGCCGTGCCGACCGCGCCGTTCTGGTCCGAGGAACTCGGAGCGATCGACGACAAGTACGGCAAGGTCCGGCAGATGAGCTACTACCTCGACTCCAAGCACAAAGATTACGCCAATGCGGACGGCTCGATGACCGCCGAACAGAAGCGCGCGTATCTTAAATCGTTCGAGGCGGAGCTGATCTCAAACGCCGATGTTGCGTTGTGGAAACGAGGAGCCTCAAACGCCGGTTACCACTACCTCGGCTGTGCGAAGACATTCGCGCTGATGGGCAAGGCGTTCGCGGAAGCGAATCTCGCCATGCTGAATCCGCCGCATTCCGATGGGACAGGACCGGGCCGCTGACGCGAGGTCGGAAGTAAGGACCTTCATGCGAATTCTCACCTTGCTGCAGTTTCTGTTCGGCAACGAGCGAGCCATTGTCGCAACGGCTGAATGCCGGCAGGCGGTATGGCTGGGAATGCTGATGGCAATCAGGCCGATTCTCATGAACGACTCTCCCGGGATTCGTCTCGATTGCGACCAGACGCAACAACGAACGATCGCCGACATAGAGCGAAACTCTGTGAAAAAGCAATATGGTGCTGGAAGGATTGTGGTTTATGCCCGCGACAGGCAGGGATTGCCCGGCATGCAGGGGCGTTGCGATTCCGCGGTTGGGTTGCGGTGCGACTCGGCGAGGAAGTTCTGTTGGGGTGGCCCTTGCTGCTATCGCGATTCCGATCTCTAATCGCTTAGCCGTTGCGGAACTGGTCTCGAAACAAGTTTCGAGTTACGGGCTTGTCGAAGCAAGTTTCGACCTGCGTAGCTCGAAACTTGTTTCGAGTCGTCGTGTCAGCAAGAATCCAGAGTTCGCCATGAAAATTGCTCGCATTTTTGCCCATCGCGTCGAGCTGCCGTTGGTGGAAGGCTCGTACAAGTGGTCTGGTGGAAAGTCGGTTTCGGTATTCGACAGTACGATCGTCGGCGTCGAAACCGACGGCGGACTCGTCGGCTACGGCGAGGTATGTCCGCTGGGTCCGTTTTATCTGCCGGCGTATGCCGAGGGGGTGCGCGCGGGACTGCGCGAGCTGGGTCCGCACCTGCTTGGCTTCGATCCGCGCGAAATACTGAAACTCAATCATCGCATGGACGCGGCGCTCAAGGGGCATCCGTACGTCAAATCGGGAATCGACATCGCCTGCTGGGACCTGCTCGGCAAAGCGACGCAACTGCCGGTCTGCACATTGCTGGGTGGCCGGTTTGGCGAGAGCGTGCGTCTCTATCGCGCCATTTCGCAACAGGCACCCGAGGAAATGGCGAAGAACGTCCAAGGGTACCGCGAGCAGGGTTATACTCGATTTCAACTGAAAGTCGGAGGCGATCCCGATACCGACATTGAACGGATTCGCGCCGTGCGCGCCATGTTGCAGCCGACCGATCGACTCGTGGCGGACGCGAACACCGGCTGGACGCAGCACGAAGCGATGCGCGTCGTCCGGGCCGTCCAGGACGTCGACGTCTACATCGAACAGCCCTGCCTGACCTACGAAGAGTGCCTCGCGGTACGCCGCAATACCCGTCACCCGTTTGTGCTCGACGAGAATATCGACTCGCTCGACATGCTGCTGCGCGGCAAGGCCGACCTGGCGATGGACGTTGTCAATCTGAAAATCAGCAAGCTTGGGGGGCTGACGAAGACCCGCCAGGCGCGCGACTTGTGCGTCGCGATCGGAATCGCCATGACGCTCGAAGATAGCTGGGGAGGCGACATTACTACGGCGGCGATTGCACACCTCGCGCATAGTACCCCCGAGGAATATCGCTTCACCAGTACCGATTTCAATAGTTACGTCACGGTCAGCACCGCGCACGGCGCTCCCCAGCGCCGGCAAGGATTCATGTCTGCCAGCAGCGAGCCAGGACTGGGTGTGCGTCCTCGCATGGACGTGCTTGGCCAACGGGTCGTGGAAGTTTCGTGATCTCCCAACCAGCTCGAAAGCAGCTTATCGCCACCCTGCCGGCGATGTTGGTGGAAGGGACCATGAGAACATTCACCGCACTTCTGACTTCCTGGATCGCGATCGTCAATTCATCGGTCGCGGCCGCCGATCCGGCGCTGCCGGGGAACCATCCGCTCACGCAGGTTCAAGCGGGGCAGGTGCTGATCTCGGAACTGCGCTGCGCCGCGTGCCATCAAGGCGTCCCGCGTGACTCGTTGACGGAAAAGACCGCTCCCGATCTGAGCGAAGTCGGAGCGAGAATTGCCCCCGAGTATCTGCAGCGATTTCTGGCATCGCCGTCAGCGGCGCACCCGGGCACAACGATGCCCGACCTGTTGATGGCGAAACCTGAAGCGGAACGCGATCGAATCGCCGAGGCGCTCACTCACTTTTTGATCGCCCAATCGAATGCCTCGTTTTCCAGCGAGAACACCGAGCAACTCGATCTTGCTTGGGGAAAAACTCTATTTCACTCGATCGGTTGCGTTGTATGTCATGGTCCGCAGGAAGCGATTTCCGATGGAGCTACGGCTAAGGTTGCGAACGACGAGCATGGGGATGAGGACGAGGAGGGGCACGACGACGTGAAACAACCGCGGGCGGCGAACAGACACTTCCGACCGACTGCGATACCGCTTGGACAGGTCCCCGCCAAATACAGTGTGCGATCTCTCGGCGACTTCCTGTTTCAACCGCTGCGAGTCCGAAAATCGGGTCGGATGCCCGATCTGAAGTTGACGCGAGCCGAGTCGTTGGCCATCGCAGGTTATCTCGTCGGAAATTCTGCGCAACAGGTAAAGTCGCTTAGCGCCAACGATTCCCTTGTGTCGCTGGGAAGAAAGTACTTTCAGGACTTGAACTGTGCGGTGTGTCATGGCTTGCCTGGCATCCCAGCGGCGCCATCGATCGGCGCGTTGAAAAAAGGGAATTTAACGCGCGGCTGCCTCTCCCCTGCCGACCGCCGTAGCCCCCGTTTTCAACTCGAAGACGCGCAGCGGAATGCGATTGCCGCCGCGCTGGAGGAAACTCCCCTCGACGACACGGATCAAGTTGCGGCGGCGAAAACTCTGACCGCATTTAATTGCCTTGCCTGTCACGTTCGCGACGATGCTGGAGGTGTTCACCCCTCGCATAATGTGTTTTTTGTTTCGAGCGATCAGAAACTGGGTGACGACGGACGCATCCCGCCACCCCTGACGCTGGTTGGGGCCAAACTGCAGCCGGCCTGGCTCAAGAAGGTACTATTCGATGGCGAGAGCGTCCGCCATTACATGGAAACGCGGATGCCTCAGTACGGCAGCACCAACCTGCAGCATTTGCCGGCCATCTTCGCTCGCATCGATCGAATGCCCGGCAGAGAAATGAAAATTCCCAGCCCCGAAAGTCGCTCCGAAATCGAGCGTGAACGGGAAAAGCAGCATCGCGCGGCGGGCCGGGAATTGCTCGGCGACAAAGGGCTGAACTGCATCGCCTGCCATGACTTCAACGGGAAGAACTCGCTGGTCAACCAGGGCATTGAGTTGCTTACCAGCTATCAGCGTCTCCAACCGGTGTGGTTCGATGCCTACCTGCGCAATCCTGGGGCGTTTCGTCCCAGGACCATCATGCCGACAGCATGGCCGAACGGAGTTGCCACGCATAAGACCATTCTGGAGGGCGACACCGACAAGCAGATTGAAGCGATCTGGTACTACCTTTCGCTTGGCACATCCGCCGCCGATCCGCCTGGCCTGCGGGCGGAGAGCACAAAGCTGGTGGTCGAAGACCGCGCCAAGACCTATCGCGGACGCAGCCGCGTGGCGGGTTATCGAGGCATCGCCGTCGGCCTGCCGGAAAAGTTGAACTATGCTTTCAACGCCGAAACGGGAACGCTGTCGGCGATCTGGCGCGGGGACTTCATCGGCGTCAATTGGAGTGGCCAGGGTTCGGGTGACTTCCAGCCCGCAAGTGATCCGATCACCCTTGCGCAGGATGTTTCGTTCGTGCAACTCGCGGATGAAGAAGCATCGTGGCCTCGCATGCCGGTGATGACCAAACAGGCTCGTACCAACCCTAATCCGCTCTACCCAAAAAATGTCGGCTATCAGTTCCGCGGCTACTTCCTCGACGGATCATCAATTCCTTCGTTCATGTACCGCTGCGGAACGATCGAGATCACGGATCGGTCGGTGGCGGTTGGGACGGAGGAGCAGCTACGTCTGCAACGCATTTTTCAGTTCGACTCTCCCGAGCCGCAGACGGTCTGGTTTCGGGCGCTCACCGGAGATGTCCGGCAGGAGTCGGAACAGGTCTTCCGCAGCGGTCGCCTGCGGTTAACGGTTCCGCGCGCGGAATTGAAACGGAAACCGATTTCCGAGGAAGCCGCGCAGTTCGAACTGCTGTTGCGACTGCCCATTCCGGAAGGCAAATCGACGCTGGAGCTCCTTTATGAAGCAGTTTCGAAGTAATCGCCTGCAACTCCTCTGTCTGCTGATACTGTCCACGATCGGCGCGGTCGGTGTGCTGCGCGGCGAGGAGGTTGGCGATCGTTGGGGAACGGAGGAACGCGAAAGGGAGTATTACCCGATCGTCAACACTCCGATGCCGAAGGACACGATCATTGAAGCGGGTGCTTTTGCCGTATTGCCGGACGGACGTATCGCCGTAGGAACGCGGCATGGCGAGATCTTCTTGATCGATGGTATCGATGCGTCCAAGCCGCTCCCGTCATTCCATCGTTTCGCCTCGGGGCTGGACGAAATTTTCGGGCTGGCATGGAAGGACAACGCTTTCCGGGTCACGCAGAGCTGCGAGTTGACACGCGTCAGCGACTCGGATGGCGACGGCCTGGCCGATCGCTTTGAGACGATCTCGGATGCATGGGGATACGCGAATTACCACGAATATGCGTTCGGCTCGAAGCCCGATGCTGATGGAAACCAGTACGTGGCACTTGGTCTATCGGAGTCCTATTATTCGCACGCCTTGAACCGCGGTTTCATCATGAAAGTCACATCCGCTGGAACGAGCACGGCATTCGCCACCGGTTTGCGTAGTCCGGGCGGGATCGGCTTCGACGAGCACGGCGCGCTGTTCTATGTGGAGAGTCAGGGACCGTGGAACTGTTCGTGCAGTTTGAAAGCGGTTTCTGCGAGTAGTTTTCACGGTCACCCCGCGAGTTTTCATTGGTACCCCTACTCGCCCGAGTTGGGTCCGGAGCCGGAGATGCCAAACTCGGGCGGCCGCATCGCGGCGGAACGGAACCGTGTGCGACAATTGGTTCCTTATGCCGTGGTGTTTCCCTACATTCGCATGGGGCGGTCAATCACCGCATTCAGCGTCAATCGAACGCAAGGCAAATTTGGCCCCTTCGAGGATCAACTGTTCCTGGGCGACTACACACTCTCGATCCTGATGCGCGCCACGACGGAGAAGATCAACGACGTCTGGCAAGGCGCCTGCTATCCGTTTCGCGAAGGGCTTTCGACCGGCATTCTCAACGTGGAATTCACTCCCGGCGGCAAACTGCTGTGCGGTGGGACGAACCGAGGCTGGCCGGTTCGAGGTATCAAGCCATTTGCCCTGGAGCGGGTCGAATGGAGCGGCAAGATGCCGTTTGAGATCAACCGTGTCACGATTACGCCGGACGGGTTCCATGTCACGTTTACCAAAGCGGTGGATCGAGCCACCGGATGCAGCACCGACTCCTATCGGATTTCGGCGTTTACGCACCCTTACCACGCCGGTTACGGCGGCCCGGAGATCGAGCGGCACAAGGCGGCCGTCCAAGCGGTTGCGCTTGCGGAAGATGGACTTTCGGCAAGACTCACCTTGGAAAAACTCGACCGAGGTTTCGTCTACGAGTTCGACCTGGGCGGTCTGCGATCGCGCGACGAGGAAGAGCTGCTGCATCGCAATGCGTATTACACGGTGAATGAGATTCCCGCGCGCCAGTGAGCTCATTCGCTTGCCGATCCAGCCCCCTGGATGTACCAGGAAATAATGGGGATATTGCTATCGGCGGCCCTGGTTCCATTCGATCGCCATCCGTGGGACGATGACCGCCGCTCGGATTCTTTACTTAGCTTGAAAGGGCCTGCCTGATGTCGTCTTCGGATGTTTTTCATGGCTGCATGCCGGCGCTGATGACGCCATGCTTCGCGGACCGTTCGGCGAACTACGAGGGGCTTGTGCGCAAAGCGCGGGAACTGATCGACGCCGGAATGCGCGCGGTCGTCTACTGCGGATCGATGGGGGACTGGCCGCTGCTCACCGACGAGCAGCGGCAGGAAGGTGTGCGGCGGCTGGTCGAGGCGGGAATACCGGTCGTCGTCGGCACGGGAGCTCAGAATCCGAGACGCGCGGCGGAACATGCCGCGCACGCGAAGAAGGTGGGAGCGGCCGGTCTGATGCTGATCCCGCGGTTGCTTTCGCGTGGCACCGCTCCGTCGGCTCAATACGCGCACTTTTCCGCGGTTCTGCAGGCGGGCGGCGACCTGCCGGCGGTCATCTATAACAGCCCTTACTATGGTTTTCAGACCCGGGCCGAACTATTCAAGCAGCTGCGCAGCGAACATCGAAACCTGGTCGGATTCAAAGAGTTTGGCGGGGCGGAATCCCTGAGCTATGCCGCCGAATTTATCACCAGTGGTGATCCCGAACTCGCGTTGATGGTCGGCGTCGACACGCAGGTCTTTCATGGTTTCGTGCGTTGCGGCGCGGTGGGCGCGATCACCGGGATCGGCAACGCGCTGCCCAGGCAGGTACTGCGCCTGATCGCCCTGTGTGAACAGGCCGCCGCCGGCGACGCGGTCGCAAGACAGCGCGCCCTGGAACTCGACGAGGCACTGCACGTGCTCTCGAAGTTTGACGAGGGCCCGGATCTGGTGCTGTACTATAAGTACCTGTTGGTGTTGGAGGGTAATCCTGCGTTCGAGCTGAACTTCAACGAGACGGACGTACTCAGCCCGACGCAGCGTGAATTCGCGCGGCAACAATGGCAACTTTTTAAAAACTGGTGGAGCCGATGGCCGGGAGCGGACAATTGAACGAGGCCTGCTCCGGAATCCGCGTGGTCGATTCGCACACGGAGGGCGAACCGACGCGGGTAGTTCTGAGCGGTGGTCCCGACCTGGGGCCTGGGCCGCTCGCCGAACGCTTGCGGCGATTTCGCGCGACGGCGGATGACTTTCGCCGAGCCGTGATTCTCGAGCCTCGCGGATCCGAGGCATTGGTCGGCGCGCTGATTTGCGAACCGCACGATCGATCCTGCGCGGCGGGAGTGATTTACTTCAACAATGCCGGATTTCTGGGAATGTGTGGACATGGCACGATCGGAGTGGCGGTGACGCTCGCCTACCTCGGCCGGATCGGCATCGGAACGCATCGTCTGGAGACACCGGTGGGCATCGTCGAGGTGAGGTTGCTCTCCCCGAACGAAGTCGCCATCGAAAATGTGCCCAGTTTCCGCTATCGCTCGCGCGTGGCTGTCCAGGTTGCGCCCTTTGGCACCGTTTTCGGCGACATTGCCTGGGGAGGGAATTGGTTCTTTCTTGTTGAGGAATCACCGTTTCCACTGACCGCCGACAACATCCGTGCTTTGAACGATGCGGCCCATCAAATTCGGATCGCCTTGCGACAGCAGCGGATTACGGGAATCGATGACGCGGAAATCGACCACGTCGAATTCTTCGGCCCGGCGCAGTCGGCGGCAGCGAACAGCCGCAACTTTGTCTATTGTCCCGGCGGCGCTTTCGATCGCTCGCCTTGCGGAACCGGTACCAGCGCGAAACTCGCCTGCCTTGCCGCCGATGGCAAACTCGAACCGGGCGCGTCCTGGGTCCAGGAGAGCATTATCGGCAGTCGCTTTTCCGCCTCGTATCGCCACGACGAAAACGGCCGGATTATCCCCACGGTGTCGGGGCGTGCTTACGTGTGCGCCGAGGCGAACTTGATTCAGCAACCGGACGATCCCTTTCGCAATGGCATCGCTTTTGGGAGCGGCTCGTGACCTCCTCCAGACAGCCTGACGTGATCGTCGTTGGATCGGGTATCATCGGGATCGCCTGTGCCCATTACCTGAATGCGGCCGGTCTGCAAGTGACGGTGATCGATCAAGGTACGATCGGCGGCGCATGCTCGTACGGTAATTGTGGCTACATTTGCCCCAGCCATGTCATGCCGCTGACGGAACCGGGAGCGATTGGCACCGCTCTGAAATCACTGTTCAATCCCCACGCCGCTTTTCGCGTGAAGCCACGCTTCAGCCCGGCGTTACTGAAATGGATGTGGCAATTTGCCAGCCGTTGCAATCAACGTCAAATGCTCGCCGCCGGCCGGCATCTTCAAGCGATTCTCGACGCCTCGATGCGGGAATACAAACGGTTGATCGCCGAGGAACGTTTCCAGTGCGAGTGGAAAGAGACCGGCCTGCTTTATGTCCTGCGGACGGAGCATGGGATGGAGGAATTCGCAAAAACGGATCGGCTGTTGACGGACCATTTCGGCGTGATTGCCCGGCGTATCGAAGGGCGCGATCTGATTCAATTCGATCCGGCGTTAAAGGCCGGATTGGCCGGAGCCTTTCACTACGCGAACGACACGTCGCTCCGCCCCGATCTGCTTAACGCAAGCTGGTCAAAGCGGCTCAAAGAACGGGGAGTGACATTCCTGGAGCGATGTGAATTACAGCGTCTGGAAAAGTCGAACGGCCGTATCGCGCGCATCGTCACTTCGCAGGGGGCCATGACAGCGGACCGCTTCGTGATCGCCACAGGTGCCTGGAGTTCGCGGCTGTCGACGGAACTGGAATGTCCGATCCCGATCGAACAGGGCAAAGGCTATTCGGTAACAATGTCGCGTCCCACGCCATGCCCGCTCTATCCGATGTTATTCCCCGAGCACCGTGTCGGAGTCTCGCCTTTCGAACAGGGTTACCGCCTGGGGTCGATGATGGAATTCGCCGGATTCGACAGCAGCATCCCCGCTCATCGGATCCAGCAGCTGCGCGATTCGGCCTCGCACTATCTCACGGCGTCTTCGCCGACCGGCGAACTTCAAACCTGGTACGGCTGGCGTCCGATGACCTGGGACAGTTTACCGATCATCGGGCGAACGCCAAGGCTGGCGAACGCCTATCTCGCGACGGGGCACAACATGCTCGGAATGAGCCTGGCAACAGCGACCGGCAAGCTCATCGCGGAACTGATGGCCGGCCAATCGACGCACATCGACGCTGGCCCATTCTCGCCGCAGCGATTTCTGTAGTTGGGGCCTCCGGAAGCGTCGACCGACCCAGCCTACCTCAGGCGATCGGCACCTCGACGCCGGCGGTGACGAACAACAGGCTTGCGTGGACCTGGGTCGTGGGCAACTGGAAAACTTGCGCGATCGCGCTGCGATATGCTTGCTGCTGGGGCCGGTATCTCTCCTTTGCCGCCTGCAAGGCACGCGGGTCGGACGGGTCGATCGTGTCGGTCTTGTAGTCGACGATGTCGGCTGCCAGCAGGCGATTGCCCTGATAGATTAACAACAAGCGATCCACGAATCCGGTCAGCAGTTGATTTTCCTGTTGCACCGCGAACGGATATTCGCGTTCGACATCGACGCGTAACTCCGCCGCTTGGATCGCTGAATCCAATGCGCGTTGGGCGAACCCCGTGAGGTAGTCGCTTTTCGTCAGCAGTTTTGTCGTGGACGGGCTTCCCAGAAACTGCTGAAAACGCCGCAGGCAATCCTCGACATTCAACTCGCTCGCTTCTTGTTCTTCCGCAATACGGCGCAGTTGGCCATCGGTCGGAAGGTCATTGGGCAACCAGCCGATTTGTTCGAACCATGCGTGGATAAGAGTTCCGAATTGGCGTCCGGAAGCGTTGCCGGTCCGCAGCGCATCGACGACCGCCTGCTGGTCGCCCGATTCCAGTCCGGAGGGCGCGGTTCGCTCTCTCCCGCGCCGACGATGGTCGGGGAGCGGCCGGAGAGTGATCTCCGGGCGCGCCTGCGGCACGAGGATCGTTTGTGGCGGAACCACCGTGCGCTTGTGCCAGTCCGGATCCCCCTCCTGGTACAGCAATTCACCGGGTGGCGCCAGCCCCGATTCGATGAGCGCAGCGCGAAGAAAGCCCGCATGGGAACGTGGCAGGTTCGTTTCCGAGTTTTTGGAGGGAGCGATCACCATATGTAACGCGTGGATCGCGCGCGTAATGGCGACATACAGCACGCACAGCGATTCGCTGATCTGCTTGCGGTCCTCTTCCTCGAACATCTCACGGATGTCATGCGGCAGCAGTTTTTGGACGGAGGCGTTGCGGTAGAGGCAAACCCGATCGACCGGCTTCGTGGGGTGTGACTGATGCGTCACGAAGGTCGCTGGTTGTCCGGTCGCCGAACTGTCGAGGTCGGGGAGTACGACGATGTCGAACTGCAGCCCCTTGGACTGATGCACGGTCATCACGCGAACCGGGGCGACCAGGGGATCGGCGACCCGTTCGCTTTCAATGTGGCGAACGAATTCTGTCGTTCGCAGTGTTGCCGCGGACTGGTAGCCGTACGCCAGTTCGACAAGTTGCTCCATGCGCTGGTAGTCACGTGGACCTAACTGGGGCCGCAGTTCGCTCGTCCATCGCGCGATCGTCGGACCGTATCCCTGCTCGAGCAGCGAGCGGCGAACATGGATTGCGAGCCGCGCGGCTCCTGCGTTGTCCTGATGATCGGTGAACTTCAGGATCGGCCCCAGCGGCGAATGCGCCAGATGAAACCGCGACACCGTGTCTCCCGGGTGGTCTGCGAGATGCAGCAACGACAGGATTGTCTGAACGGCGACGGAGTCGGTGAGCGGATTGCCGCCCTCCTCGCTGGCGGCGACGCCCCGTTGTCGCAATTCGTAAATTAAGCGCGCCACGGCTTCGTTCTTGCGCGCCAGGACGCCGACCGATCGTCCGGGCGACGCCGCCACCAGGGAAGCGATACGATCCGCGGCATGGGCTAGAGTCCGTGCGACCTGGAACGTGGACTCGTCGGCGCGCGGGGCCGACTCCAGGGTCACGTAGCCGGCGCGATCCCGATGCGCGGTCGTGTGTCGCGGTACCGCTTCGCACCAGGTCCGCACGTGCGACTCGAATCGCTCCAGGTGGTTGTGCCGCGGGAGCCGTTCAAAAACGCGATTTACCGTCTCGATGACCGCCGGAGCCGAACGGAAACTCTCCGCCAAGGTCGCTCGATCGACCCCGGGGATCTCGCTTTCCAAGGCCGCGAAGATCTCCGCCCGGCCACCCCGCCAGGCATAGATCGCCTGCTTCTCATCGCCCACGCAGAAAAAGGAACCACGCGGCGGCTCGGATGTTGCCTCGGCTGGTCCCGCTCCGCCAGCGGCCGTCGCCGAGCGCGGTGAATCGTCCGAGTTGATTACGGCGCGCGCGGCGAACGGTCGAATCGCCTGCCATTGAGGCAGCGAAGTGTCCTGGAATTCGTCGAGCAGCACATGAGCGACGCTCGCGTCCAGGCGGAAATCGAAGCCCGCGAGGGCATTCGAGTCACTCAAACCCTGCGCCAGAATCCGCGTCACGTCCTCGAACCGCAGTCGCCCCTCGTCCAATTTCAACGCCACAAATATTTTGTGGAACCGGGCCAGCATGTCATACGTTGCCTTCGTCTGCGCCGACAGCCGGCCGACGACCAAGCCCCGCGCATGCCGGATTAGTAATCCGTAAAGTTCGACCGACGACTCTGGGATCGGCTTTTTGTGGTACCGCGGATCGCCGTCGATGACCTTGGCCGCCAGCCCCTTGCCGATGAACGCTTCCCAATCCTCCTCACGGAATCGGACCAGATCCTCGTTCCGCGCCTTCGTCATGCGGCTGTCCCGGTCGTACGATTCCGCCTGCAATGACTCGACGACTCGATCGAGTTCCTCCGCGGAGAGCGCGGACCAGGCCGGGAACTGATTCCATGCCTCCGCTTCGGTTTCCAGGAAGACCGCGTACAGCTCGCGGACCGTGTCCTGCAATAACTGACTGACCGAGCGGTTCACATCGCCCTGCGCCATCAAGTGCAATAGCCGGGCGATGTCGCGGTCGGGATCGTCCCGCAGCAGTTGCTCCACCGCCCGGCGACGCAGTTGAGCGTTGGGGATGTCGTCCAGGATTTCCCAACCGGGCGGCAATCCGAGTTCGAGCGAGTGGCTGGTGGCCAGATGCGCGAACAGACTGTCCATCGTGCTGATGCGCAGCCGATGCAGGTTGCGCAACATTGCGATCAACATTTCGACACACCGCGCGCGAGTTACCGACGCGTCTTTGAGTTGCTCCGCCAGAGCCGCAGCCGATTCGTCCGTCGCGGCCGCTTGGGCCAACCGCTCGACAACCCGGTCGAGGATTTCCCCGGCGGCTTTGCGCGTGAAAGTGGTCGCCAGGATCGTCTCGGGACCCACGCCACGGAACAGCAGGTACAAATAGCGGTTGGACAACTGAAATGTCTTGCCCGTTCCCGCGGACGCTCGAATGATCAAGGGACGAAACGCAGACATCAGCCGGCCCTCCCTTCCCCATCCTTGGCGGGCGGCCGCGCATCGACCGCCGCGCAGGCCGGGGATGGCTCCTCGCCGAGATTCCGATCGAGCGTGCGTTCCTGACAGATGCGGTCAAATTCCGGAAGCAGCAACGGGGCGGGGGATGTCGGCGGCCAGAACTCGCGGTTGAGAATTCGCTGCACCACGTTCCTGGCAACTTCCTGGGCCGCCTTGAGTTCCTCTGAATTCCACTTTGCCTTTAGCAAGCCAACCGACTGCAGGTCCTTCGGCAGCACCAGATAGCCCAGATCGACAGGTTCGGTCCAGGATAAAGCACGCGTCAGTTGGTGATAGAGCGGCAGCTGCAGGTCAACCCAATCGTCGCCCTGTCGATGGACCTTTTCCGGGGTCATCGCCGTGTCGCTGGTCTTGTAGTCAAGCAGCATCCAGCGTCGATCGTGCTCATGCCAATCGACGCGATCGATGCGGCCGTCGACGATGACCGATTCTCCGCCGACTTCGATCTTCAGCGGATTGCCTTCGCCCCACATTTCCACGTGCTGGATTGTCCAACCGCTGCGCGCCCATTCTGCTTGCCATTGGGCGAATGCATCCAGTCGAAGCCGCATCTGGGTAATCTGCAGCTGGATCGGCGCCAACTGCTGATCGGCGAGGTACCGCCGGCAGACATCGTCCAGGCTGTCATGCAGCACGGCGCGAATCCGCTCGACGTCGGTCGCATTGCGATGCTCGCTCGTTCCGAAAATTCGCAGCACCTCGTGCACCATCGTCCCGAACATTGCCCCGTCGAGTTCCTCCGCCGAATCATCCAGTGCTCGCAACCGCAAAATGTTGCGCAAATAGAAACGGAACGGACAAGCGAGATAATTGCGGAACGCAGTGACGCTCAAACGCGAGACAGTCGCGGAGTCCTGGGCGGGACGAGGCACCACGAACGTGGAACGATTGCGAACGGTCGGGGCGGCCAGCGGCGGGCGCGCAACCGGCGGAGCGAACCATCGCCGCGCTCGCTCCACCGCTTCTTCCGGTCGCGTTGCGAACAACAACCGACCGGGAATACGCGGGTTGCCGTCCGCATCGCGGCGCCCCGTGACCACCTTCGCCACTCGACCGGGACTCAGGATGGCGCTGAGCGCATAGGCGTCGCGCGCGTAGCGGCGCGCATTGTCGAGTAACCCGAGTCGGACACGCAACTGGTTGGGGAGAAACAGGTCGCTGTTCAGTGATTCAGGCACTGCCCCCTCGTTCAACGAAGTGATGATCGTCACCGGCGCATCGTCCAACGGCAGCTCCAGCCAGCCAAGCATTTCGACCGAATCCGGCGCTGGAAGTGGCGGAATTTCCTGCGACTCCAGATTGCGTAACAGGTACGCAATTGCCTCCGGCGCACTCAGGACCGCCGCAAGGACGGGCGGCATTGTGGAAAACTGCAACAGCATCGTTCGCACCGCGCCGCATGCCGCCAGCAGGTAATGGCCTGCTTCCGTCGAGCGCGACGCATCGACCCCGCTATAGATTGTCTCGAGTACCGTCTGTAATGGCTGCGACCAATCGCGCAGCGAGCGCGCCGGTCCCTGCAACGGTGCCAGCCACTGCTTCATCCGGTCATAAACCTGCTGCACCACGTCCTCGCCGTGATTGCCTCGCCCCCAACTCCCCAGCCGCTGCGGAAGTCGCTCGGCATAATACATGTCGACCCGTGTCAACCAATCGCCCGGTACCCCGCTTCGGCCCAGAAAATCTCCCACGTCCGGATGTCGAACCAGCGAGGCAAACGCCGCAAAACGATCGTCGCTCAGGAAATCCGCGGCCACCGCCAGAAGCTGGAATGGCGCCATCATCGCCATCGTCCGGCCAACAACCCATCGCGTCGGCAATCCCGCCGCCCCCAACTGCCGCTGCAATTGCGGCACCAAGGTGTCGTCCAAGATGCCGATCGTGACTTCGTCGCGGCCATGCCGCGGACCCAAGCCCGCGAGATACTCGACCACCACCGCCGCCTGGTCAGCAGGCCCGTCCACGACTTCCACCTGCGACGATCGCAGATCGATCTCGGCAGTGCTCCAAGCCGCTGGCTCCACGCAACCATGCGCGTCGAATCGGTCGGCCCATTCCCGTGGAGCATGGATCAGTGTCGTGACGCGGTCCGCCACATCGTCCAACATCTGGCGAATCGTGCGATTCAGGTCGCTGGTGCCGATCAGCACGATGTCGCAATCCGTCCGGCATTCGCCACGCTCAATCGCCACAAGGCGCGCCGTCTGCAAGTCCCAGCAACCGATGCTGTCCAACAATCGCAAATAGGCCGATTGTATTTCGGACAATACCTGCCAACGCCGCCGTTCCCAGACCGCGCCGACGTCCCAGTCAAGTTCCGCGAGCTTTTGAAAGTCGAGCCGATCCCCGGCAAGCTCCCTGTGCTGCCGCGACAGGAGACTCGCCAGCGCCGCCCATTTTTCAAAATCGGTCGGCGGTGGAGGGTACGGTACGACCGGCTCCAGCCGCTCGATCGGTAATCCCCGGATCGCCTGTAGCCAGGCAAGCTGCTGCACCACCTCGGATGCAAACGGCCGCTGTGGGTGATACAGCAGTTCCGGTACCTTGCCCGCCGTCGTGATGATGGGCGGTACGAGCCTGCACCCCGACTCGTCGGCCCGGTCCACCAGTAACTCCAGCAGCCGCCGTCCCGCTCGCGCACCGGGCAATGCCACGACCACCTGACGCAGATCCCAGATCGAGCCGACCCGATAACGGTTGAGTAGGTAATCAACGGCACCCGCCAACGCCGGTCGATCCCACGCGAGAAACTCTCTGGCTATCGGCATCCGTCGCCCTCTTCGAGTTTGGAACAGCTACAGCTTAGAGGGAACGGAGGGAACGGGGAACGGGTGAGGGTAGTCCCGAGCCCGTGCCCAAGTGACCGAGAAAGGGAAAACCTTCGAACGATGGGGTTCGGGATTACCCTCACCCGTTGCACACATCGTTCAAGTTTCGACCAGGACCGGCTGCATGATCTCGGCCCGGTCCTTGGTGACGACGGCGTAGCGGAAACCTTGATCGGTTCCCGCCGCGCCGAATCGGCCGCGGCGATCGAGCGCCACGAAATTCACGCTCAGGTCGGCTGCCGGGCGGCGTTCGCCTTGAACGATCCGTTCGACAGCCTTGCGGCACGCCGCCGTGGGATCCAGTCCCGATCGCATGAATTCCACGATCAGGAAGCTGCCACAGTATCGCAGGATATTCTCGCCGATCCCGGTCGCGCCGGCGGCTCCCACGTCGCCGTCGACGTAAAGCCCGCCGCCAATCAAAGGACTGTCGCCGACGCGTCCCGGCAGCTTGTACGCCAACCCGCTTGTCGAACAACCGCCCGCCATTCGCCCTTCGGCATCGACCCCCAACAACGCGATCGTATCGTGATTCGGAATTGCCGCCGGCTTGGGCAGTGGTTGCCTGGCTTTCCACTCCAGCCAACGTTGCCGCTGCGCGTCGGTCAGCAGCTGTTGCGTGGCAAATCCCTGCTCGGCGGCGAATTGAGCGGCCCCCGCGCCGACCAGCATCACATGTTTTGTACGCTGCATCACGCGCCGCGCCACGGAAATCGGGTGCGGGTAGCCTTCCAGCCCCGCCACACTTCCTGCGCGGCGCGACGGACCATCCATGATACATGCGTCGAGCTGCACCACCCCCGCGGCGTTCGGTGCTCCCCCAACGCCCACCGAATCGACTGCCGGGTCGGCTTCCGTGACCCGAATCCCCTGCTCGACGGCGTCAAGTATTCCCTCTCCCTTCCGCAGCGTCGCCAGCGACTGCTTGCAGGCGGCCAGCCCAAAAGGCCAGGTTGCGATCAGCAGCGGCCCAGGATCCGCGCGTAGCTCGGCGGCATCGCCGGTTTGCGGAACGACCATCGCCGCTGCGGCAGTGAGTCCGGTGAATTGGCGTCGATCGAGTGTCATGGCGGGGAACGGGGAACAGGGAACAGGGATAGATCGTAGGTTGATGGCGCGATTTGGTGCAAGCGGAGGTCATCGTTTATTTATTTATTTATTTGGGGATTGTGACCGCGTGGCTTGATGGTTATGTGGACAACCATTCGCTGCGGGAATATCTTACGAGGCATGCCGTCCCGCCGCCGCCGCCGACCCGACGATTCCGCA
>Ga0194121_10004647_pt1 | contig 19756 bp, 14 predicted proteins | sample TA2MahCa50mmetaG_FD_148609 | JGI IMG/M metagenome (GOLD analysis project Ga0194121, IMG submission 148609) | Freshwater microbial communities from Lake Tanganyika, Tanzania - TA2015020 Mahale Deep Cast 50m | ecosystem: Environmental > Aquatic > Freshwater > Lake | place: Tanzania: Lake...
ACGCGCCGGGGCGGCGGAAGTTCTCGTTCCTCGGCCGCCTGTTCTCCTGGCAGCGCGACGGCGAGAAGGTCGGCGGCACCGTCCTCTTCCTGCCGTGGGGCGACACGAGCTGAGCGTCGCGAGCGTCGCGGCTGGCGTGCGCGTCGTCCTGCGCGCGGGGGCTACCAGCTTCCGCCGCCCAGCGTCGCGTCGAGCCGCGCGCTGTAGCCGATGCCGCCTTGGACGTCGGCCAACGCGAACAGCGCCTGCGCGTGGTAGACGGCGCCCAGAGTGAACCACTCGGGGTCGGCCGGGATCTGGATCGGGAGCGACGTGATGCCGCCCTGCAGCGCGAACGCCAACGCGACGTAGTCGCTCACCAGCAGGTGCGGCAGGCCGGGGGTCGGATCGGTCCCGATGCCGACCAGCAGCAGCCCCCACGTGAAGGGATCGAGCGGACAGTCGAGTTGCACCTGCGCCAGCGTGCCGAGCACGGGCTCCGCCGCGAGCCCGATCGTCGGCAGCAGCGCGGGATCGGTGCCGTCGCCGGCCCACGCTTCGCCCGAGAGGCCATGGCTGGCCTGCACGCCCGGAGCCGCGGTCAGCGCGGTGATGCGCCCGTAGCGGACGGAATCACCGATGTTGACGTGCCCGCTGCTGATCAGCGGATCGGCGAAGGCATCGGGCGAGTCGAGATCGTCCGCCGGCGCCGTGATGCGACCATTGGCGGCAAGGCGGCCGATCGCGTCGCTCGGCTCGCGGCCGTCCAGCGTGAAGCGCGGGAGCCAGGCGGGGCCCGTGCGGTCGAAGGTGAGGCAGGCGATCCGCCCGCGATCCTCGTCGTGGTGACGCGCCGAGACCAGAAGCTCACAGCGCGGCTCCTGGCCGTCCTCGTCATCGGCGACGTACTCGCACGCCTCGAGGTGGGCGCCGAACCACGAGCCGGGAGCGCAACCGACGTCCTCGCCGCGCAGCTCCAGCACGCGGGTGGCCAGCGCCTCGCCGTAGTGGAGATCGACGTAGTTGCCGTTCTCGGCGGAGCCGTAGCTGTTCTCGAAGGTGCCGGGTGCGCCGATCAGCAGCTCGGGCAGCGCATTGGCGTCGCCGCTCTGGTCGGGAACGACACCGAGGGCATAGCCGAACCAATCGTGATGCTCGCGTCCGCGCAGTTCGATGATGGGGGCGGCGGTCATGCCGGAGAAGATCTGCACCAGCCCCGCCTCGCGGCGGCCGGGCTGCGATGCGAACCAGTTGCCGAAGGCGAGCTCGATCGCGCCATCGCCATCGAGGTCGCGCCGGAAGCTGGCGAGTGCCGTCGGATGCTGACCGGTACGGGCCGCGCCGGTGGGTTGCAGGTCCCAGGTGAAGAGCGGCGCCAGCGTGCCTCCCGACCAGAGCATGACCCAGCGGTAGGAACCCGCGCCCGCCACCAGCAGGTCGTCGTTGCCGTCGCCGTCGACGTCTCCCGCGGCCTCGAGCGCGTGACCGAAGTGGCCCTCGTCGCCGTCGGGTTTGCCGGAACCGTCGCGATCGGCGTCGTCGGTCAGGGTGGCCAGCAGCTCGGGAGCCCCTGAGTCGACGAACGCGCGGCCGGAGTAGACGCGGACGTAGGCGTGCTGCGCGGTCTTGTCGGGGCTCGGGGCACCGACCGCGACATCGGGATGGCCGTCACCATCGAGGTCACCGGCGGCGGCGATCTCGGCGCCGAAACCGTCGAATCCGGCGGCGCCGTGCCAGGTGCGCAGCGGCTCGCCGACGCGCCGTCCCGACCAGATCCGCACGGTGCCGACGCGCGTCTCGCCCGCCGAGATCGCGCCGTCGCCGTCGAGGTCGACGTCCTCATTGGGTGCGCCGACGGCGAATTCATCGAAGCCGTCGCCATCGAGGTCGCCGAGGTACGCGACCCGCCCGAACGCCGACTGCGGCTTCTCGGCGGTCAACTCGAAGACGGTCGCCACCTGGGCGCGGCCGGTCGCGGCGAGGAGCAGCAGCGCTGCCGCGAGCGGCGGCAGAGGACGAGCCGGCGCCATGACCGGCCCGGGCCGGAAGGTACCGGAGCTTCGCATCACTGCCATGTCCGCCCGCCGAGCGTCGCCTCGAGCCGCTGCGTGTAGCCGAGCCCGCCGGTAATGGACGGCAGCGCCAGCAGCGCCTGCGCATGCCACACCGGGCCAAGCGCGTACCACTCGGGGAGCGGCGGGATCTCGATCGCGACGGTCGTCGCGCCTGCCTGCAGCGTGAATGGCACGACTGCCAGCGCGTCGACGAAGAGGTGGGGCAGCCGCGGATCGTCGAGCGTGTCCATGCCGAGCAGCAGCACTCCGAACGTCGCCGGATCGATCGGGCAGCCGATCTCCACCTGTGCGACGCGACCGAGCGATGGAAGCTCGGCGAGGTCGATCGTCGGCAGCAGCGACGGGTCGGTGCCGTCGCCGGCCCACGCGGCGTCATGGAGCGAATGGGCGGCGAGGACGCCGGCCTGCTCGCTCAGGCACCAGACGCGGCCGCGCTCGCGCTGGCCGGGCAGGCCGATGTGGCCGGAGCCGAGCAGCAGGTCGGGCAAGGGGTCGGCCACCAGCGGATTCGCCGGATCGGCGGTGAGGCGACCGCCGACGGCGACGTCCGCCACGTTGTCGCCCGGATCGCTGCCGGCCACGCTCCATGCCGGCACGAACTGCCGCGCGGTGGCGTCGAACGACCAGCACGAGACGAGGCCGCGCTCCTCGTCGGCGTGGCGCGCCGCGAGGAACAGCTCGGCGCGCGGCGTGCCGCCGCCCTGGGTGAACTCGCCGGCGGCCGCCTGCGCCGCGAAGAAGCTGCCTGGCCCGGCGCCGACGGTGCCGCCGTCGAATCGCTGCGCGACGCTGGAGAGGTCCTCGCCGAACTGGAGCGTCGCGTAGTTGCCGTGCTCCTGGTCGCCGAACTCGTTGGTGAAGGTGCCCGGTGCACCGATCAGCAGCTCCGGGCGTGCCTGCGGATCGCCGCTCACGTCGTCGAGCACCAGGAGCGCGTAGCCGAACCACTCATGGTCGGCGCCGCCGCGCAGGGTGAGCGACGGCGTCAGCGCGGTGCCCGACCAGATCGAGACCTCGCCCGCCTCCTGGAGCGCGCCGTTGGTGGCCGCGAAGTTGCCGATGGCGTAGTCGTTCACGCCGTCGCCCGTCACGTCGGCGCGGAAGGCGGCGACGGCGGTTGCGTGCTTGGCCGGCCGGATGCCGGTGGAATGGACGGTCCAGGCGTGGAGCGTGGTGAGGTTGCGGCCGGAGACCAGCAGCGCCCAGCGATAGTCGCCGGCGCCGGAGACGATGACGTCGTCGCGGCCGTCGCCGTTCACGTCCCCGGCATGGTCAGCCGAGGCGCCGAAGTCGCCTTCGCTGCCGTCGGCGACGCCGTTCTGGTTGCGATCCGCGGCGTCGACGATGTCGCCCAGCGTCTCGGGCGCGGTCGGATCGGCGAGGAGCGCGCCCGAGAAGATGCGCAGGTAGGCGTGGCGGTTGCGCCCCTGGCTCGGCGCCGCAATGGCGAAGTCGCGCCGGCCGTCGGCATCGAGGTCGCCGAGCAGGAAGCAGTCGGCGCCGAAGTTCTCGTACTCGCCGTCTCCGTGCCACATCCGCAGCGGCGTGGACGGGTCGCGGCCCGAGTAGAGGCGGGCCACGCCACGCTCGTTCTCGTTCTTCTGGATCCGGCCGTCGCCGTTGACATCGACGTCCTCGTTGTGGGCGCCGATGACGAATTCGTCGAAACCGTCGCCGTCGAGGTCACCGACGAAGCAGCAGCGGCCGAACCTGGCGCTGTCGATCTGGCCGTCGATCTCGAAAACCACCGTCCCCTGCGCGGCCGCGGTCGCAGTCGCGGTCGCGGCGATCGCCGCGTTCAGGAGGATGGAGCCGCCGCGCGGAGCACGGCACGAGCCACTACCCATGAGCAGGAGCCCCCGGTTGGTCGGCGGAAGATAGCCCGCGCCCAAGCCCGCCGCCCGCGCCCCGGGCTCGGGCGGGCCTCCAGGAAACGACTTCCGACGGGCCCGGGGCGGCTCGCGTCGGGTCCCACCAGCATCGGGGACCACGGCCGGTTCCACTCCGCCGGTGCACACCCCACACCGCGCTTTCAAGTCCGGAGCGGAACGAGGGGTGGACGTGGACGGCGACTTTCGGGTTCGATTCGAGGCGGTTTTCCGGGAGCTCGAGCAGCGCCCGCCCGACGCCGAGCCCGCGCGCCTCGGGCCGGAAGTACATCTTGCGCAGCTCGCAGGTCGCGCGCGCCGGATCGCTGCCGGCCAGCGGCATGAAGCCGCCGCCGCCGATCCCGCGCCGGTCGCGCTCCACCACGCAGTAGCGCGAGCGCGGCGCGGCGGAGGCGCGGCTCATCGCATCGACGTCGGCGTCGTGGATCGCGAAGCCCTGGCCGGTGCAGCGGTTCCGCATCGCCGTCGCGATACGGCCGCACCTCGCTTTGCGCGACCTCCGTCGGCACTTTCCCCCGCCGTCGGGGCTTCGTGCTCCACGCGGGAGCGGTCGATCAAGCAGCGCGTTTCGTCCGACCGTGCCAGCGGCTCCGTTGCGCCGCCATGCAAAGCAAAGCCGCCACCGTCCCCGACTACCTGAAGTCGCTCGCCGCCGACCGCCGCGCCGAGATCGAGAAGGTGCGCGCGGTCGTCAACCAGAACCTCGACCGTGCCGGCTACGAGGAAGGCATGAGCTACGGGATGATCGGCTGGTGCGTGCCGCACCGGATCTTCCCCGCCGGCTACCACTGCGATCCGAAGCGGGCGCTGCCGTTCGCCGGCCTCGCGTCGCAGAAGACTACTGCTCGATGTACGTGATGGGCCTCTACCCGTCGGAGGCGCCTGACAGCAAGAGCCACGGCCTGTTCCGCTGGTTCGTCGACGCCTGGAAGAAGAGCGGCAAGAAGCTCGACATGGGCAAGTGCTGCATCCGCTTCAAGCGCGCCGACGACCTCGCGCTCGACGTGCTGGGCGAGCTGATCCGCCGCATGCCGGCCAAGGACTACGTCGCGAACTACGTCGCCGCGCGTGACGCGCAAGCGGCGAAGGGCCCGAAACCGCGCGCCGAGATCCGCGCCGCAGTGGCTGCGCGCAACGCGGCGAAGGCCGCCCCGAAGGCGGCAGTGAAGGTCGCGAAGAAGGCGCTCCCCGACCGCGGTGGTCGGCGCGGGAAGTGACCGCGCAGGTCGGTTGCCCGAACTCCCGGTGAGGGATCGTAGTCCCCTCGGCTCAGCCTTCGACGACGAACAGTCCGTCGAGCTCGCGCAGCCGGCCGTCGAGATCCATGCCGAAGCCGACCAGCCAGCCATCGGCGAGCTCGAAGCCGATCCAGTCGAGCGACAGCGTCACCGCGCGCCGCGCCAGCTTGCTGACCAGCACCGCCGTGCGGACGCGGGCCGGCGCGGCGGCGGCGACGCGCGCGAGCACCGCCGCCAGCGTGCGCCCCTCGTCGGCGATGTCGTCGACGATCACCACGCTGCGGCCGGCGCAGCGGTCGGCGTCGAACGCCTCGAGCTCGACGGCGACCAGCTGCTGTCCCACGGTGCGACGCGCGCGGACCACCATCGAATCGGCCGGGACACCGCGTCTCGCCGTCTCGCCGAGCAGCGCCTCGGCGAAGCGCCGCGCCCCTTCGGCGATGACGATGAACAGCGGCGGCGCACGGCTCGCCGGCGCGTCGGTGCCCAGCACCGTCGCTATCTCCGCTGCCAGTTCGACGATGCGCGCGCGCACCCGCTCCGCCGGCACCACCTCGCGCAGGCGCGGGGCGTCGCTCACGTCGGTTCGCTCTGGCGTTTCTGGAAATCGCGCGCGCCGCCGAGACCGAGCTTCTCCATCCGGCTGCGCAGCGTGCTCGGCGGCACGTCGAGCAGCTGCTGGCGGAGGCGGGTGAGCGCGGCGGTCTGCTCGCCGAAGCTCATTGCCAGCGCGAACAGGCGGCCGAAGATCTCGGCCAGCTCGACCAGGCCGGGCGGATAGGTGCCGCACTGCGCACGGTCGAAGGTCATCGCGCCGAGGGTCGCCGTGCCGGCCTGCAGCGGCACCACCATGCAGTGATGGCCGTGCGGCAGGTCGAGCACGCCGTCGTAGGGATCGCCGTCGCCGTGCGCGTGGTCGCCGGCGCCGAAGGCGACGGCGCGACCGCTCTTCAGGGCATCGCGGATGTCCGGGAAGTCGGCGAGACGCAGGCGGTGGGCGCGGACTTTGGCGCCGTCCAGCGCGCCTTTCGCGACGCGCACGCGGAGTTCGTCGCCGTCGAGCTCGAGGACCGCGGCGAGGTCGAACGGCACCAGCCGCCCGAATGCCTGCAGGGCGCCGCCGAGCAGTTCGTTCACCTGCTCGCGGGTGGTGCCGACCGCCAGCGCCTGCTGCAGTTCGTGCGCGAGGTCGTCGATCACCGCCCCGCGGGCGGCGGCGGCGCCGCGGCCGGTGGCGCAAGGCGGATCGCGGTCGTTCGGGGGTTGCGGGCGCGGCATGTCGCGAGCGGTTCCATGGGGGCGAGGCGCATGGCGAGCCGCGCCGGTGGAGCGATGGCGCAAGCTTCGCAATCCGGGTTGCCGGTCGCCAGCACGCCGGGTGCGAACCTGAGGCGCGCGCCGCGGTCGTCCATCACTGCGCGCCGCCCGCGGCGTTGTCGCCACCCACTCCGCTCGGTGGCGAGTCGCCACAGCCACGCGAGCCAGCGCGATGCGAGCAGGGGCTCAGTTCTTCAGGTCGAAGCTGAGCACGCTCTTCTCGCCCTTTTGCGTCTCGAGCTCCACCCACAGCTTGCTGCCGGCGGGCAGAGGGGTTGGTACCTCGGCATGCGTGTGCCACTTGTCGTCCTCGATCTCGGCCTTGGCCTTGATCGAGCCCTTCGCGTCCTCGCTGCCGATCCAGAAGCGGACGGCAGCAAGGCCGGCGGTGCCGCCGTTCACCCAGACGTCGATCGGCGCGTCAGCGCCGAGCGCTCCCTGGCCGTCGCGCGATGCACGCACCTGCATGCCGTTGATTTCCTGTTCCCCGAGCGCCGTGACCGCGGCGGCGCCGTGGTCGCCCGTCTTCGGCGCGGCCGGCTGGTCCGGAGTCCCGCCGCCGGCGGACTTCGAATTGTCGCCGCAGCCGCCGAACGCGCAGGCGCCGACGACCAGTGCAATCGCCGGCGCTGACCGACTCTTGTTTCCCACGGCCATCACGGATCCTCCTGATTCTCGGGGCTCTCGGCCCGCGCCTCCCGCGATCGAGCGGGTTGCGCCAGCATGTCTGGCGCACTGCTCGATGCGAAGCTGACACGAAACGCCAGCGCGTAGCCGGCGGGAACGACGAACAGGTTGAGGAAGGTGGAGGAGATCAATCCTCCGAGTACCACGATCGCCAGCGGCGCCAGCAGCTCGCTGCCGGGCTCGCCGCGCGCCAGCGCCAGCGGGATCAGCCCGAGCGCCGCGGTGAGCGCGGTCATCAGGATCGGCACCAGCCGCTCCATCGAGCCGGCGAAGATCGAATCACCGAGCGTGCGCCCTTCGTGGCGCTGCAGGTGGTCGAAGTGGTTCACCAGCAGGATCCCGTTGCGCACGGCGATGCCGAACAGCGTGACGAAGCCGACCATGCTGGCGATCGAGATCACCGGCGCGATGTAGCGGTCGCCCGAGAGGCCGAGCAGAGCCAGCGTGTTGCCGACCACGCCGGGCGATTCGGTGAGGTAGATCGCCGCGACGCCGCCGATCAGTGACAGCGGCAGGTTCAGCATCACCAGTCCCGCCACCCGCGCGCGCCCCGTGGACAACTGGAGCAGCAGGAACATCAGCAACGCGACGCCGGCGCCCATGACCAGGATCGTCCGGCTGGCCGACTGCTGCGCCTCGAATTGCCCGCCGTAGTGCACGGTGCAGCCGGCGCGCTGCACGATCGGATCGACCTGCGCGCGCACGCTCTCCACCAGCTGGCCGAGGTTGTAGCCCTCGGCGACGTTGGCCGAGATCAGCGCCTTGCGCTGCGCGTTCTCGCGGGTGATCAGGTTGCTGGTGCGCTCGGGGCCGATGTCGGCCACCTCGCGCAGTCGCACCAGCGCGCCGGCCGATCCGCGCAGCTGCAGGTCCATGATCTGCTCGATCCGCGCCCGCTCCTCCGCGGCGAGGCGCACGACGATCTCGAGGCGCTGCACCCCCTGGTTCACCTCGGCGACCTGTTCGCCGTGGAGCGCCTGCTGCACCTGCACGGCCGCGGCTGCCGGGCTGAGCCCCGCCGCCGCAAGGTCCTGCGCGCGGTAGCGGATCGGCAGCGAGGAGATCATCACCTCGCGATTCGCTGCAACGTCGCGCGTTCCGGGAATCGCGCGCAGCGCGCCGTCGATCTCCTTCGCCACGCTGCGCAGACGGTCGAGGTCGTCGCCGAAGACGCTGATGGCGATGGCGGCTGGCGTGCCGGAGAGGACGTGGCTAAGCCGATGCTCGATCGGCTGGCCGATCATCGTGGTGATGCCGGGGATGTTGGAGAAGACCCGCGCGAGCTCGGCGCGGACGGCGTCCTGGTCCGCTCCTTCGCGCACGGTCACCTCGATCTCGGAGTTGCTGACCGGCTCGGCATGCTCGTCGCGCTCGGCGCGCCCGGTGCGGCGCGTGACGCTCGAGACGCCGTCGATCGCGGCGAGCTGCTGTTCCACGCCGATCGCGAGGCGGTCGCTCTCGGCCAGCGAAGTGCCGGGCGGCGCCATCAGGAACACGGTGAAGGTGCCCTCCTTGAACTCCGGCAGGAACGAGCTGCCGAAGGTCGAGGCGAGCAGCAGCGACAGCGCCGTCAGCACGCCGGCACCCGCCAGCACCGCCCCGCGTCGGCGCAGGCTGGCCGCCAGCAAAGGCGCATAGGCGCGCTTCAGCCACCGCACCAGCGCGCCATCGTGGCCCCGTCCCGCGGCACCGTCGGCGGACGCCCGATCGAACACGCGACGGAACAGCATCCCGCACAGCGCCGGCGTCACGGTCAGCGCGACCAGCAGCGAAGCGAAGATCGAGGTGATGTAGGCGATGCCGAGCGGCTGGAAGAAGCGCCCCTCGAGCCCCTCGAGGAAGAGCAGCGGGACGAACACCATGCAGATGATGATGGTGGCGAAGACGACCGAGGAGCGGATCTCGTTGCTGGCGGTGTAGATCACCGCCATGGTCGGCTGGCGCTGGTCGGGCGGCCGCTCGCGGTTGGCGCGCAGGCGGCGCAGCACGTTCTCGACGTCGATGATCGCGTCGTCGACCAGTTCGCCGATCGCGACGGCGAGGCCGCCGAGCGTCATGACGTTGATCGACAGGCCCCACGCCCACAGCAGGAGCAGCGCGACCGCCAGCGACAGCGGCAGCGCGGTCAGCGTGATGATCGTGGCGCGCACGTCGAGCAGGAACAGGATCAGGATCACGGCGACGATCGCGCTGGCCTCGAGCAGCACGCGCACGAGGTTGTCGACCGAGCGGTCGATGAAGCGCGCGGCGCGGAACGGATCGCGGTTCAGCGTCATGCCGGCCGGCATGGAGCGCTCGACCTGGTCCAGCACGACGTCGACTTGCCGGGTCAGCTCGAGCGTGTTGGTGCCGGGTGATTTCTGCACGCTGAGGACGACCGCCGGCAGCCCGTGATCCGACGCCGTCCCGCGCTTCGGCGCCGGCCCGAGCTTCACGTCGGCGACGTGGCCGATGGTGATCGCCGCCCCCTCGCGGAAGCGCACCAGCGTGCGCGCGATGTCGGTGGCGTCGGTGACGCGCGCCATCTGCCGGATCGGCAGTTCCTGGTTGTCTACGTCGGGGACGTAGCCGGCGCTGGCGATGCTGTGGGCGCCGCGCGCCGCCTCGACGACGTCGGCGATGGTGAGCCCGTGCAGCGCGAGCCGCTCCTGGTGCACCTCGACCTGGTACTGCGGCAGCTCGCCGCCGATGGCCACCACCTGCGCGACGCCGGGAACCGCCAGCAGCTTGTTGCGCAGGTCGAACTCGGCGTAGGTGCGCAGTTCCAGCGGGCTGGCGCGGCCCTCCGGCGACGACAGTGCCATCAGCATGATCTCGCCGGTGATGCTGGTGACCGGCGTGATCTCGGCATGGGCGTCGGGCGGCAGGCTCTCGCGCACCGCGGAGAGGCGTTCGGAGACGAGCTGTCGCGCGCGGTAGAGATCGGTGCCCCAGTTGAACTCGACCCAGACGATCGACAGGCTGGTGGCCGAGGCCGAGCGGACGCGCCGGGTGCCGGGCAGGCCGTTCACCGCCGTTTCGATCGGGAAGGTGACGTTCAGCTCGACCTCGTCCGCGGCGAGCCCGCCCGCCTCGGTCATCACCACGACCGTCGGCGCGTTCAGCTCGGGGAACACGTCGACCGGCATCTCGCCGACCTTCACGCCGGCGAACAGCAGCACGAGGCCGGCCACCACCGCGACCAGCGACGCGTTCTTCAGCGAGAAGGCGATCAGCTTCGCCAGCACGGTCAGTGCTCCCCGGCGTGGAAGGTGCCGTCGGGGTGGAAGTGGCCGCCCTTCGCGGCGGTGCCGCTGGTGGCGAGCATCAGCTGGTAGTTGCCGGCGACGATCACCAGGTCGCCCTCCCGCACGCCGCTCAGCACCTCGACGTAGCGCCCGTCGGAGCTGCCGAGGTCGGCCTCGATCCGGATCGCCTGGTCGGGATTGGCGGGATCGCGGCGGAAGAGGATCGGGGTCGCACCGTCGCGCGCCACCGCGGAGAGCGGGATCGCGAGCTCGACGCGGCCGCCGCCGAGCGCGATCTCGAGGTGCGCCACGACGCCGGCGCGCGCCCACGCGGCGAGCGCCGCCGGCCGCACCAGCAGGTCGATCGTCCGTTCGTCGGGATCGGCGGCGAGTCCGAGTTCGAGCGTCCCCGCCATCGTGTCGGTGAGCTCGATCGAACCGCCCTGCGGCGGCGCGATCGTTGCGGCCAGCCCGTCGCGCAGCACGCCGAGGTCGGCCTGCAGGCCGCGGGCGCGGAAGCGCAGCTGCTCCGGCTGGACGAGCGTGACGATCAGGTCGCTCTCGGCCGCCAGCCCGCCCGGGGTGATCCCGAGCGTCTCGACGACCCCGTCGGCGACGGCGTGGACGACGAATTCCGGCACCACCGTCGGCGTCGGATCGCCCGCCGACCGCCCGCCGCCACCCGCCCGCTCGAGCTGTTCGAGCCGCGCGCGCAGCGCGCGCAGCTCCGCCTCGAGCTGCTTCTGCCGCGCCTCGAGTTCGGCGTCCTTCTCGAGCTGGTCGGCGAGCTCCGCCTGCGTCTGGTTCAGCGTCGCGCGCGCTTCGGTGAACTGCTCCGCGCTGCCGCCGCCGGCCGCACGCAGCTCCTCGAGCTGCTTCAACCGCTCCTGCCAGAGCGCGACCTTGTCGGTGAGGCTCTGCTCGTGGACGTCGTGCGCCTTGCGCAGGGGCCCCATCGAGTCGGCGTGGGCCATCGCCGCCGCGATCTCCTCGTGCAGCTCGCGCCAGGCGGAGGAGTCGATCCGGTAGAGCGGCGTCCCGGCGGCGACTCGCTCGAACTCGGCCACCAGGAGCTCGATCCGTCCGGGCAGCGGGGCGCGGTACTCGCGGCGCGCCGACGGCAGCAGCTCGAAGCGGCCGGGCATCCGCAGCGTCCGCGTCACGGCGCGCGGCTCGACCTTCGCGAACGTGATCCCGAGGTTCTTGCGTACGGTCGCGGGGATCGCCACGCGGTTCGACGGCGTCGCCGCGGCGGCCTCGTCGTTCGCCGTGGTCGGCGGCCGATGGGCGGGGCGCTTGCAGCCGGCTCCGGTCAGAAGCGCGGCGGCAGCGACGAGGCGGAGAGGAAGTCGGCGGTTCATCGACAGCTCCATCGCGTTCATTCGGCGGCAGATCCAGGCGGCGTGGCGGCGGTCGCGGCGGCTTCGGCGGGGCAGCCGACCAGCTCGTGCAGGTCGATCGCGGCGCGCGCCTCCGCCAGCAGCAGGTCGATCCGCTGCAGCTCCGCGTCCTGGCGGCGCTTCAGGCTCTCGAGCAGCACCAGCGTGTTCACCTCGCCGAGCTGCGCCAGGTGGCGAGCGTCGGCGTACTGCGCCTCGACCAGCGGCAGGATCGAGCTCGCCAGCGCGAGATGCTGCCGGCGCGCCGCCGCCAGCCGCTGCTCGGCGCCGCGCCACCGCACCAGCAGCTCCTCCTGCGTCATCTCGACCTGCGCGCGGGCGAGATCGCGGCTCGCGAACGCCTCCGCGATGGCGCGCCGGTTCCCGTCGAGGAACGGCAGCGGCAGCTCGAGCCCCAGCAGCACCTGGTCCTCGCCATCCTCGCGGCCGAGACCGGGGCCGATCCGGAGGTCCGGGTATTGCCGGCGCAGTTCGAGTTCGAGCTGCTTCTCGGCGGACGCGTGCTCGGCCAGCGCGACCTGGAACTCCGGATGCCGGCGCAGCGCCGCCGTGGCGGCCGCGCCATCGAACGATGGAGCGGGCGGCGGTTCTGCGTGCCCGGGGACGAACGCGACCGGCGCGTCGGGATGGAGCCCCATCCGCTCGCGCAGTTCGAGCTCGAGCTGGACCGCGTTGCTCTCCAAGGCGGCGCGGCGTGCCGCGACGTTGGCCGCCTCGATCCGGAACAGCCGCGCCTCCGCGCGCGGCATCCCGCCCGCCTGCTCCATCCGCTCGACCACGCCGAGCACTTCGTCGATCTGCGCGGCGTAGGCCGCGCTCTCGGCCCGCTTGGTGGCGATCGCCTCCCATTCCGCGAAGACCCGGCGCACGGTGAGGCGCGTCGACCACTCCTGTGCGGCCACGCGCGTCAGCGTCGCCGCATGGCCGAGCCCGGCCCGTTCGCGCTCGAGTTCGAGCCGACCCGAGAGCGGCAGCGTGATCCCGAGCGATCCGAACGCCTTCCACGGTTCCGGCGTCGACTGCAGGATGCGGGCGAGGTCGACTCCCAGCGTCGGGTCGCTGAAGCGGCCGGCGTTTTCGGCGGTGGCGAGCGTCACCTTTGCCGCGAGCCGAGCGCGACGCAGGTCGCGATTGAAGGTCAGCGCCAGCAGCTCCGCCTCGTCGGCGTCGATGCCGTCCGCGAGGTCGAAGGCGCGCGGCGCCGAGCTCTCGGGTGCAGTCCGTGCCCGCTCGCGGAAGGCCGCGAGGTGCGCCTCGAGGTCGGGCGGGTCAGGCGCGTAGGCGGTGCAGGCGGCTGCCGCCAGCACGAAGGGCAGGTGAGTGATGCGGTATCGCACCCGTTGCGAAGCGAAGGACATGACGCGGCCTCGTCCGTGGATCTGGGCGCGCGCTGGCTGCGCGCGAACGCACCGACCCGCGACGCGGCAGCGGCCGCGCGCGCGGGCTCAGACGAGGAGCGAAGGAGGTGCGCGGGACTGCTCGGGGCGGCGTGGCGGCGGTCGCTCCGGCGCGACACGGTCGCGCGCGCGGGCGAGTTCACCGAGCAGGGAGAGCGGCGGCAACGTGATCGGCCGCATGGTCGGAGCGATGCATGCGTCCGCCGTCGCGGAGCTGCTGGTGCGCGGCGCCACGGTGTCGATCAGGTGGTCGAGGGCGGAGTGGGGCGGCAGCGCCGGGATGTCCTCGCGCTGGCACGGCGCGTCGTGCGGCGGCCTTGCGCCGGGGTCGCCGCCGTCACGCTGCCCACCCGCGTGCGCCGGCGCGCTCACGGCATCGGCGTGGGCGTGCTCGCCATCGTGACGGTGAGGGTGGCCGTGATGGCCGAAGCGGCCGAAGTGGACGTGGTGCGAGTGGCGGCCGTGCGTCGAGTGCTCTTCGACGGCGAGGTGGATCGGCACGCCCACCGCCTGCGCGGTCACCGCCAACCACGCAAACAGCGCGAGGACGCGACCGAGTCGCGTGTGCAAGCGCAGCGGTTGGGAGCGGGTTCTCACGGCGTGGCCCATCGTGGCGTCGGCGGATGCTCCGGGCAAGCGGAACAACTTGCGCTTCGGCCGCTGCTGCGGCTCCGCTTGAGAATCGGCCTCAGCGCCACCGCCGGCAGCAGCTCGCGGCGCGGCGGCCGTCGACGATCGGTAGCCTCGCTCGCCTTCTCGAGGCCACGGAGTGGTCCATGGGCTGGTTCGATCGCAAGAGCAAGGCGGAGTCGACGGCGCCGAAGCCGACCGACGTGGTGCCAAGTGCGAGTGGTCCCGCCGATGCGAGCGCGCCGACGCGACCGCCCGAGCGGGCGGCGCCCTCGCGCGACGATCCGTCGGCGCCTTTGGGGCCGCGCCGGGCCGAAGGTTCGACCGTGCGCGCGTTCGATCAGGCCGGCCGCCCGGTCGAGCTGCCGGCGGAGGTCTACTGGCAGCAGATCCTGCAGCCGTCGCTGGAGCGGGCCAAGGACGACGCCGATGCGCTGGCGCGGGTGCTCCAGGGCGGGTTGAAGGAGCAGCTCTTCGCGCCGCGCCTGCTGGTGGCGGCGCAGCGATTGATCGAGATCGACCGGCAGAGCGCGCGCAGTCGCGTGCTGTTGGGCCTCACGCAGCTCGAGGCGGGGCAGCTCGACCTGGCGGTGGCGACGCTCGCGGGCGTGTCCGGCAGTGGCGAGTGGCCGGCCGGTGCGCGCCACGCAGAAGCGCGGATCGCCGAGATTCGTGGCGACCTGGCGCGCGCGCAGGAGCGGTGCGAAGCGGCGCTCGCCGCCGAACCGAGCTACCTGGCGGCGTTCAGCGATCTGCTGCGCCACGTCGAGCGGGGCGGCGGCGCGGCGGCGGTCGAGCAGCTGGTGGCGGCGCGTCACGCCGGCGGCGCGTGCTGGCCGGCCAGCGTGAAGCAGGTGGCGCTCCACCTCGCCAGGCAGGACGTGGCCGCCGCGCTGGCGGTCGCGCGCGAGCTGCTGGCGCGGGACGGCGGCCCGCCGGCGCTGTTCGCGATGGTGGTGGGAGAGCTCGGTCGCGGCGGTCAGGCCAAGGCGGCACTCGACGTCGTGCTGCCGCGGTTCGACCTTGCCCGCCACGGCGCCGAGGCGGCGCTCAACCTGGTGCAATGCTGCATCGACGCCGGCGAGTTCGCCCGCGGACGGCCGCTGCTGCACCAGGTGGCGCTGCTGCCGCGACCCGACCTGCTTGGCGCAGTGGACGAGCTGACCGTCGCGCTCGACACCCGCGAGCGGGCGTCACGGCCGGCGCCGGCTGCGCCCGCCGGCATCTCGATCGCGGCCATCGCCGATCCGCTGCTGGTGATCGGAACCGAGGGCGCGACGTGGCTGGTGCCGCCGAAGTCGGCGCAGGCGCGGGTGCTGGTGCTGACGCCGTGGGTGGTGAAGACGCCCGCAGTGACGCCGCAGGAGGCGGGCGCCGCGGACGGCCGCTTCGCGCGCGGCGCGGCGGCGCTGCTGATGGAACAGGTGTGGCTGCACACGGCGCAGCGCGCCGCGTTGATCGTTCCGGTGGTGCCGAAGAGCGGCTTCGCCGCGCTGCAGCAGCCGCTGCCGGCGGCGCAGTTGTCGGCGCAGTGGCCGGAGTCGCAGCGGCGCGCGACGGTGATCGTGACCATGCGGCTCGACCTCGGCAGCGGCGAGCAGCAGCTCGAACTCGAGTTCTTCGATGCGGCGAAGGGCGCGGTCGTGGCGCGCGGCCTGGCGCGGGCGCCGGCGGGGGATCGCGACGCGCTGGTGGTGGCCGCCGACAAAGAGCTGCGCGGCCTGCTCGAGCCGGGCGCGAACGTCGCGCGGCTCGCGGCGACCGCGCCGCCCGCGCCGGCACGGCAGGTCGACGCGCTGGCGAGCGCGCTCCACTTCGTGCTGGCCGGGCCGGGCGCACCGCTCGAAGGCACGCTGCTGGCCGAGCGCCATCAGTTGCGCCGCCTCCTGCTGCTGGCCGAGGCCGATCCGGTGATCGAGTCGCTCGATGCGCTGTTCGCCGCGATGCTGTCGCTGCGCGCCGCCCACGGCTCCGAGATCCCGAGCGAGTTCGCGCCGGCGCTGCGCGAGTGGTTCCTGCGCGCGCCGGACGCGACGTTGCGCGCCCGCCTCGCCGTGGCGCCCTTGCGCGCGCTGCGCCAGGTGGCGCTGTGGCGTCAGCGCCGCGAGAAGATCATCGCCGCCGCACCCGAGCCGATCCGCGCCTGGATCGGGAAGGTGGAGGGGGTGAGGTCGTGAGGCTCGCCTGCCTTGGCCGCGGACGCTTGCGCTGAGACGATGCGCGAGATGTAAGCAGCGCAGCCATGCGTGGATGGGCGATGACGTAGCTGAAGCGCTCGCACTCGCCTGAGTTCAGCCCCATGCAACGCCGCCGTCGGACCTCGCAGCGGCCGGGAGCAGGAGCGCGAGCAGCAGCGGACGCAGGAGCGACATGGCTGGCGACTGCCGCGTCCGCTCGTCCCGGCGCGGCCCCGGGGCCACCCCTCGCCCTCCGGGCGGCCTTGCGGCACGCCGCTCGCACCTCTTCCCGGGTCCTTCCCGCGTGCCGATTACCATCCCGCGCCGTCCGCCCCGGAGCCCCGCCCGTGACCGAAGCCGCCGCGCCGAAGCCGCAGCCCGTGAAGATCGACCTCGCCGATCCGCGCTGGTACGTCAATCGCCAGCTCTCGCTGCTCGAGTTCCAGCGGCGCGTGCTGGCGCAGGCGCTCGATCCCGCGATGCCGCTGCTCGAACGGCTCCGGTTCCTCGCGATCTGCTCCAACAACCTGGACGAGTTCTTCGAGATCCGCGAGGCCGGCGTCCGCGAGCAGCTGATGCAGGGCGTCGCGAAGCTCGGCGCGGCGCAGGTGGCCCCGAGCGAACTGCTGCGCCGCATCGCCTCGGTGGCGCAGTACCTCGTCGCGGAGCAGTACCGCGTCCTGAACGAGATCCTCCTCCCCGAGCTCGGCAAGGCCGGCGTCCGGCTGCTGAAGCCCGCCGAGTGGAGCAAGCCGCAGCGCGACTGGGCCGCCGCGTTCTTCGAGAAGGAGGTCCTCCCGGTCCTGACGCCGGTGGGGCTCGATCCGGCCCATCCCTTCCCGCGCGTGCTGAACAAGTCGCTGAACCTCATCGTGGCGCTCGAGGGGCGCGACGCCTTCGGCCGCAGCGCGCGCCTCGCCGTGGTGCAGGCGCCGCGCGCGCTGCCGCGGCTGATCCGCGTCCCTGCCGCCGGCGGCGGGCCGACGTGGGAGTTCGTGCTGCTGTCCACGCTGATCTCGGAGCATGCGGCGCAGCTCTTCCCCGGCATGAAGGTGAAGAGCTGCCACGAGTTCCGCGTGACCCGCGACTCCGACCTCTGGGTGGACGAGGAGGAAGTCGACGACCTGATGGCGGCGCTGAAGGGCGAGCTGACCCGCCGCCACTTCGGCATCGCCGTGCGGCTCGAGGTCACCGCCGACTGCCCGCAGTCGACCATCGACTTCCTGCTGGAGCAGTTCCGCTTGCCGATCGAGTCGGTCTACCGCGTCAACGGTCCGGTCAACCTCCATCGCCTCGGCGCGCTGTGCGACGAGGTCGACCTGCCGGCGCTCAAGTTCGCGCCGTTCGTGCCGACCGTGTCGCCGCGCGTGCAGCGCGCCGCCGACCTGTTCGAAGCGATCCGCGCCGGCGACCTGCTGATCCACGCTCCGTTCGAGTCGTTCGCGCCGGTGGTCGACTTCGCGATGCAGGCCGCCGCCGACCCCGACGTGCTGGCGATCAAGCAGACGCTCTACCGCACCGGCAAGGACTCGCCGCTGGTCGAGGCGCTGATCCGCGCGGCGCGCGCCGGCAAGGAAGTCACCGCGGTGGTCGAGCTGCGCGCCCGTTTCGACGAGGCGGCCAACATCGACCTCGCCACCCGCCTGCAGGAGGCCGGAGCCCGCGTCGTCTACGGCGTCGTCGGCTTCAAGACCCACGCCAAGGTGCTGCTGGTGGTGCGGCGCGAGGGCGGCCAGCTGCGCCGCTACGCCCACCTCGGCACCGGCAACTACCACACGCGCACCGCTCGCATCTACACCGACTGGAGCCTGCTGACGGCTCACCCCGAACTGACCGAGGACGTCCACCACCTGTTCCAGCAGCTCACCGGACTCGGCCGGGTCGCGCGGATGAAGCAGCTGGTGCAGTCACCGTTCGGGCTGCAGGAGAAGCTGCTCGGGCTGATCGCGCGCGAGGCGGAGGAGGCGAAGGCGGGGCGGCCCGCCGCGATCATCGCCAAGATGAACGCGCTCACCGACCCGCAGATCATGCAGGCGCTCTACAAGGCGGCGCAGGCGGGCGTGTCGATCGAACTGATCGTGCGCGGCATGTGCTCGCTCCGACCCGGCATCGCCGGCGTGTCGCAGGGCATCCGCGTCCGCTCCATCGTCGGCCGCTTCCTCGAGCACAGCCGCGTCTTCTTCTTCCATGCGGCGGGCGAGGAGCAGCTCTGGCTGTCGAGCGCCGACTGGATGGAGCGAAACCTGCAGAAGCGCGTCGAGACCTGCTTCCCGATCCTCGACAAGGCGCTGAAACAGCGGGTGATTCGCGACGGCCTGCGCGCCTACCTCGAGGACACGGCGCAGGCGTTCGAGCTGCGGCCGGACGGCGCCTATGAGCGGGTGCCCCATGGCCGCGCGAAGCAGAAGGCGGCGCAGCAGCTGCTGCTCGAGAAGGGGAGCGGCTGACGGCGGCTCTCACCGCCTCCCGGCCCGTTCCGCTGCGTCCGGATACTCGCTTGCGTGGCGCCAGAGGAACAGCACGCGGCGCGATGGGCAGGGGTGCGTCTCCGCGGAATCGTCGACTTCGTCGTCGAGGCGGAACAGCAGGTGGTCGGGGAGCGCTTCGACCGAGTCGGCCAGCGCGCCGAGCGCGGGGCGGGTGAGTCGATCGGGGTTCGCCAAGAGCTCGGCGAACGGGATCGGCACGCGGCGGATCTGCTGCAGCGTGCGGCCGCGCGCCAGCTGCTGGTCGAGCGCGGCGTCATCGGTGTCGTCGGCGCCCCAGATGTGGCTCCACAGCCCGGAGAGCGTTCCCTTCGCCTCGTCGGCGAGGCGCCGGCGCAGGTTCCGCTCGAGCTCCGCCCGCGCCTGCACGGCGTCGACCCGCCCGAACGGCAGCGCCGCCTCCCAATCGGCGAGCAATTGCTCGATCGGCAGGTGCGAGTGCGTGCGTTTCGCCTCCAGCACGCGCAGCAGCAGCGCCGAGCGCGTCTCGCGCTCGAGCGCGATCTTGAGTTCCGCGCGCGCCGCCGGCAGCAGTCCCGCCGCGCGCGCGCCGACGTCGTCGCAGAGGAACTCGACGGCACGGACCTGCGTCGTGTGCATCGAGTAGGCGACCGTTCGCACCAGCCAGAGCGCCAGCAACGGCAGGCCGAGGCTCAGGTGGCCGAACGGCAGCAGTTCGGCGCCGAGGAGGCTCAGCGCTCCGGCCGCCAGCGCGTGGACGAGGAGGCAGCGGGTCACGAGCGGCGCATGCGCATGCACGTGGCCGAGCTCGTGGCCGATGACGCTCGCCAGCTCCGCCTCGTCCAGCAGGTGGACCATCGCGCGGTCGAGCTGGACGCCGTTGCGCGACCCGACGCCGGGGAGCAGCTCGAAGCGCTGCGCGAACGCGTTCACGTCCTTGCCGCGGCCCATGAAGACGCGCAGCGGCCGGTCGGCGCAGCCGAGCCGCTCCTGCACGCGGCGCAACAGCGCGAGCAGCGAGTCGCGGGTGTGGAGGCCGAAGCGGCGATCGGCCGGCAGCCGTTCGAGCGGCACGCGATCGGCGAACCAGCCCTCGATCACGAGGAGGAACATCCCGAGGCAGCCGGCGGCGAAGTACGCGGCGGCCTGCCAACCGGCGATCCGCCGGTCGCCGGCGAGCCACCAGCCGGTTACCAGGACCACCAGCAGGAGTTCCACCGCGAGCACGGCGCGCGCCGTCGCCTGAGAGCGCGCGAAATGGTCGAGCAGGGCCGCCCGCGTCGGGGTCTGGAG
>Ga0194121_10004649_pt1 | contig 19754 bp, 18 predicted proteins | sample TA2MahCa50mmetaG_FD_148609 | JGI IMG/M metagenome (GOLD analysis project Ga0194121, IMG submission 148609) | Freshwater microbial communities from Lake Tanganyika, Tanzania - TA2015020 Mahale Deep Cast 50m | ecosystem: Environmental > Aquatic > Freshwater > Lake | place: Tanzania: Lake...
GTCCGCCTCGCTGAACAGATGCGTGCCGCATTCCGGGCAGAACTTGGTGTGCATGCGGTTGCCGCTGTCGGCTGTCCGGACGTAGTCCTTGACCGTGCCCTCGACGGTGAAGCTCGCGGTTTTGAACGCCGCTCCGGTCGCCGGGCCGCCGGCGCCGATATACTGGCAGACCCGGCACCAGCAGGCGCGCACGGTGACCGGCTTCTCCGTCGACCTGTAGCGCACCGCTTTGCAGAGACAGCCCCCGGTGATCATGGGCACCCCCATCAGAGGAAGATTGTCAGGCGCGAGCGTCCATCCAGATGGATGCCCGGGTCAAGCCTGGGCATGACGGATTAAGGAGATTGCGGTCAGACGGGAGCCCAGCGCCCGCACGTCAGGCCAAAGCGGCCTCATTCATTCCCACTCGATCGTGCCGGGTGGTTTCGAGGTCACGTCGTAGACCACGCGGTTGATGCCGCGCACCTCGTTGACGATGCGCGTGGCCACGGCCGAGAGGAACTCGTGCGCAAACGGGTAGCTGTCGGCGGTCATGCCATCGCTCGAGGTCACGGCGCGCAGTGCGCAGACATAGTCGTAGGTACGCGCGTCGCCCATGACGCCGACGGTCTTCACCGGCAGCAGTACGGCGAAGGCCTGCCAGATGGCGTCGTAGAGCCCGGCGCGGCGGATCTCGTCGAGGTAGATGGCGTCAGCCTTGCGCAGGATGGCGAGCTTGTCCGTCGTGATGTCGCCGGGGATGCGGATGGCTAGGCCCGGGCCGGGGAACGGGTGGCGGCCGACCAGGCTCTCCGGCAGGCCGAGCTCGCGGCCCAGCGCCCGCACCTCGTCCTTGAACAACTCGCGCAAGGGTTCGACCAGCTTGAGCTTCATGTGGGCCGGCAGGCCGCCGACATTGTGGTGCGACTTAATAGTCACCGACGGCCCGCCGGTGAAGGACACCGATTCGATGACGTCGGGATAGAGCGTGCCCTGGGCAAGGAATTCGGCGCCACCGATCTTGCGCGCCTCCTCGTCGAACACGTCGATGAAGGTGGCGCCGATGATCTTGCGCTTGGCCTCGGGATCGACCACGCCGGCGAGCTTGCCGAGGAACAGGTTGCTGGCGTCGCGGTGGACCAGCGGGATGTTGTAATGGCCGCGGAAGAGCTCGACCACCTGCTCCGCCTCGCCCTGCCGCAGCAGGCCGTGGTCGACGAAGATGCAGGTGAGCTGATCGCCGATCGCCTCGTGGATCAGCACGGCGGCGACCGAGGAGTCGACGCCCCCCGACAGGCCGCAGATCACCCTGCCCTTGCCGACAAGCTCGCGGATACGCTCGATCGCCTGGCGGCGGAAAGCGGCCATCGTCCAGTCGCCCGTGCAGCCCGCCACCTTGTGGGTGAAGTTGCGGATCAGCGCCGCACCCTGCGGCGTATGCACGACCTCGGGGTGAAACATCGTGCCGTAGTAGCGGCGCTTGTCGTCGGCGATCACCGCGAAGGGTGCCCCGTCGCTGATGGCGACGCGGCGGAAGCCCTCGGGCAGCGCCACGACGCGGTCGCCGTGGCTCATCCACACCTGCTCGCGCGCCCCCTTGGGCCACAGGCCGGCGAACAGATCGCACTCCTCGATCACGTCGATGAAGGCGCGGCCGAACTCGCGGTGGTCGGAATGCTCCACCGTGCCGCCGAGCTGCTGCACCAGAGTCTGCTGGCCGTAGCAGATGCCGAGGATCGGCAGCCTCGAATCAAACATCTCCCGCGGTGCGCTGGGGCTCGCGGAGCCTTCCAGCACCGAGGCCGGGCCGCCGGAGAAGATAATGCCCCTGGGCTTCAGGCGCCGTATCGCCTCGGCCCCCTTGCTGAACGGGATGACCTCGCAATAGACGCCGCTTTCGCGCACGCGGCGGGCGATGAGCTGCGTTACCTGGCTGCCGAAATCGAGAATAAGGATCGTATCGGTCACGGATTCGAGTACGTGTCATGGCCGGCCGAAGTGCCGGCCATCCACGGACTTGTAAAGACGTGGATGCCCGGGTCAAGCCCAGGCATGACGAGCATTTTCTGTGTGAAACGAAGCAGGCGGCATTCGGGCAGGAAGAGCTGGCGAAGAGGTGTCAGCCGGTCTCGCACGAACCCAGCCGATCGACCGCCTGGGTCAGATCGGTCCACCCATAGCACGTCTCGTCGAGCGTGCAACCCCAGAGGCGCTCGCGGCGCTGGGCCACCGGTTGGCCGCCGATGCGTTCGTAGAAATAGCGCGACGGGTTGTCTCTGAGCACCCAGAGGAAGCTGCGGCCATAGCCTTTCTGCACCATGGTGGCAAAGGCGGCAGCCATCAGGCGGCGGCCGATGCCCCGCTCCTGGTACTCCGGCCGGACATAGAGCGTGTAGATCTCGCCGACATTGGCCTCGCCGTGGCTGGAGAACGGCCCGCCGGGCGGACGGTCGGCGACGCGCGACAGGCCGAAGCTGGTGAAACCGACGATGCCGCGATTGGGCTCGGCCGCCACGATCACCGGCTGCACTTCCGCGCGACTCTTGATCACCCACGACCACTCGCGCGCCTGGCGCTCGTAAGACATCCCCAGGAGAACCCGGTTCGGCAGCAGCCCCGCGTAGGCGGAACGCCACGTATCGACGTAGACCTTGGCGATTCCGACCGCCGCCCGCTCGGTTGCCAATCCGATGGTCGTCATGGTGAGTCGCAGAGTAGCACGATTCCCCGGGCCCGCCAGCCTTCCGGGGGAAATTTTGCCGGCGGAATAAGTCAGACGACGCGCGTGCGGCCGGTCTTGCGCTCAGCGCTGGGCGAGCGAGGTATCCGCAGGCTCGCCGGCGATCTCGCGGATCAGCTTCGACAGGACAGCGCCGGTAAAGGCGGTGAAATTCTCGGCAACGATCATGAAGGCGCCGGGCCCGCCGATCACGTTATCCCGGTAATAGATATCGAGATCCATGTCGGGCGGCCGGTAGAAATTCAGCCGCTCGTTGATCACCGGCAGGCCGTTGATGGTGACTCCGGCGGCGACGGCATCGTCGCGCGCCGCCGCACTCGGCCGCCCCTGGTTCGTCCGCCCGTCGCCGGAGATGTCAATGACCCGCCTTGTGCCCTCGAAGCCGTTGTTCTCGAACAGCGGAACCGAGTAGTCGATGGCCCCGCTGATCGACGTCCAGTTGCGCGCCTGATAGGGCGCCGCCGCAATGCGTTGCGTGAAAGCCGCGGCACTCTGCTCGCCGTCGATCAGGGTCCACGGCACCACCGTGTACTGGATGTCGACGCCCGCCCACTCGACGTAGATGACGGCGATTTTGCCGTGCGGGGCCGAGCGGATCGCCTGGATCACTCTGGGATGCTGCAGGGCGGCGATATAGCCCTCGCGCTGCAACTTCGCCTCCTCGGGGTCGATGCTGCGCGAGACGTCGACGGCGAGCACCAGCTCGAGGTCGACCGGGATCGCCGCGGCCGGGCTGGCAAAGGCCAGACACGCCAAGACCGCCAGGCTGAGACGCCCCATCTATCCCGCCTGCTTGGCCGCGCGCTCCAGGACGGCGACGAAGAAGCCATCCGTTCCTTGCCGCGCCGGCGAGAGTCGCAGCCAAGGATCGCCTGCGGGTGGCGCCGTGCCAAGGGTTTCCTTCCACACGGCGGCAAGCGGCAGCGGCCTGAACTCCGGTGCTGCCGCGACGAAGGCCTCGACCTGGCTCTCGTTCTCCTCCGGCAGCAGCGAACAGGTGACATAGACCAGCCGACCGCCCGGCTTCACCAGGCGCGCGGCACTGCCCAGGATGCGCGCCTGCAGCGCCCGCAGCTCGCCGATATCCCCAGGCGTCAAGGTCCAGCGTGCGTCGGGATTGCGCCGCCAGGTACCCGTGCCGCTGCAGGGTGCGTCGATCAGCACCCGGTCGAAGGCGCCGGCCTGGCGCTTCACCCAGGTATCGCGCTCGTTCTCAAGATGCCGGCGCTCGACATTGTGCACACCGGCGCGCCGCAGGCGCTTGGTCGCCCCTTCGAGACGCGGGCCTGAGACGTCGCAGGCGACGATGTGGCCCTTGTTCTGCATCGCCGCTGCCATGGCCAGGCTCTTGCCGCCGGCACCCGCACAGAAATCGCAGACCCGCATGCCGGGTTTCGCCCCGACGAGCAGGGCCGCGAGCTGCGAGCCTTCGTCCTGGATCTCGACGAGGCCGTCCTTGAAGGCGGCAAGCGCCGGAAGGTTGGGCCGGCCCTCCACCCGCAGCCCGACGGGCGAGAGCGAGGTCGGCGCAGTCGTTACGCCCGCCGCGGCGAGGGCCTTGCGCGCGGCGTCGCGATCCGTCTTCAGGGTGTTGACCCTGAGATCGACCGCGGCCGGTTGGCCGAGTGCGGCCATCTCGCGAACAAAGTCGTCGCCGAAACGCTGATGCAATGACGGCAGCAGCCAGTCTGGCGTGTTGAAGCGCACGCCATCGGGCTGCTCCGGATGCTCCAGGCTCCGCCCGGTGAGCGCCCCGGCCAAGTGGCGCTCGCCCTGCTCCAACGCCGCCGGGCGGAACTTGCTGCCGTCGAAGCTCTCCTCGAACTCGGGCGCCGGCCAGGCTTCGACGATGGCCAGGGCGGCGATCACCCGGCGGCGAGAATCGATGGCGAAGCGGCCGCGCGCCGCTCCCTCGCGGGCGAAGGCCAGCCACCAGTCGAGCTGGGCGCGGTGGCGCAGCACAGTGTAGACGAGGCCGGCGATGGCGGCGCGGTCCTTGCTGCCGATATAGCGGCGCGCCCGCACGTAGCCGTTGACCACCGCGTCGGCAGGCGAGCAGCCGCGCCCTACCCCACCGGCGGCGATGGCGTCGAGGATCTCGATCGCCGCCTGAACGCGTGCCCCTGGCGTCATGCAGCCCTAGAGGTCGGGACGGTAGTTCGGCGCCTCACGGGTGATGGCGACGTCGTGGACGTGGCTTTCGCGCAGGCCCGCCGAGGTGATCTTGAGGAAGTCGCAATTCTTCTGCATCTCGGCGATGTTGCGGTTGCCGGTGTAGCCCATCGCCGCCTTGAGGCCGCCGACCAGCTGATGGATGACCGTGGCCACCGGGCCCTTGTAGGGCACGCGGCCCTCGATACCTTCGGGCACCAGTTTTAGCGAGTCCTTGATGTCTTGCTGGAAGTAGCGGTCGGCCGAGCCGCGCGCCATGGCGCCAACGGACCCCATCCCGCGATAGGCTTTGTAGGAGCGGCCCTGGTAGAGGATGACCTCGCCGGGCGCCTCGTCGGTGCCGGCGAAGAGCGTGCCGAGCATGGCGCAGTCGGCGCCGGCAGCGATCGCCTTGGCGAGATCGCCGGAATACTTGATGCCGCCGTCGGAGATCACCGGCACGTTGCGCTTGCGGGCCACCTCGACCGTATCGAGGATCGCTGTGAGCTGTGGCACGCCCACGCCGGCGACGATGCGCGTGGTGCAGATCGAGCCCGGGCCGATGCCAACCTTGACCGCGTCCGCGCCGGCATCGATCAGCGCCTGGGCGCCGTCGGCGGTCGCCACGTTGCCAGCCACGATCTGGGTGTAATTGGACAGGCGGCGCACGCGCTCGACCGTCTTCAGCACGCCCTGCGAATGGCCGTGCGCCGTGTCGACGACCACGATGTCGACTTCGGCATCGAACAGGGCTTCGGCGCGGGCCACCCCGTTGTCGCCCGTCCCCGTGGCGGCGGCGGCGCGCAGGCGGCCCTTCTCGTCCTTGGTGGCGTGGGGAAAGCGCTGCGCCTTCTCGATGTCCTTGACGGTGATCAGGCCGATGCAGCGATAGGCGCCGTCGACCACGATCAGCTTCTCGATGCGGTGCTGGTGGAGCAGACGCTTGGCCTCGTCGCGCGACACGCCCTCGCGCACGGTGACCAGTTCGTCCCTGGTCATCAGCTCGCGCACCGCCTGGCGTGGGTTGGAGGCGAAGCGCACGTCGCGGTTGGTCAGGATGCCAACCAGTTTTCCTGAACCCGGCTCGACCACCGGCACGCCGGAGATCTGGTTGTCGGCCATCAATCTCAGTGCGTCGGCCAGTGACGCCTCCGGGCCAATGGTCACGGGGTTCACCACCATGCCGGATTCGAATTTCTTGACCTTGCGCACCTCGGTCGCCTGGGCGGCGATGTCGAGATTGCGGTGAATGACGCCGATGCCGCCCGCCTGGGCGAGCGCAATGGCCAGCGCGCTTTCGGTCACCGTATCCATGGCCGCCGAGAGCAGCGGGATGCCGAGCTCGATGCGGTTGGTGAGGCGGGTCTTGGTGTCGCAGTCGCCGGGCAGTACGCTCGAGGCCGCCGGCTTGAGCAGCACGTCGTCAAAGGTCAGGGCGTCGCGGATCTTCATGCCAACTCTCGGATTCGGAGGTGGCCGGCCATCATACACATCGTTGGCGCGATTCCAAGGCACCGCTCCGGCGCTGGCGGTGCTATCGGCTTGCGGCCTTAAACCCCGTCGCTACAAAGAAGAATTCGGCCGATTCCTGGCGGCTGGAGGGCGGCTTGATCCGCCGCACGACGGCGAAATGCTTGCGCAGTTCGTTGTGAAATTGCTGTTCTTGGCCGCCCTGCAGCATCTTGGCGACAAAGGCCCCACCGGGCTTGAGGATCTCGACGGCGAAGGCCAGCGCCGCCTCCACCAGATTCATGATGCGCAGATGATCGATATTGGTCTGGCCGGTGGCCGCCGCCGCCATATCCGACAGGACGATGTCGACTGGTCCGTCGAGCGCGCCGCGCACCAGGGCTGGCGCTTCTGCGGCAAGGAAATCGCCCATGAGGATAGTGGCCCCAGCGATCGGCTCCATTTCCTGGAGATCCAGGCCGACGACCTTGGCGCCGCGTTCGACCGCCACCTGCGCCCAACCACCCGGGGCGGTGCCCAGATCGACGACCCGCGCACCGGACTTGAACAGTTTCAGTTTGTCGTCGATCTCGGCGAGCTTGAAGGCGGCACGCGAGCGATAGCCTCGCCGCTTGGCCTCCGCGACATACGGGTCGTTGAGCTGACGCTTCAGCCAGTTCGCCGAAGACAGCGAGCGGCCCTTGGCCGTGGCCACCCGCTGTTTCAGACGCCGGCCGCCATCGGGCGCGCCGTGCTTACCCTTCCTCATCGACCGCCCCGCATCAGGCCGAGAAGTATCCCCTCGCGCAAGCCGCGGTCGGCGACGCGCAGCCGCGGAACCGGCCAGACCTTGAGGATGCCCTCGAGGATGGCGCAGCCGGCCAGCACCAGATCGGCGCGCTCGGTACCGATGCAAGGCTGGGCGGCACGACCGCGCCAGTCGAGCCCGCACAGCTCGGTGCAGACCGCCCGGATCTCGGCCAACTCCAGCGACGAGCCGTCGACCAGGGCGCGCTCATAGCGCGGCAGCTGCTGGCGGATGCCGGAGAGCGTGGTCACCGTGCCCGACGTCCCCAGCATCTGGACTTGGCCGGCCAGGAGTTGCGCACCGATGTCCTGCGCCGCCTCGAAAGCGGCAAGCGCCTGTGCAACCTCCCCGACCAGTGCCGCGTAGGCGCCGGGTGCGACGCGGTCACGGCCGAGCCGCTCGGTCAAGACCACGACACCGAAGGCAAGCGAGATGGAATCGACCATCTCCCAGCGCGCGGCGGCTCGTTTCAACCAGGTGACCTCGGTGCTGCCACCGCCGATGTCGAAGAGGATCGCCCCGGGGATTGAAGGATCGAGCAGCGGGGCACAGCCGGCGAGCGCCAAGTCCGCCTCTTCCCGCGTCCCGATGATCTCCAGCGTCAGGCCCGTCTCGGCGGCTATGCGTGCGACGAAGGCGCCGCCATTGCGCGCCCGCCGGCAAGCCTCAGTGGCCACACCGCGGTACAAGGTGACACCCCGGCGCTGGAGCTTGCCGGCGCAGATGCGCAGCGCGTCGACCGTGCGGTCCATAGCCGACATGCCGAGCTCGCCGGTGGTCGCCAGGCGCTCGCCCAAGCGCACGATGCGCGAGAAGGCATCGATGACCCGGAAAGAATCCCCCTGCGGCCGGGCGACCAGCAGCCGGCAATTGTTGGTGCCGAGGTCGAGCGCAGCATAGACCGCGTTGTCGCGCTGGCGCGGCGCCGAGCCGTCGCGTCCCGCAAGCGGGAGCCCGGATTCCATCACACGTCAAAGCCTCGTCCGCATGCCAGCCGCGTGCCGAGGCCGCGCGGTCATGCTTTATGATTGATCGTCCACATGTAACCACAGACGACAGGCGCTGCGAAGGCGGTTTGCCGCAGACGCTCAGCGCCAGGGCAGGATTTCGGCCGGCAACAGACCTGCCATGCGGTCGAGGACGGCCATCACCGCTGCCACGACCGACACGGCGGCAAGCGCAACGGCGGCCGCCGCCGAGACCAGGCCTGCCTCCTCAAGGCTGAAGAGCACGACGCCGAGGGTCTCGGTGCCGCGCGACCAGAGCAGCGCGGAGACCGTCAGCTCGTTGAAGGCGATGAGGAAGGCGAGCAGCGCGCCGGCGGCCATGGTCGGTGCCGCTGCCGGCGCCAGGATGTGGCGCAGCCGCTGCCACGGGCCGGCACCGCACACCGAAGCGGCTTCCTCGATCGAGTTGTCGAGCTGGGACATCGCCTCCGTCACCGGCTTGAGGGCCAGCGGAAGGAAGCGCGCCACATAGGCAAAGATGATGATGAAAGGCGTACCGTAGAGGCTGATCTCGATCAGCGGCAGCGGCTTGAGCAGCAGCAGGATGCAGGCCAGCGCCAGTACGACGCCGGGCAGCGCATACGGTATATCGAACAGCCCCTCGATCAGGCCGCGCCACCTGCCGCTGTGCCGGGCCAGGACGTAACCCAGCGGCAGAGCCAGCAGCGCCACGAGACAGGCGGCCAGCCCCGAAAAGAGCAGCGAGTTGACAAAGGCCCGTGCCGTCACCGGCTGGCGCACCAGAACCTCGGCGAAATTGTCGAAGGTCACGGTGTTGAAGCCGAGGCCCACACCGTAGGTCGGCACCAGCGCGGCGGCCAGCAGCGAGGCCAGCGGCACGACCAGAACGACCAGCAGGGCCAGCAGCATTGCCGCCTGGAAAATCCAGCGTCCGCTGCCGATCTTCCACAGCCCCTCGAGGCTCGCCCCGGGTTCCAACCGGGTCTCGCCTGCCGGAGTCAGGCGCCGCGCTACCAGCAGCCCGATGACGGTCAGCACGATCAACAGCAGGCTGACCGCCGCCGCATCGCCGATCACCGACGGCCCGAAGCTCGAGAGTCGGCGATAGATCAAGGTGGGCAGTGTCAGGTAGTTGACCGGCAGGCCGAGCAGCGCCGGGATGCCGAAATTGCCGATGCCCGCCACGAAGCACAGGATGCCGGCTGCGGCGATGTGCCCACGCATCAGCGGCAGGATGATGCGGCTGAGGACATGCCAACGCGAGGCGCCGTCGACGGCAGCCGCGTCGACCAGTTCGCGCGGAATGCGGCGCAAGCCGGCGCGCAGGGTGACGAAAGCCAGGGGTGCGTGATGCAGGGCCAGCACGGCGACGATGCCACCAGCACTACGCAGCGGGTTGGGCGTGCCGGGCGGCGGCGCCAGGCCCAGCGTATTCAGCAACGGCGATGACGGGCCGGTAGCTGCGATGAAGGCCAGCGCCACCACCTGCGGCGCCATCATCATCGAGAGGACGAAAAGGAACGAGAAGACGTGCTTCCCGCGGATGTCCGTCAAGGTGATCGCCAGGGCGGCAGCCAGCCCGAGCACCAGAGCCAATAGGGCCGACATCACGCCTGTTTCCAGCGAGTGGATCAGTGCCCGCAGTGCCGCCCGCGAGGTGATCTCAGCCAACGCCGCCGTGGGCATGAACTCGCCGGCACGGGTCAGCGCTGCACTAATCAACCGTCCCGTGGGCAGAAGGGTGAGCAGCACCAGGCAGGAGGCCAGCAGGATGACCAGTGCCCAACCGTCCCGGAAGGCGGCGCCGACTACCGCCGCCGGCGTCCCCGAGGGTAGGCCGCGCCTGACCTCTGCGCGTATAGCCCCGATATCGCTCACTCGAAGATGTCGGCGAACCGCTTCTTGTTCGCCGTTTCATCGACGAGAGCACGCGCCGGATCGAAGCGCATTAGCTTGATCTCCTCGCGCGTCGGATAGCCCGCCGGCAGCTTCACCCCAGGATGCGCGGGTACATAACCCTGCCGGGCGGCGAGCTCCTGCCCCTCGCGCGAGACCAGGAAGTCGACAAAGGCGCGCGCCGCGGCGGCGTTGCGGGTGGTCGACAGGATCGCCACCGGCTCGGTCACGGCAGAAACACCCTCGGTCGGAAAGACGAACTCCACGGGAGCGCCCTTGGCCTTCTCGCGGATCGGCATGAAATCCACGATCATGCCATAGAGCTTCTCGCCGCCCGCCACCTGTTTGAGCACGTCGCCATTGCCGCCCGAGGCCATCGCCCCATTCTTGCGCAGGGTCTCATAGTAACCCCAGGACTGCGGCAGATTCCCGGTCAGGGTCACGGTGTGGATCATCGCCGCACCCGAGTTCAGCGGCGAGGGCATGGCGACTAGCCCCTTGGCTTCAGGCCGGGTCAGGTCGAGCCACGAGGCCGGCTTCAGCGGTGCCTTGGTGTTGTAGACGATGCCCGTAGTGATCAGCTTGGTGGCGAACCAGGTCTTCTCCGGGTCGTGAATCCCCGGGGGGTAAGTCGAAAGGTCAGCGCCGGCATGTGCCAGGAGACGACGCTCCTTCTTCAGCGCCTCCATCGTGACGCTGTCGGCGATCAGCAGGACGTCGGCTTGCGGCTGGCCGGCCTCGATCTCGGCCCGCAGCTTGGCCATGACCCGCGGCGTGCCGTCGCGCACGAAGCTCACATCGACTCGCGGATGCCGGCCCTTGAAGGCATCCAGGGTCTGCTGGGCGTCGGTCTGCGGTTGGCTGGTGTAGAGCACCAGCTTGCCTTCCTGGGCCAGGGCCGGACCGGCCAGGGCCGCCAGAATGGCAGTACACGCGAGGATGGATTTCATCGAAGGCTCCGGTCGAAAGCTGCGAACCGATCGTCCGCTGGCAGAAATTAACGGCGGCGTATGAACTTCGCGTGAAGGCTGCCCCGGTCGGCTCCGACCGCAGGCGCGGCATGTAACCATATCCGGCCACCCCCGCGAAAGGCGCATCCCCTAACTCCGTGGAAGCCTTTACGGGCGCTACACAAAGGCGTTCGGTCTGTGCTAAAAGCCGCCCAACTTAGCGACCGGCCGCGCCTCGCGGCCCGCTGGGGGATCGTCCAACGGTAGGACTCCAGACTCTGACTCTGGCTATCTAGGTTCGAATCCTAGTCCCCCAACCACCTTGCATGCGTGCGCCGAGCGATCGGCAGCCTTGCCCGCGTTCATCGGATGTCAGGGGGCGGGACGCTCGACCCGAACGCCTTCGCGCGTGGCGATCAGCACCATCTGATCGACCCCGACGACGAGCGGCCCGTCATAGGTCTTGCGCGTGCGTTCGACGATTTCGTCGAGCGTCACCGGTGAAATTCGCCCGTTGGTCAGCGTAACGACATGCGTGAACGCCGCGAGCTTCGGACGGGTTGCCGCAAAGACACGGCCCGCGTCCTCCGGCTCTATGTGGTGGGCCATGATCTTGCCCACATCGGCGCGCTGGCTATGAGCTCGGGCCGCGCCGCACCGACCGAATGGACGAGAATATCGACGCCCCTCGAATGCCGGATCAACGCTTCCGAGTACCGCGTATCGCCCGACACGATCGCCGAGAACCCCCCGAAATCAACTCGATAGCCGAGAGTCGGATCGATTTTGTCGCCATGGTCGGTTTTGAACGCAGTGACGCGCACACCGCCCTCGTCGAAAACAACACCCTCGCCGATGTCTTTGGCGTCGATGCGGACCGCCGCTTCTGAAAGACCCTGATCGTCGATGCGCGTGCGTACGTCCCAATCGTAGGCAAGGCGAATATGCTCGAGCATGCGGCTCGATCCGGTCGGGCCGAAAACTCGGAACGCGCCGCTACGCTGGCCGAAGGGCGAGTCGAGCAAGCCGGTCAGCCACACGTCGGGAATACCGACGACATGGTCGGAATGAAGATGCGTGATGAAAAGCGCTTCGATCCGCCCGACGGGGATATTCCGCTGCCACAAACGCTGCGCGGCGCCTCGCCCTGCATCGAACAGGAAATGCCGTCCGCCCGCTGTCACCAAAGTCGCCGGGCCGAAACGCTGCATGACCGGTGGCGGTGATCCCGTCCCGAGTAGCACGACGCGAAGTTCTTCCTGTGCCTTCGCGGCTGGGCTAAATCCCACCCAAACGGCCAATGCCAGAATGGCACCCAGGACGGCATTGGCAACCGACGTGACGAAAGTCTTCGGCATATGGGGTCTCCCTCGATTCTCGTTCGCTCTTTCTATGCCTGCCCGCCGGCCAAGACCGTCGATATCTCGGCCTCAAGTGCCGGCGATTGAATCCCGGTGGCGAATGCCGGCGCAAGGCGTTGCCGTAGCGGCCTGACCGGGGTTGCCTTCCAACGGAATGCCCCAATCAGCTTAGCCCAAGAAACACCGATCAGATACCGGAGGCCGCCGGTGCGGCCGCCTTTACTTTCGCCCAGGTGTCGCGCAGGCCGACGGTACGGTTGAACACCAGATGATCGCCCGTGGAGTCAGGGTCACGGCAGAAGTAACCCTGCCGCTCGAACTGCACCGTGGCGGTTGAGCTCTCTACCGCCAGAGAAGGCTCGACCCTCGCGCCGTCGAGTATCTCCAACGAGTCCGGATTGAGATCGGCGAGCAAATCACCATCCGCTCCCGGATCGGGCCGAGAAAAGAGCTGATGGTAGATCCGGACCTCGGCGGGCTTTGCATGCGCGGCCGAGACCCAATGCAAGGTTCCTTTCACTTTACGCCCGTCAGGAGCATTGCCGCCGTGCGTTGTCGGGTCGTAGGCGCCGCGCAGCTCGATGACAGCGCCGTTTGAATCCTTCACCACGCTTTTGCAGGTCACCAGATAGGCCCCACGCAACCGCACCTCCCGGCCTGGCCCCAGGCGGAAGAACTTGTTGGAGGGATTCTCCATGAAGTCCTCCTGCTCGATGTAGATCTCGCGCCCGAAGGGTACTTTGCGCGTTCCCGCCGCCGGGTCCTCAGGGTGGTTGGCGACCTCGAACTCCTCGGATAGACCTTCGGGATAGTTCTCCAGCACCAGCTTGAGCGGCTTCAGCACGGCCATGCGGCGCGAGGACGACGCGTTTAAATACTCGCGGATCGTATGCTCGAACATCGCGACCTCGATGACGCTATTGGCGCGCGCCATGCCGATGCGGCGGACGAATTCGCGCAGCGCCTCGGGTGGCACACCGCGCCGGCGCAGGCCGGCGATAGTCGGCATACGCGGATCATCCCAGCCCCGCACGCGGCCGTTCTTGACGAGATCGGTCAAGAAACGCTTCGACAGGACGGTATAGGTGAGATTGAGTCGGGCGAATTCGTATTGTCGCGGCCGCGAAGGTACGGGCAGACTATCGAGGAACCAGTCGTAGAGCGGCTGGTGGTCGGCGAACTCAAGCGTGCAAAGCGAATGAGTGATGTGCTCGATCGCATCCGACTGCCCATGTGCGTAGTCGTAGGTCGGATAGATCGACCATGTCGTGCCTGTCCGCGGATGGCTGGCGTGCAGGATCCGGTAGAGGACCGGGTCGCGCAGGTTCATGTTGCCAGCGGCCATGTCGATCTTGGCGCGCAGGACTCGATCTCCGTTCTGGAACTCGCCGGCCCGCATGCGGCGGAAGAGGTCGAGGTTTTCCTCTGCACTGCGCTCACGAAACGGACTGTTCCGCCCCGGCTCGGTCAGAGAGCCGCGCATCGCGCGCATCTCCTCGAGCGGGGTGTCGTCGACATAGGCTTTACCCGCCCGGATCAGGTGCTCGGCCCACTGGTAGAGCTGCTCGAAATAGTCCGAGGCGTGATAGAGGTGCTCGCCCCAGTCGAAGCCGAGCCAGCGCACATCGCGCTCGATGGCGTCGATGTACTCCTGCTCCTCCTTCGTCGGATTGGTGTCGTCGAAGCGCAGGTGGCAGCGGCCGCCGAACTCCCGGGCCACTCCGAAATTCAGGCAGATCGACTTAGCATGGCCGATGTGGAGGTAGCCGTTCGGCTCCGGTGGAAAACGCGTGACCACCGTCTTGTGGCGGCCGGACGCGAGGTCGGCCTGAATGATCTCCCGGATGAAATCGCTGCCGGCCTCTGCCGGCGCCGTCGCGTCGCTCGCCATCGTGCTCCTGTACGGCGCCGGTCGGCGGCGCGGATGTCTTGTGCCAAATCCGCGGCGGGCCGCCAAGCCCCGTGCAGCGGCCTACGACCCGCGGGATTGGATGTGTTAAAGGATCAGGGGCGCTGGGCGATTCGGCTCCCAGGGAAAGCGGCACGATGAGAGTGGCACGACGGGCAGTCATGGCAGCGGCACTGGCGCTTCTCGCTGCCTGCATGCCGGCGGGCGAGCCGCTCATGCACCCGCCCAAGTCCTTCTTCGTGTTCTTTGCCGTCGACAGCGCCGACCTGACGCCGGAGGCGCATCAGGTGCTCGACCGGATCGCCGAGGAGGCCCGCCGGATCCAAGCCACAGGCGTCGGCATCGTCGGCTACGCGAGTCCGGTGGGCACGCCCACTCACAACCTGCGTTTGTCGGATATGCGCGCGGCGGCGGTCGAGGTAGCGCTCCGCTCGCGCGGGGTGCCCGGCGACATCATCGTTCGTACCCACCACGGTGCGACGCCTGTCATCGGGCCCGAGATCGAAGGGCAGCGGGTCGAAGTCGTGGTGTCGCGCGAGGAGCGCCCGCACCGCCTCTAGGGCTGATTTTCTGAAGTGGAGTCCGCCCGGCTGGGAGACGACAAATCTCCCTGTCCGCCCGGCAGCGCCGGTGCCGGCAGCGTGTCCTCCGTCATGGCGCGGCGCGCCTGCGCCTGCGACCAAACCGAGACCGGGATGCTGACGAGGTAGAGCACGCCGGCGACCAGGAAGGTAAGAAACGGCTCGCTGGCGATCGCCGCCGCCAGGATCACGGCCATCAACAGGATCGGCAATCCCATCGACGGCGTCAGCTTGAGCTTCTTCGTCGAGAAGGTGGGGACCCGGCTCACCATCAGCGCCGCGACAATCAGCATCACCGCCGCGTTCAGCCATGGCCGGTCGAAGAAGCCGCCGCCGAACTGGATCGTGCCCATTACCGGCAGCAAGGCGAGGAAGGCACCCGCGGGTGCCGGCACGCCGACGAAATAAGCGCCCGCCCAAGGCGGCGGGTTCGGGTCGCCGATCATGGTGTTGAAGCGGGCAAGGCGCAGCGCGCAGCACACGGCGAAGACCAGGCAGAAGGCCCAGCCCAGCCCGCCGAGGTGGTGCAGCGTCGCGAGATAGACCATCATCGCCGGCACGGCGCCGAAGCAGAGGAAGTCAGAGAGTGAATCGAGCTCCGCGCCGAATTTTGAGGTACTGTTCAGCAATCGCGCCAGGCGCCCATCGAGAACATCGAACACAGCAGCCACCATGACGGCGAAGATCGCCAGGTCCCAGCGCTCCATCATGGCGAAGCGTAGCGCGGTGAATCCAGCGCATAGCGCCAGAACCGTCAGCACGTTGGGGATCAGCCGGTTAAGGGTCGGCGGCTCGAGACGCGGCCGACTCTCGTGCAGAGCGTTGCGGCGAAACCGCCCGCCTGGCCCAAACATCAGCGCACCTCGCCTTGTCGCGCCCCCTCACCCGAGGCCAGATCCGCAATAACCGTCTCGCCGCCGATGGCCCGTTGGCCGACGCAGACTAGCGGCACCGCGCCTGCCGGCAAGTAGACGTCGACCCGGCTACCGAAGCGGATGAGGCCGTAGCGCTCGCCGGCACGCACAGATTGCCCCTGTTTCAGCGTGCACTTGATGCGTCGGGCAATGAGCCCGGCGATCTGCACGAAGGCGATATCGCGCCCATCGACCGCGAGCGTCATGCGCACCGACATGCGCTCATTGTCCTCGCTGGCCTTGTCGAGGGCGGCATTGATGAAGGCGCCCGGCCGGTAGGCTACCGCCGTGACGCTGCCTTCGGCCGGAACGCGCTGCACATGCACGTCGAAGATATTCAAGAAAATGCTAACGCGTGGCACCGGCGTCGAGCCCATGCCCAGATCGGCCGGGGGCGGCGCGTCGACGATAAGGCTTACCTCGCCGTCTGCGGGGCTCAGGATGAGTCCGGGCCGGATTGGGACGACGCGATCGGGATCACGGAAGAAATAGGCCATCCACCCGGTAAGTACGAGGCCCAGCGCGCCCAGTGGCGCCCACACCCATCCCAGGATAAGCGTGATCAGCGCCCCGCCTGCCACGAAAATCGCGCCTTCCGGGTGGAGGCGGAAGGCAACGGAACGGAACATCGGATGCTTGGTCACGGCGCGCTCATGAATGCGGTGTCGGAAGCGGCGCAGTCTAAACGAATGGAGCCCCAGTGGTCACGCAGTACCGAGGGCAATCGGCGATCCCAAACGTAAATGAGGGCGTCAGTTGATCCGCGTTAAGCTGAAGACCTGGCCAGGATAGATGAGGTCCGGATCCCGGATCTGATCGCGGTTTGCCTCGTAGATCAAAGTGTAGGCGATACCCTGCCCATGGATCCGGCGGGCGATGCGCCACAGCGAATCGCCCGGCTGCACCACCACGGATGATGGCGCGAGATCACCCGCTTCCAGCGCGGCGCGCTGGAAGGGTAGTTCGATACGCGTTGCCACGCGGCCGTCCGGAGCCAACTCGTCGAGGCGCAGGCTGTAGAGCCCAGCGGCCAGCTTCTCACTCGGAACCAGCAGCCAGCGCCCCTCGCTGTTCGACTGTACGCGGCCAACCAGCCGGTTCTCGATATAGATCTGCACGGTGCTATTGGCTGGCGCCCGTCCGGAGAGCACGACCTTGCCCTCCGTGTCATAGTCGATGACGTCAACTGCCAGACGCGGCGCCGCGCTGTCCAGACGGCTTGGCGGCCCCTGTAGCAGCGTCGACACGCCGCTGCCGTCGCGCAGCGTTGCCACCGCCAGAGGCGCACTCGGCGGCACCAGACTTTCCGCCGTCGTAGCCGCTGTCGCCTTGCTGCGTTCGGGCACGACGAGCACGACCACTTGCTCGGAGCGGATCTCGGAACCGCCATTGCGTCGCGCCGCCAACGATAGCTCACGCCCGCCCGGCGGCAGCGGGTCGTTGGGCACGAACACCCATTCGCCGCGCGCGTCAGCCGTTACCGATCCGATCAGCTTCCCGCCATCGAAGATCTGGACTTGGGCGTTGGGGGCAGCGCGTCCGGCCATGACCGCATCACCCTGGGGATTGATGCGCACAACATCGAAGCTCGGCTGGGTGAGACCTGGCACGGCCGGAGGCAACGGGCGCGCAGCAACCGGTGCTTGCGGTGAGGAAACCGTGGCCTGCTGCGTCGACGCTGAAGCCAGCGCGGGTACCGGCGTCGGTGTGAGTGTCGCCTCCGCCACGTCGTCGTCGCTCAGGTGATACCAGGCAAGCCCGGCGCCAATGGCGACCAAGCCGACACCCAGGAGCCCGACAAGGACAGGGCGGTGAAGCATATGGAAACGGACTCGCAACGGTTAACAGAGGGAAGATAGTCCAGCCCCAGGCCTCTCGCCAAGGCAAGCCTCACCCTCGCCGTACCGAAGCGTTGGAAGGAAATTAACTTTTAGGCTTGCGAACCCGGTTTTCGACTGGCGGCAGCGAGCGCAGATAGGCAATCACCGCCTTGATATCGTCCTCTGTCAGCTTGCCGGTGGTCTCCTTGACGACCTCCGCCATCTCGCCGCCCACGAAGTCGCCATCCGGCGTCATACCCATCTTAAGCAGGTCGATGAAATCGCCCGGGCTCCACTTCCCGAGGCCGGTCTCCGGGTGCGGCGTGAGGTTCGGTGCGGTGCCGTCCGGCAGCACGCCGCCGGCCAGCCACTTCGAGCGATCGAGCCCTCCGGCGAGGTTGCGCGGCGTGTGGCATTCGCCGCAATGGCCCAGCGCGTTGACGAGATACGCCCCGCGATTGAGTTCGGCAGATTTCCCCGGGTCGGGCTTGAACTCGCCGGGCGTGAAGAACAGTGCCTTCCAGCCGATCATCGCCAAGCGGATGTTGAAGGGAAAGCCGAGACCGTGCGGCTTGTTGGGCCGTGCGGCAGGCGGCACGGTGCGCATATAAGCCCAGAGGTCCGCAATGTCGGCATCGGTAATACCGGTAAACGACGTATAGGGGAACGCTGGGAAGTAGTGCGCGCCGTCGGGCCGCACGCCCTCGCGCAGGGCCCGGCGGAACTGCGCCTCAGTCCAGCGACCGATGCCGAAAGTCGGGTGCGAAGTAATGTTGGGCCCGTAGAAACTGCCGAACGGCGTCTTGATCTCGCGCCCGCCTGCCAGCGGCGTACCGTCCTTGTCGGTGTGACAGCCCAGACAGCCGGCGGCACGAAAGACATACTCGCCGCGCTGCACACGCGCGGGATCGGGTGCCTGCGCCGCCGCCGGTCCGGCGGCGAGGCCGAAAAGCAGAATGGCCCGCGCCGCGTGAGCGGCAACGGGCCATCCGAACCGTGCTGTGAAATGCACTTCCGAGGCGAACGCTTACGACTGCGGCTTGCGATACGGCTGGTGGCAGCCACCGCACGCCGCGCCGACGGCCGGGAACGCAGCCTTGAACGCGGCCTCGTCATTGGCCGCGGCGAGACGCATCGCCGCGTCCTCGAGGGCCTTCGCCTTGCTGTCGAAATCCGCCTTGCTCGTCCAGATGGCCGGCAGAGCGTTGCCGCCCTCGGTGCCTGGGCCGAACGCACCGGGGATGTTCTTCGCACTGGCCACCAGCACACCCGCCGCCTGCTTGGCAGCGGCCATATTGTAAGGCTGCTCACCCCGCATCATCGGCGTCAGGACACGCATCTGGGCACCCTGCTGTTTCATGCCGTCCTGCCGAGCGGCGATCTGCGGCGACTGGGCTTCAGCGATCAACGCCGTGCCCACCACCGCAGCGAAAGCGGCGGTCGCCAATCCAAAGCGTAAACCCTTAGTCATGCTCACAACTCCCAATATTGCGATCCGCGGAAGACCGGTGCCCCAACAACACCGTGGGTCGCTTTTTATTCCTGACAGGGGGTATCTTAACCGCCCTTGGGCGAATCGCAATCGCCCTCCTCCCGGCCCATCTACCCGGTTCATGGCCAAGCCCCCGAAGCGCCGTATCCGCTCCGTCTGTGTCTATTGCGGCTCGTCCGGCCGCGGACCGGCCCGTCATCGCCGCGATGCTGTCGCCTTCGGCCGGGCCCTCGCCGCCGCCAGGATCGAACTGGTTTACGGCGGCGGCCATGTTGGGCTGATGGGGTTGATGGCTGACGCAGCGCTGTCTGCGGGCGGCCGGGTGATCGGGGTTATCCCGGCGGATCTGATCAAGAAGGAGGTCGGCTACGGCAAGGTGACGCGCCTCGTCGTCACCAAGAGCATGCACAGCCGCAAGATGGCGATGTTCAAGCGCTCGGATGCCTTCGTCGTCCTGCCTGGCGGACCGGGCACGCTCGATGAGTTCTTCGAGGTTCTGACCTGGCGCCAGCTGCGCTTCCACGACAAGCCGATCGTCCTGGTGGAGAGCCACGGCTACTGGACACCGCTGATCGACCTCATCGAATGGATCATTTTCCACGGCTATGCTAGGGCAAGCTTCCGAAACCTGTTCAAGATTGTTCGCACGGTGGACGACGTGCTGCCCGCCCTGCGGGCCGCTCCCCGACCCCGGGTGAAGTCACAGCCCAAGCGCCTATAGAAATGCCCGTCTACG
>Ga0194121_10004651_pt1 | contig 19746 bp, 18 predicted proteins | sample TA2MahCa50mmetaG_FD_148609 | JGI IMG/M metagenome (GOLD analysis project Ga0194121, IMG submission 148609) | Freshwater microbial communities from Lake Tanganyika, Tanzania - TA2015020 Mahale Deep Cast 50m | ecosystem: Environmental > Aquatic > Freshwater > Lake | place: Tanzania: Lake...
CAAAACGCGGTCAAATTCAATTTTTGAACCAGTTTCAGCCGATAATCTGTGTACGAATACCTTTTGGTCTTTCTGCACTTTAAATTGCTGCCCTGCTATCTCTACAATTGCGTACATATAGCTAAAATTTTTTTTTGGATTGCAAAGTTACAAATTTATCCCGATCTCCCAAAGAATTTTTTCCCATTTATTTACTGAGAAAATCAAAACAATTTATTTGGTCTTAAATCGACTCATGAGAAGGGGCAAATTGGCCAAGAGGATGCCAAGAAGAATAATGAGCATCGAGCCAATCTGTTCCCGATCAATTACTTCGTCAAATTGCCAGCCGATAAATACGGATACAATTGGCATCAAGTAGGTTACGCTGCTGGCAAATAGAGGAGAAGATAAACGGATGGTTATATTAAATAGGGCCGTAGCTAGTGCTGTTCCAATCAAAGCGAGAAGAATTATTGCTGTTAGCCCTTCTTTTGCAAATTCATGAGATGCTACAACGGATGCGGTTTTGGAAAATATCACAATTAAAAGGGATGGTAGCCAAACTAGAGAAAGTGAAATACTTGTCACTTGCAAAGACGTGTAGTGCGAAAGTTTATACTTGATGGTACTTAAACTAATGGCATAAAGTAGGGTGGCTAACACTACCGAGAAAATATGGATAATATCTCCTGACAAAGCGCTTTTTTGACCTGTCAATACGAGTAAAATAATTCCAATAGTGCCGATACTTACACCTAAATATTGAAAAGGGTAAAGTCGTTGTCTAAAAACTAAAAAGGTTAGGAGTAAAGTAAAAATTGGGGTGAAACTATTCAACATACCTGCAAGACCTGAGGTAATGCCTGTTTCTGCAAATGTAAATAAGAAAGCTGGTAAGAAACTTCCACATGTTCCCACCATGAAAAAAAAGATCACGTCCTTTTTCGATTTTACTGCCCGCCAGCCTTGAATAGCCCACGGTAATAATACCGTTGAAGCAATCAACATACGAAGTGATCCTACTTGGGATGAACTGAAAATAGTTTCGCCCGAACTGCTATACATCGCCTTTTTCATTAAGATGAAGGAGCTCCCCCAAATAATAGACAGTATTATCAAAAGAATCCAACTTTTCAGTGCATTTGTCATTGCTCAAAATTAAGTCAATCATCTCCTGACAATGTCGGCGGTTTAAAAACTTGTGAACGCGACTTGTGAATAAGATGTTAAAAAAAATCCCACAAAATCCCACAAGTATAAAAATGTAATAAAACAATGAATTACCGCTATTTTTACTTCTGAAATGAAACCATTATATTAAAATAAACGTAATAAGTTATCAACAATTTTATATATTGTGGTAAAAAGTGGTAATTATTCCATTAATTTTACTCATTATTTAAGCTATGGCAGGATTAGTAGGAGAATTTGAGGTAAAACTCGATGAAAAAGGTCGTTTTTTATTTCCTTCCAGTTTACGGAAGCAGCTTCCTACGTCGTCTCAGCGAGATTTTATGTTGAATAAGGGGTTCGAAGAATGTTTGACTATGTTTCCTCTACCAGACTGGGAGAGAATTAGTGATAAACTTTCAAAGATGAACTTATTCAAACCAAAGAACAGGATGTTCTACCGTTTATTTCACCAAGGCGCCAAACAGGTAAGCTTGGATAATGCAGGAAGGGTGCTTATTCCTGCTGCATTGATGGAGCGAGTGGGACTTATTTCGGAGGTTATGTTGATAGCATACAACGATCGAGTTGAAATCTGGGACAAATCCAAATACTTCGAATTAATCGAAGGGAACATGGCTGATTTCGCTGATTTAGCGGATGAAGTAATGGGTGATTTGGACAATGGAGAATAATACGGCTTACCACATACCAGTACTCTTTAATGAGTGTATAGAAGGCTTAAATATTAAGCCTGACGGCATCTATGTGGATGTTACATTCGGCGGGGGTGGACATTCCAAAGCGATTTTCAATTCTTTAAATAATAAAGGTAAACTCTTTGCATTCGATCAAGATGAAGCTGCTCAGCGGAACGCATGGAAAGCACCAAATTTTCAATTAATTGCTGCCAATTTTTGCTATTTAAAGAACCACTTGAAACTTTATAATATTTCGGCCATCGATGGGTTATTCGCTGATCTAGGGGTTTCTTCCTATCAATTTGACGAGCCTAATAGAGGATTTAGTATTCGGGAGAATGCTCGCCTGGATATGCGAATGAATCAAAAAGCTAAATTATCTGCTTATGATGTGGTTAATCATTACGAAGAAGATAAGCTAATAGACATATTTAAACATTTCGGTGAATTATCGTCCTCTCGCGCTATAGCCGCAACAATTGTTGTAAAACGCGCAGTTAACCCGATTATGACTACGCTTGAATTAATGGAGGTCTTGCGACATTTTGCTCCAAAATTTAAAGATCATAAATTCTTTGCTCAAGTTTTTCAAGCGATTCGAATCGAAGTAAATCAAGAATTAGAAGTGTTAAAATCTATGCTCGAACAAGCTGCTGACTTACTTCAACCGCAGGGAAGACTGGTTGTTATGTCCTATCATTCATTGGAGGACAGGTTGGTTAAAAATTTCATGAAACGAGGGTCATTCGATGGAAATATCAAAAAAGATTTCTTCGGTAACGTACAGAAACCCCTAAACGAGGTGACTCGCCACCCTATAGTTCCCAATGAAAAAGAAATTGAACTTAATTCTCGTTCACGCAGTGCAAAATTAAGAATAGCGGAGAAAATATGACAGACAACGACTACATAGAATATAACCTACCAAAGGACGAGGAACCAGAGAAAAAAGCGGACAATAAAACGGTTGCGAATAAACCGATAGAGAAAAATGAAAAAATGTCAAGTGCTTTCAACCAAATACTCAATGGTGATTTTCTTACCAAAGAGTTTTTTTTGAATAATCTTAGTTTTATTTTCTTCATAATGTTTCTTCTCATTCTTTTGATCGCAAAAGGATACTACGGAAAACAAGTAGGAAAAGACATCATAAAAGCACAACGAGGCCTCGATCAAAGTGCAGCAGAGTATGTAGAACTCAAATCAAAATTAGAAACTGAAACTAGAAGAATGAGACTCGTAGAGAAGCTAACACCAAGGGGTCTAAAAGAAACAAAAAATGCAACCAAAGTAATCCGAGTAAAGCCATGAGTAAGGATAGGAATTTTTTGTATTTGCGCGCATATGCTATCTATTTTGGCTTTTTGATTTTGATGATCATAGTTTTATACAAGACTATGGCCCTTCAATTAGAAGGCAATTCGAAGGTATTTTCAGATTCGGATAAAAGAATACCATACAGAACCGTAGACAGACCCGCAAGAAAAGGAGATATCCTAGACAGAAATTATAATACGCTTCTTACACACGTCACTTACTACGATGTATACATGGACCCGATGGTTGTAGATAAAAAAGTTTTGGAGGAAGACCTAAATGAATTGGGAGATGCACTTCAGAAAATGTTCCCAAAAAAGAATAAGGATTACTATATAGAATTGATTCAGAAAGGCAGAAAAGAGGGTAGCAGAAGTGTCTTGATTAAAAAAGCAGTTACCAACGACCAAAGATTGAAATTAAGGCAATTCCCCATATTTAAATTGGGAAGATTTAAAGGTGGCTTAGTTGACGATGCTGAAAATATAAAAATAGAAAAACCTTATAATCCAATGTTGAAGAGAACGCTTGGTGATGACCGTATGATAGGAATTTATGGGGCCTATTACAATTTTTTGAAAGGAGAATCTGGAGAGGAAATAGAGCAACGTTTTGCCACGGGATGGAAGAAAATAGGTCAAATTACGAAAGATGCACAAGAGGGTTGTGATGTGGTTGCAAGCATTGATAAAGAAATTCAGGAAGTTGCCCACTCAGAATTATACAAACAAGTACTTAATTTGGAGGCCGATCACGGGTGTGTAGTCGTTATGGAGGTAAAAACAGGCTACATTCGGGCAATTGCGAATTTGAAAAGAAAATCTGACGGAACCTGCGCAGATGAATTTAATTATGCCCTGGCTCAAGGGGAAGTGCCTGGCTCCACCATGAAACTTGCCTCCATTATGGCAGGATTAGAGGATGGGAAATTTAAAATTACGGATAAGGTTAACGCCGTCGGCACGTATAATTTTGTTAACGGCCATAAACTCGAGGATTCAAATCACGGCTTGGGTTATGGAGAAATCACCATTCAGCAGGCTTTCGAAAAATCATCCAATGTAATTTCTCAAGTTATTCACAAAGCATATCGCAACGAGCCACAGCAATTCCTTGATAAACTCAAACAATTTGGTGTTACTGAATCTCTTGGAATTGAATTAAAAGGCGAACCAAATCCGGTGTTCCCAAAACCGGGAACGGATGCCTGGAATGCCATTTCCCTGCCCTGGATGTCTATTGGCTATAGCGTCTTGCAAACACCGCTGCAGACCTTATCATTATACAATGCCGTAGCTAACAATGGGCAACTTGTTCGTCCACTTTTCGTGCAAGAGATTAGAAAAGGGGGGGCGTCGCTACAAAAATTTGACCCCGTTGTCCTTAAAGAAAAAATATGCTCTGATCAAACAATAAAAATTATGCAAGAGTGCTTGAAAGGGGTTATGACTAATGGCACAGGAAAGCAACTCATTAGTGCCATGTTCAAAATTGCTGGAAAAACGGGTACAGCAAAAATTCAAGGAGAAAAAGGAGAATACGGAGATGACGAATCTAACAGTTCCTATCAAGCATCATTCGTGGGATATTTTCCAGCAGACAATCCAATTTACAGCTGTATTGTGGTCATAAACAAGCCTAATCCAAAAAAAGCATATTATGGAGCTGAAGCTGCAGGAACTGTATTTGCCGAAGTAGCAAATAAGGTTTTTGCATCCTCTTTGAAATACCACAAGGCAGTAAACGAAGGAGTCAAATCAAAAGATTTACCAAAGTTTAAAACAGGATATTCCAAAGATATTATTTCGGTTGCTCAAAATTTAGGCTTGCCTTATGCAATACAGTCTTTGGGTGATTGGCAAGGAGCTGACACCACGAAAGGAAAAGTCATCATTTCGAGCAAACTAAAACTCGACGGAAAAGTACCAAACGTTGTTGGAATGAATGCCAAAGATGCCGTCTATATTCTCGAGAGTAAAGGGTTAATAGTTAAGTTGATAGGATTTGGAAAGGTGGTGTCACAATCGCTTACACCTGGTTCTTTGCTAACGAGGGGACAAGTAATACGATTAGAATTTAAATGAAAACAATCAATAATATACTGAATGGTATTTCTTTCTCTTGGGTAAGAGGAGGTCAAGATAAGACCATTGATTTATTGACGTTTGATTCTCGTCAAGCGTCTCCGTCTTCACTTTTCTTTGCAATCAAAGGAACAAACAACGATGGCCATGATTATATTTCAGCAGCTTATGCTAACGGTTGTCGAAATTTTATAGTTCAAGATATCGCTAAGGTGTCATTTGAAGATGTCAATGTGATGGAAGTTCCAGATTCCGCTTACGCATTGGGCGTTTCTGCTTGTAACTTTTACGACCATCCTTCTAAAAATCTCAAGTTAGTAGGTATAACAGGAACGAATGGAAAGACAACCACCACAACTCTACTTCATAGCTTGTTCTTGCAGCTAGGAGCTAAAGCTGGGTTGCTCTCAACAGTGGTTAATAAGATTGGTGAGGAGGAAATCCCATCAACGCACACCACCCCTGATCCAGTACAACTCAATGCACTATTGAAAAAAATGGTCGACCAAGGTTGCACGTATTGTTTTATGGAAGTCAGTTCGCATGCAATTCATCAAAATCGTATTGCTGGATTGGATTTCAAAGGTGCAGTTTTTACCAACATAACACATGACCATTTAGACTACCACCAGACCTTTTCAGCATATATAAAGGTGAAAAAAGCCTTCTTTGATGAATTAAGTAGCTCGGCTTTTGCCTTGACAAATTCAGATGACAAGAACGGATTGGTCATGCTGCAAAACACGAAGGCACAAAAGTTAAGTTATGCACTTAAAACTCCGGCAGATTTTAAAGGAAAAATTAGTGAGAACGCACTTAGTGGTTTGGTGCTTCAAGTCAACAATAAGGAAGTGTTTACCAAATTGGTTGGGGAGTTTAACGCCTACAACTTATTGGCAGTATACGGTGTAGCAACTTCTTTAGGATTTGATTCTCTCGACGTTTTAACGGGTCTTAGTAATTTAAATTCAGTTGACGGTAGATTTCAATTCTTCAGAAGCCAAGGGGGATTGATTGTAATTGTGGATTATGCACATACACCTGATGCCTTAGAAAATGTGCTCCAAACAATTAATGGAATTAAAAAGGGAGCTGAAAAAATCATTACGCTTGTGGGATGTGGAGGAGATAGAGACAGATCAAAACGGCCACTGATGTCCGGAGTTGCCGCCAAAATGAGTCAACAGGTTATTTTAACCTCTGATAATCCAAGAACTGAGGACCCTGTAAAAATTTTGAGTGAAATGGAAGTTGGCTTGACACCCGATCAACGGAATAAAACCCTAACCATAGTGGATCGAAAACAAGCAATTAAGACAGCAATCCTTCTCGCTCAAGCCGGAGACATTATCCTAATTGCAGGCAAGGGCCACGAGAAATACCAAGAAGTTTTGGGAGTGAAATATGACTTTGATGATTACAAGATTACCATAGAGTTAACAAACGAATTAAATAAATAATGCTGTACTACTTATTTGATTACCTCGATAAACTCAATTTCCCTGGCGCTGGGTTATTCGACTTTATCTCTTTTCGAGCATCCATGGCATTGATAATGTCATTAATTGTTTCAATTTTCTTCGGAAAGAAAATCATCCTCTCTCTCCACTCGCAACAAATTGGAGAAACAGTTCGCGATTTAGGACTCACTGGACAATTGGAAAAATCTGGTACACCCACAATGGGAGGGATCATCATTCTCAGCTCCATTTTAATTCCAACTATTCTCTTTGCTAAAATCGATAATATCTACGTCATCACTATGATAATCGCCACTATTTGGTTGGGGATGATTGGCTTTTTAGATGACTATATCAAAGTATTTAAAAAGAACAAAGAAGGACTGAAGGGTTCGCTCAAAGTAATTGGACAAATTGGAGTAGGATTGATAGTAGGTTGTATACTCTATTTTTCTGATGATGTAACCGTTCACAAAAGAGTAAGTGCAGACTACAAATTACAAAACGACGAAGAGTTTGTTACACATCTGCATGTGCAAAATGACGGTGATGACTATAAATGGATCAAAACCGACGACATGACGACTACTATTCCTTTTATCAAAGGAAATGAGTTTAATTACAACTGGCTCATTGGTGACATGGATAAATCATACGGTTGGTTGCTTTTTATTCCAATTGTCATATTTATCGTAATTGCTGTATCCAATGGGGCGAACATGACGGACGGATTAGACGGTTTGGCATCAGGTACTTCTGCGATTATAGGCTTAGCCTTGGCAGTGTTGGCATATGTAAGCTCTCATGCCAAATTCGCCGATTACCTCAATGTGATGTACATACCTCTGGCGGAAGAAATGGTAATTTTTATTGCGGCATTTGTGGGAGCATGTATCGGGTTTATGTGGTATAATTCTTTTCCAGCGCAAGTTTTTATGGGAGACACAGGTAGTTTGGCTATTGGAGGAATTATTGCAGTATTTGCTATTGCCATCAGAAAGGAGTTGCTTATTCCTGTACTTTGCGGGGTTTTCCTCATTGAAAATTTGTCCGTTATGCTTCAAGTTGGATATTTCAAATACACAAAGAAGCGCTTTGGTGAAGGGAAGCGCATTTTGCTAATGGCTCCTTTACATCATCATTTTCAGAAAAAAGGTTTACACGAAGCAAAAATAGTTTCCCGATTTTGGATTGTTGGGGTACTTCTGGCAGTACTTACCATCGTAACGCTCAAATTAAGATAGTCGATGCAAGGAAAAGGAAAACATATTGCCATTTTAGGAGCCGGAGAAAGTGGACTCGGAACTGCTATTCTTGCCGTGAAGCAAGAGTGGAACGTTTTTGTTTCTGATGCGGGTAAAATAAAAGAAGAATTCAAACTTGACCTTCAAAATTTAAATGTTGAATGGGAGGAAGGTCAGCACGATGAAACGCGTATTTTATCTTGTGATTTGATAGTAAAATCGCCGGGGATTCCGAATACTCTTCCACTAATTGTAGCAGTTCGCAACAAGGGGATTCCTGTTATAGCGGAAATAGAATTTGCTAATTACTACTCAAAAGGTAAAAAGATATGTATTACCGGTAGTAATGGTAAAACCACCACCACCATGCTCACACACCATATTCTGAAAAAAGCAGGTTGGGATGTGGGATTAGCAGGTAATATAGGAAAAAGTTTTGCCAAACAAGTGGCAGAAGGCGATCACGAATGGTATGTAATTGAACTGAGCTCATTTCAGCTCGACGATATGTTTGATTTTAGAGCTGATATTGGGATTCTAACGAATATTACTCCTGACCATTTAGATAGGTATGGCTACGAAATGCAACGTTATATCGATGCAAAATTTAGAATTTTAAATAATCAAACACCTGAGGATTGGTTCATCTATAACTATGATGATCCTATCATTCAGGCAGAAATTGCCGAAAGAAATCTCCCTATGAAAACAGCATCTTTTTCTCTTAAAGAAGAGATTGCCGTAGGTGGGTATGCAAACAAGGAACAACTAACAATAAACATAAAAGATCAATTTACTATGTCCATTCATGATTTAGCTTTAAAGGGTAAGCACAACACCCAAAATTCGTTGGCAGCAGGAATTGCCGCGAGAATTGTAGAAATTCGTAAAGATGTGGTCCGAGAAAGTCTTGAAGATTTTGTAAACGTTGAACACCGTTTAGAATTTGTTGCAAAAGTCAATGGAATTGAATTCATAAACGACTCAAAAGCAACCAATATCAATTCTACTTGGTTCGCCTTAGAAAGTATGGAAAAACCGGTAGTTTGGATTGTTGGTGGAGTGGATAAAGGCAATGACTACAATGAAATAATCGATTTGGTGAAAGATAAGGTAAAAGCAATAATTTGCCTGGGAAATGAAAACCAAAAAATAATCGAATCGTTTTCTCCAATTGTAGAAAAAATCGTCGAGGTAAATTCTGCAGTTGAAGCAGTGGCCCATGCCTATCGATTGGCTAAAAAAGATGAAACCGTTCTCTTGTCGCCGGCTTGTGCAAGTTTTGACCTGTTCGAAAATTACGAGGACCGAGGCAATCAATTTAAACAGGCGGTAAGAATGTTGTAAAATGAATAAAGAAGAACTTCAAAAAATTGAAAATCAACTTTCGGAAGCAAAGCTAAATGGCTTCCTTATCGATCGAAATAGTTCTTTGAGAGCACGTGGAAAAGTGTTGGAGATGGACGCATTTAGCTGGCAATATCCAAATATTGAAATCTTGGAACGCACCATTCTTTCTTTCCCATTTTCTGTGTTATGGTTAGGAAATCCTCGAGAAATACATGCTCTTCTCAGTAGGGGAAATATTGAACATAGTAAGCTTCATACAATTTGTTACGATAATGATGAGATAGGACAAGATGTGAATTGGGCATTAGAAACCTGTGTAAAAATGAAGTTTAAACCAGGCATTTTACTTTTCACAAGCTCTACAAGCAATACAGAATTTAATATGCGAGGTTTTGCGGAATTCATTCAATTGATTCAAACCAAATGAGAGATTACCTAAAATACCTAAAAGGAGATCCAGTGATTTGGATCATTACTATTTTATTAATGGCTTTTTCGCTAGTAACAGTCTACAGCTTCGTGCCAATACTTGTTAAAATTGAAGGAGGATCGCCCCTCCAATACCTCTTGAAACATTTCCTTTACGTAGTCATTGCATTTTTTATTATGTTTTTAATTCATCGTACGGATTCAAAATATATCAGTCAATTGTCAAAATTTAGTTACTACATGGCAGTGCTCATATTGTTGTTTACCTTATTTTTCAGCTCTCAAGTTAATGATGCTGGTCGGTGGATTAAAATTCCATTCATCGGGCTTACCTTTCAATCCTCAGATTTTGCCAAGTTGGCCCTTATTGTATACTTATCGAGGCTATTAGTTAAGAAGAAAGAGAAGTTAAATAGTTGGAAGGAAGGGGTTTTTCCCGTTGTACTGCCAATCATCGTCATCTGTTTTTTAATTTTAAAAGACAATTTTTCAACAGCGGCAATGCTGTTCATGTTGTGCTTTGCCATGCTTTTCATTGGTCGAATGCCTTATGGAAAACTTTTCACCATGATGGGTGTTGGTTTTGCCTTAGTTTTTTTAATTATCTCCATTCATAAAGCTGCTCCTCAACTAAATATTCTCCCACGCTACGACACCTGGGTAAGTCGATATAATTCAAAGATGGATGAGTCCTCTGCAGACATATTTAAAAATGCTCAGTCCAATAATGCAAAATTAGCAATTCATAACGGTTCTTTTCTCGGACAGGGTGTTGGCGACGGTAAACTAAAAGAGTATATTCCAGAGGCTTATGCAGATTTTTACTACTCAAGTTTTGTAGAAGAATTTGGTTCAATTTCTGCCATTTTATTAATCTTAATCTATTTAATCTTATTATTTCGGATAATCCGAATAGCCTTAAAAACCGATGATTTATTTCAAACATATGTTTGTATGGGCATAGGAATACACCTTCTCACTCAGGTAAGTATTAATATGTTGGTTTGTACAGGTATTTTCCCAGTGACCGGACAAAACATGCCGTTCTTAGCAATGGGCGGTTCAGCTTTAATTATGGCGTGTGTTTCAATCGGTATAGTACAATCATTTGCCTATAATTTACAGAAAAGAAAATTAATGCAGAGCGAAACAACTTTTCAAAAGATTAGTGGCGGATGATTAAAAAGGTAATCATATCTGGCGGAGGAACGGGTGGACATATCTTCCCTGCAATAGCTATTGCCGATGAATTAAAGAAACGCAACCCAGAAGTAGAAATTTTATTTGTTGGTGCCGAAGGAAGAATGGAAATGGAGAAAGTTCCTCTTGCGGGTTATCCCATTGTGGGATTGCCAATATCAGGACTCCAACGAAGAATAACAGTATCTAATTTTTTTCTGCCTTTTAAAATAGTACTAAGTCTTTGGAAAGCAAGAAAAATCATTCGCAATTTTAAGCCACAATTGTTAATTGGAGTGGGCGGTTATGCCAGTGGCCCAACGCTGAAAATGGGGAATTTATTAGGAATACCCACCTTATTACAAGAGCAAAATTCATTCGCAGGGAAAACTAATAAGATATTGGGCAAAAAAGCCAATATCATATGTGTCGCATATGAAGGAATGCAATTATTTTTCCCGCTGAATAAAATTGTGATTACAGGAAATCCTGTCCGAAAAGAAATAGCAAAGTTTCAAGCTTCAAAATCTGAGGCCATAGAATTTTTTAAGCTGGACCCCTCGAAAAAAATTGTCCTTGTAATTGGCGGGTCTCTGGGAGCTCAAGCATTGAATAATGTACTTTTAGAAGAATTATCAAAATGGAAATCCCTAGATGGAACAATCCAAGTTCTCTGGCAATGCGGAAGACTATACTACGAAGATTTAAAAAATAAGGTAGCAGCGGGAGGCACAAAAAATATTTTTCTTTCGGAATTTATTCAGCGAATGGATTTAGCCTATTCTGCTGCTGATCTTGTGATTTCCCGTGCCGGGGCTTTATCCATTTCAGAATTATGTTTAGTAGGCAAAGCAGCGATTTTGGTACCATCCCCAAATGTGGCAGAAGATCACCAGATGAAAAATGCACAGGCATTAGTTAGGAAAAATGCTGCAGTAGTGATTAAAGATGCTGAATTGAGCAATAACTTAATTAACCAAGCGAGAGCATTACTGGCTAATAACGAGGAACGTATCGAACTAGAGAGAAATTGCCTTCTCCTGGCAAAACCTCTTGCCACTGAGGCTATTGTTGATGAATGTGAAAAATTAGTAGGAAAATGATCAGGATTCCTTTGGCTAAGTATTCATCTGTTTATTTCATCGGAATAGGAGGGATCGGAATGTCTGCATTGGCGCGTTATTTTATAAACCTTGGTAAAAAAGTAGGGGGGTATGATAGAATACCAAGTGAGTTGACAGAGAAATTAATTTCGGAAGGGGCATGGATTCATTATACAGATGATATTGAGGAAATACCAACCTGTTTTACTTCAATCGAAAATACTCTCGTGATCTATACTCCAGCAATTCCGAAATCAATGACAGAATTGAATTACTTTCAATCTCTTAATTTTCAAGTCGCTAAAAGAGCAGAGATTTTGGGTTTGATTTCTCGTGTATCGATGGGATTGTGTGTGGCGGGGACACATGGAAAAACAACCACAAGTGCAATGCTTGCACACATTTTAAATGAGAGTGCATGGAAATGCAATGCTTTTTTGGGAGGTATTGCCTCAAATTTTCACTCAAACGTAATACTTTCTTCATCCAGCCAATGGACAATATTTGAGGCTGACGAATTCGATAGGTCATTTTTACAACTTAGTCCTCATAGCAGTATCATTACTGCTTCTGATCCAGATCACCTCGATATATATGGTAGCAAAGAGCAATTTCTTGATGGATTTCGTCAATTTGCAATGAAATCTGATATTAAAGGTTTTTCAGTCCAGAAAGAGGGGCTTAACTTACCTAGTTTATCAAAAGTTATTTCATATGCGTTATTCTCTTCAACGGCAGACTATACTGTAACAAATTTAAATTGGAGTCAAGGATATTTATTTGCTGATGTCCGAGGCAAAAAATTTAGTGCTTCAAATGTACAACTTGGTATACCAGGTTTTCATAATGCAGAAAATGCTTTAGCGTGTATTGCCTTACTCAGTGAACTAGGTATGTCAGAATCAGATATTCGCAAAGGGCTAGCAAGTTTCTTGGGTGTAAAAAGAAGATTTGAATATCACATACGAACAAATCACTTGGTATATTTAGATGATTATGCACACCACCCCGAAGAAATAAAAAGTCTCATTTCGTCCTTAAATATGTTATACCCAGGAATCCCGGTAATTGGCATATTTCAACCACATCTTTTTACACGAACACGAGACTTTGCAGAGGGTTTTGCGAATGAATTAGCGAAGTTAGACGAATTGGTATTGATGCCAATTTACCCCGCACGTGAGGAGCCTATTCATGGGATAACTAGCGAATGGTTGTTGCAACAAATAAAACTGGATCACAAATCATTGAAAACGCCTGCTGAAGTCATTCATCATTTCAAAGATCGAAAAAGAGGAGTTGTAGTGACCATTGGTGCAGGCGATATTGATAGGCTTGTTATGCCTTTGAAGGAAATATTAGAAACTAATTTGACGGAATGAAATTATGGCATAAAATAATGAGTTGGGTGGTCTTGCTCATGGGAGTAGCAGTCGTTTTTTACTTTGCAAACGCTTTAGATCAAAACAAGGTGGTTGATCCCCCTAATATTGCAATAGAATACCAAGGTGAAAATGTGTTATTGACGGAGCGCGAGTTGCTATTAAGACTCACTCAAAAACGATTGCTATTCACCGGTCAAAAAATTTACGAATTGAATATTCCCAGCATTGAAAAAGCATTAAAAGAAATGCCGGAAGTGAGAAGTGCAAATGTATTTCGTGAAATAGGTAGCGCTTGGAATATTCAATTAGAACTAAGAAAACCGATTGCTCGAATTTTCAACACGCACGGCCAATCATTTTACATGGACTCTGATGGGGCTCTTATGAATAGACTGGATTCTCATGTTGCACGAACATTGGTGTTTTCTGGGAATATTAAGGATAAATTTTTTGAAGGAAACATGAAAGATATTATTAACAACGACTCCTTGAAAAGTATCCAAAAATTAGATGATATCTACCGTATTTCAAATTATGTTTGTAATCATTCGCTGTTGTATCATTTGATTGCACAAGTGCACCTTGATGATGCAGGTAATTTTCTTATGATTCCAATAGCCGATGGAGCAACCATATTTTTTGGTAAGGCAAATTCTGATAAAGAAGTTGTTGAAAAATTTGAACGATTAACGGTGTTTTATAAGCAGGGGTTGCCTTACGAAGGTTGGAACAAGTATGATCAAATTAATTTAAGTTATGACGGACAAATCGTTTGCAGAAAAAAAAATAAATAATCAGTCAATCGTTAAGAGTCCAGTAATTATTGGTTTGGATGTAGGAACAACAAAGATTGCATGTTTTGTAGGCAGAAAAAATGAATACGGTAAAATAGAAATTATTTCTATGGGAATGAGCGAGTCGCTCGGCGTAATGCGCGGCGTGGTTTCGAATATAGAGAGGACTATTCAGTCTATCACCACGGCAGTTCAGGAGGCTCAGAATTGTAAAGAAGGAAATCTTGTCATAAAAAATGTTTTCGTTGGCATTGCCGGCCAACACATTAAAAGTTTACAGCACAGGGGCATTTACACAAGGAGAGCAAAAGATGGAGAGATTTCTCAACGGGATATTGATAATTTCATTGATGACATGTATCAGTTAGTTATGAATCCAGGAGAAGAAATCATTGATGTAATTCCTCAAGAATATATCGTTGATAAAGAACCTGAAATTAAGGATCCAATTGGTATGGCAGGCACAAGACTTGAGGCAAATTTTCATATTATTACGGGCCAAGTAAGCAATGTAATGAATATTAAAAAATGTATTGATAGGGCTAACCTAAACACCAAAGGTATTATTCTTGAGCCTATAGCTTCTGCAGAAGCGGTTTTGAGTGAAGAAGAGAAAGAAGCTGGTGTAGTGTTAGTGGATGTTGGGGGAGGAACAACAGACATTGCCATTTTTCAAGATGGTTTAATTCGTCACACTGCAGTTATTCCCTTTGGAGGGAATATAGTCACTCAAGACATCAAAGAGGGCTGTAAAATTATGCAGAGACATGCTGAAGCTTTGAAAGTTCGATTTGGAAGTGCTTTGGCATCAGAAAGTAAAGATAACGAAGTAGTTTGTATACCTGGAATAAGAGGAAAGGAGCCCAAAGAAATTACGCTTAAAAATCTTGCAAGTATAATTCAAGCAAGAATGGAAGAAATTATTGAACTAGTCAATTACGAAATAAGAAATTCAGGTTATGGTAAAAAATTAATTGGGGGAATTGTAGTTACAGGCGGCGGATCCCAATTAAAGCATCTAACACAACTTTTTGAGTACATGACAGGAATGGACACAAGAATTGGATATCCAACAGAGCACCTTGCCAATACCAATGAAATAAAAAATTTATCAAGTCCGATGTATGCCACTGGAATCGGTTTAGTGTTAAAAGGATTTGAAGAGTATGAAAAGAAATTCAAAACGGAGCCAGAGCTTCAGGAGGTGTATACAAAAACTGAGGTTGCGGGACAGTCTGTTAAAGAAAAGAGGGGTAGATTTTTCGACAAAATAATACCGAGAGTAAAAGACTTTTTTGATGATAGTGATAATTAATAACAAAATAATAGTGTAGATATGCCATTAGAATTTGATTTACCGAAAGAAAATAACTCCATTATCAAAGTAATTGGAGTCGGTGGTGGTGGTAGTAATGCCGTTAACCATATGTTTAACCAAGGAATTGCAGGTGTCGATTTTATTGTTTGTAACACAGATCGCCAGGCACTGGATATTTCCCCTGTACCATACAAAATTCAGCTAGGACCCACTTTGACAGAGGGTAGAGGTGCTGGAATGATACCCGAAATAGGTATGAATGCTGCCATGGAAAATATCGAAGAAATTAGAGAATTACTATCAAAAAATACCAAGATGGTTTTTGTTACTGCTGGTTTGGGTGGTGGCACTGGAACAGGCGCTGCACCTGTGATTGCACAAGCAGCAAGAGACTTGGGTATTTTAACCGTGGGTATAGTGACAGTTCCTTTTAATTTTGAAGGTAGAAAGCGCCGTCAGCAGGCAGAAGATGGATTGAATAAAATGCGAGAGAATGTTGATACGCTATTGATAATAAATAATGAAAGATTGCGCGATTTTGGTAAAGATATGTCGCTCTCACAAGCATTCGGTCATGCAGATAACATTTTAACAGTAGCGGCAAAAGGAATAGCAGAGGTTATTTCTGTTACAGGAATCATAAATGTAGATTTTAACGATGTAAATACTGTCCTTCGTAATTCAGGAAGGGCCATAATGGGAAGTGCAATTGGGGAAGGTGAAAATAGAGCATTAGATGCCGTTCAAAATGCCCTGGTTTCTCCGTTACTGAACGATAATGATATATCTGGGGCTAAATATGTTCTCCTAAACATAACTTATGGAAATGAGGAAGTAATGATGGATGAAATTACTGAGATTACAGACTACATCCAAGATGCAGCAGGTGCTACAGCAGATGTGATCTGGGGTCACGGGTATGACGGAACGTTAGGAGATAAATTAAACATCACTTTAATTGCAACAGGTTTTAGCTCCGAACCTCTGACAGGATTTGAGAAAGCTCCTGAGCGTAAAGTGGTATCCTTGGACGAAGAATCTAGAAAAGAATTATTAAACCCTCTTGAATCACCATTATCCGTGAGCTCGGAAGCTTTGAACTTAAGTGAATCAGTGCCCACTGTTTCGGAACAGCTTCAACAAGAGCCTTTTTTGAAGGCAGATATTAATGAACCGATAATAAATAAGGTAAAATTCCCTAGTGATATTTCTAATGTAAACGACACCGTTTCGTCGGTTACTGATGAATCAAATGTTGATGAAAATGAAGTTCCTTTGAACAATGCATCTATGGAACCATCGGTGGAATCCCCCTCGGTCGAAAAAATATCATACAACTTATTCGATACTACAGAGGAAACAGATGAATCTACTCAAGTTACGCCTATTTGGAACGATGCCTTAATTAGTGAAACGGAAGAGACAATCCAGAATAATGAGTTTACAGAAAAAAATATGGAATCACCAGAATTTGTTGAAGAGTCAGGTGAAGCATTTACGTGGGAATTGACGGTAGAGAATGAAAGAGATTCATTAAATGAAGACGAAATAAAAATAACTTCTGATGAGGGAGTCGTAAAACACTTACTCGAAGATGAAATTTCAAGCCCAGAAACGTCGGGTGAAGAAAAAAGTTCATTTAGTGCTGAGGATATACAAAAGAGAACAAATGACCGCGTATCGAAAATTCAGAAATATACCTCCAAACTTAAAAAAGCAGATGGAATTAATGAATTTGAGAAGGAACCAGCATTTGTAAGAAGAAATATTAATTTAAATACGTCTACCCCGAGTACTGAAGAAAATTTTTCTAGATTTGGCCTAGCTGATGACGGAACTGGAAAATTCTCCCTCAAGAATAATAATTTCCTTCACGATAACGTAGATTGAAATGAGTTTGGCAGTGAAAATTAATGACGCCATTAAACAAGCGATGTTGGCTAAAGAGAAAGATAGACTTGCTGCACTGAGGGATATAAAATCAAAACTTTTACTCGAGGCTACTTCAGGCGGTGGTGGTGATGTGAGCGATGAGGTGGCAATTAAAATTTGTTTCAAATTACATAAACAGCGAATCGAAACATATGACCTGTATGTTGCTCAGGGGCGTGATGACTTGGCTGCTGATGAACTTTTTCAAGCAAAAGTCATTGAGGAGTACCTTCCGAAAATGTTAAGTGTAGAGGAAATTCAACAGGAAGTGATAAACGTCATTAGAGAAACAGGTGCAGAGGGTCCACAACAAATGGGTAAGGTAATGGGTATTTTGACTTCAAAACTTGCCGGAAAAGCAGACAGTAAGGTTATCGCACAACTCGTCAAGGGAGCATTAACAAATTAAACAAACAACAAACACATACTGAAAACGCACTGAAAGGTGCGTTTTTTTTATCTTTGAAAAATGAACGTTAACCAACTAAAAAATGAGATGGTTATGGTGATAAATAATCTACACAATAAAGGTTGTTCACCTGCCACATCGACAAATTATTCTTTTAAAGATAACGATAATCAAATTTGGGTAACAAGGTCTGGAGTTGATAAATCCATTATTACGGTGGACGATTTTATAACTATTTCAAGTGAAGGAAAATCTATCGGAGAATATAAGGACGTCAAGCCATCAGCTGAATCTATCATTCATTGTGTGCTTTACGAAATGTTTCCTGAAACGAAATTTATTCTGCATAGCCATGGAATCTTTCCTGTTTTAATTTCATCGAGAGTATACCCTGAATTTAGAATTCAGGGGTATGAACTACAAAAAGGATTTCCAAATAACCAAACCCATCAGACAGAATCCATCATTCCAGTCTTTTGTAATAACCAAGATATGGGGTATTTTAAAAAAGAGTTGATGGAACGAAAAAGACAACTGAACAATAATTGTTTTATTATCGAAAAACACGGGATTTATGCATGGGGGAATACTCTTTTAGACGCAAAAAAACATCTGGAAACTTTGGAGTATCTTTGTCAATGCGAATTTTTAAATAGCAAATAATGGCAGTTTTATCGATTCCTGAAAGTGGTGTGCAAATAAAAAATGTATCTGAAATTCGAAGTTTTTTTAACGCTCGTGGGATTTTCTTCGACCAATGGTTATGCGATGTGGAATTTTCGGATTCAGCGTCGTCAGAAGATATTCTGAGAGCCTATGAGAAAGACTTAATTCCTTTTATGAAAAAAGGGGCATATCAGACAGCAGATGTAATTTCCATTCATTCATCCACGGAAAATTACGATGCCATTAGAGCAAAATTTTTAGCTGAACATATTCATACCGAAGATGAAATACGTTTTTTTGTGGATGGTAAAGGCTTGTTTTGGTTTAATATTGAGGGGGACCTCATTTTCAATTTGCTTTGTGAAAAAGGTGATTTGATTTCGGTACCAGCAGGGATCAGACATTGGTTTGATGCCGGTGAAAAAGAACCGTTCGTCAAGGCAATAAGAATATTTATTGACACGAGTGGTTGGGTACCGCACTACACGGAGTCTCAAATAGAAAAGTCTTATTCTCACTTCAAAATGCCATAGATGGATTTGAGTTGCCGAGTTATACTTTCTGATATTGAGGGGACAACATCGTCTGTTTCTTATGTTTACGATGTTCTTTTTCCTTATTTTAGAGAACACATTCTTGAAATCACTCAGTTTGCTCACTTAGCAGAGGTGAAGGAAGCTTTTTCGGAGGTAATAAGTATTTGCGAACGTGAGGAAGGTGTTATCTTGACTACAAGTGAGGGAGTCATACAGAAATTGCTTGAATGGAGTATTAAAGACAAAAAGTTCACACCGTTGAAGACGTTGCAAGGAATCATTTGGAATAAAGGTTATCAACTTGGTGAATTGAAAGGACATGTTTATGACGACGTATCGGTTAATTTAGAGAAATGGGCAACGAATGGATTGAAAATAGGAATATATTCCTCTGGATCAGTTACTTCTCAAAAGTTACTTTTCAAATATTCATTAGCAGGTGATTTAACCAAATGGTTGTCTTGTTATTTTGATACAACTATTGGACACAAAAGAAATGAGGATTCATACCTTAGAATAGCTGCACGTATAGCTCAGGATCCAAGCGAGATAGTCTTTCTTTCAGACATTCAAGAGGAACTGAGTGCAGCTCGTCAAGCGGGATTCAAAACTATTCATGTTTTGCGTGAAGAGGGCTCGTCAAGCACCTCAACCTATAGGGCAAAAGACTTTAACGAGGTGAATAAC
>Ga0194121_10004656_pt1 | contig 19725 bp, 17 predicted proteins | sample TA2MahCa50mmetaG_FD_148609 | JGI IMG/M metagenome (GOLD analysis project Ga0194121, IMG submission 148609) | Freshwater microbial communities from Lake Tanganyika, Tanzania - TA2015020 Mahale Deep Cast 50m | ecosystem: Environmental > Aquatic > Freshwater > Lake | place: Tanzania: Lake...
TAAGTTTTTTTTATAGTACATAAAAGCCAGCCAATAAACAGTCCATTTATTTCCAAGTCTTATTATCTTGTAACCATCAATAATTTCCTCATTTTGACAGTCTTTAAATCCAGCCACTAAAAGTATTACCTCATGACCTTCATCTGAAAGTTTTTTTATAAGTCCTTCATTAACTTTTTCTGCTCCACCAGAGGTTGGATTTTTTAGGTCTTTGAAGGTAAGCCAAAGAATTTTCATTTAAATATTTTTACTCTTTTTTATTACATAAAGAGGTCTGTTTGTTACTTCAATTTGTATATTTCCAATATACAAAGCTATTAAACCAAGGCAAATAAGTAAAATACCCATTAAAAATAGTATAAAAACCGCCAGTATTGCAATTCCAGAAAACTTCAAACCCAAGGGATCGTTTAAAATATATTTTTCTATAATAATAAAAATTCCTAGTAAAACCGAGAAAAATGTAATAAATATACCCAAGTATCCAGCTAATTTTAATGGAATCATACTGTGGGTCACAAAAGAAGATGCAGTTAGCTTAAGTTTTTTTAAAAAACCATATTTAGCCTTTCCTGCATTTCTAATATTTGCATCAAATTGTATGTAGTCCTTTTTAAAGCCCATCCAATCCAAAATTCCTCTTGTAATACGCTGTCTCTCAGTAAATTTATTGAATTCATCAATAACCTTTCTATCAATTAACCTAAAATCAGTTGCTTGTGGGGTAATTTTTGTGTCACCCATTAAGTTAATTAGGGTATAAAAAGCACTTGATCCTATTTTTTTGATGAGACTTTCTCCTACATTTTTATTTCTTATGCCAATAACCATCTCTGCTCCCATTTCCCATTTTTGAATAAAATCAGGAATTAATTCTATGGGGTGCTGAAGATCGGCATCAATAATTATGGCTGAGTTGCCCCGCATGATGTGTAGGCCAGCTGACGTAGCAGACTCTTTACCAAAATTTCTTGAAAATTCTAAATATCTTATTTGTTGATCATTGTGAGAAATTTCTTCTAAAATAACTGAGCTTTTGTCGGTACTTCCATCATTAATAAAGATAATTTCGTAATTGTATCCTATATTTTTCAAGGTGGATGTTAAATTATTATAAAGTAGAGGAATATTATCTTCCTCATTATAGATAGGAACAATTATAGATATGATTTTTTTATCAGTCATTAATTATTGTGCCAAATAAATTAAACTCTGGTTTATATTTTGTGTTTAGTGGTTTGATTGACACATGATTCATTATAAAGGCTGATATATAGCCAAATGTAAAAGAAATATTTATTGACCAAATTATACTCTTAATATCATTATGAAAAAGATAAACTCCAAGCGTCATTATAAAAAGTGTAAAAGCTAAAATGTAAGATATCTTAAATTTATGGCTTGCGTATGCAACATTAGACTCTAATGATAGCAAAGATAAAAGTAGTGCCATTAAAGCAAAATTCCACAGAAGGCTAGAAAACTCTACATATTTTTGTCCAAAAGAAACAAAAACTATATATTCTGAAAAAAATAAACAGAAAATTATACCTAAAATTCCAACTGACAAGATAATTCTATATGGCTTTAAAATTACATCCCAAGGTGATTTTTTTGAGTTAGATGAGTATATTTTAGGAAGTGCAATAGCAATAATAATTGAGTTTATCCAGAAAATTGCCTTGCCTATTATACTTAATGCTCCAAAATATCCAGTAATCTCGGTACTTGTAAATATTTTTACTAGTAAAACATCAAAATTTAGTATTAGGGCAATTAAAGATGAAAAAACAAATGTGGGAACAATTATTTTTTTAAAGTTAATATTGGGAAAATATTCTTTCCAATCTTTTTTAATTTCTGTTGAATTTTTACTTAAAATTCTTTTTTTTGCCAAGTAATAAGAGGCCAAAAGTGATGATATTGAAGCAATTAAAATTGCTATTACAACCATATGGGCTTTGATAAAAATTACTGCAATAAAAAATCCAAAGACCAACTTAGTAAGTGCCCCCAGGACAGAGGATATATTTAGTGACAAAAAATCCTCCCAACCAGCCAAGTTTCCCATATAAACACTACTAAGTAAGCCTATATATGAAGCCAAAATTATTAAAAATAGTCCCAAAAAACTATTAAGATTTAAGAAGTTAAATAATATTGGTGAAGTAAAGACTAAACAGGCAAAAATAAAAAATGATATTCTTATTGTATGACTTGTTATAAACTTTATAAATTCTCTGTTTGATTTATAGTCCCTGTTTTTTGCAATTACAGAAGAATATTTTACAACAAGATAGGATAAAGCTGACCCAAGTATTGCAAGAATTGAATAAATAGCAATAAGACTTTGTAGTTCTCCATATTCATAAACTGAAAGATGTCTGGATATTAAAAAATGAAAAGCATATCCCATTACCCCTACAAGTAGTGAGCCTATAAGATATATAAAACTATCTTTTATAAATTTATCCTTTAGAAAACTTATTATCATAACTTAGTTGGTTAGAGAGAATATATTGTGTCATTCTAGCTTTTATCATGGTTTTTTTCAATCAATAAAAAAAAGCACATACGTAGGTTTTTAATTGAAAAAAAATATTCAATAATTGGTGGTTTCATTAAAAAATAAAACATCAAATGCCCCAATAGTTTTATCTTTGTTAATGTATTTTCTTCCAATTTCAACAATCCTTATGCTAGGTATGTTAGTACTTAGAAATGTTATTAATTCAATAACATTTCCTAAAGATTTTCTATTGGCACTAGCCTCAACAAGAATATATTTTGATTTTTTTAGCACATGTATTCCTGTTTTTAAAACATCCAATTCAGTCCCCTCAGTATCTATTTTAAGTAAATCAATAGATTTCTCATTTTTAATTTCTTCAACTTCATCAAGTCCAATTGTACGCACCATTTCTTTTTTGGCATCAATATCACTTTGCATGGCTGAATTCAAAAGACTTGTCTCTTTTGATATGTACATTGTCATATCTCTTTGGCTTGAAATAGCCAAGTTATAGACATAATTAGGACTATTTTGCTTTAATACCTCAAAGGTACTTTTTATCGGCTCAAAGCTATATACTCTATAAGCCTTAATGAATTTTTTGCAAAAAAAATTAAATTGACCAATATTTGCACCAATATCAATAATAACTGAATCAGGTTTTATAAACTTAGCAAGAAATGCATGATCAACATAAATATTTTGCAAAAAAGCTGGTTCAAATTTATCATTATAAAAAAAGCTTTCTCCTAAAATATTTACATGGGATTTTCCAGCAGTAAAGCCAATAGTATAGTTTTTTGAAATAGTATAATATTTTTTTAATATAAATTCCAACTTGTAATAGGGGTTAATTTTGGGGATAATTAAAAACCTAATATCTAATATTAAAGATTTTAAAAATAGAATCATAAAAAGCAATAGATTTTAGGTATTTTAACGCTTATAAAGTTTTTTTTCAATTAAAAAACAAATTCTTGCAATATTTACAATATTATTTTTATGGTGTAATATTCTAATATACTAATGAGCCTCCATAGCTCAATTGGCAGAGCAGGTGCCTTTTAAGCACTTGGTTCCAGGTTCGAGTCCTGGTGGAGGCACAATAAAAAAACAGCCCAATTAATGGGCTGTTTTTATAATCCTTCTTTCTGAAGTTCTTCTAGGAGTTGTTTTTGATGCTTGGTTATCTTTTTTGGAGTTTTTATTTTTAGTTCAACAAACATGTTTCCCCTATTATTTGTTCCAAAGTGTGGGATTCCTTTTCCTGCAACTCTTAATACTTTTCCAGATTCAGTACCCTGTGGGACTTTTAATAGTATACTTGTTTTTTCTAGTGTTGGCACTTCAATTTCATCTCCTAGAATTGCTTGTGAATAAGAAATTTCTTGTGACACAAATATATCATCAGCCTTTCTCACAAATAACGGGTGCTTTTTAATAAAAACTCTCACATAAAGGTCGCCAGATGAGCCACCTCTCTTTCCGGCCTCACCTTTTCCTGGAAGTTCTATTATTTGATTGGTATCTATTCCAGAAGGTATCGTAAATTCAACTTCTTCATTTTTCTTTGCTCTGCCCTCTCCTCTACAAACATTACAAATTTTTTCAGGTTTTGTTCCATCTCCATTACAATCAGGACAAACAGTAAAAGCAGTGTAAGATCCTAATATAGTTCTTTTTACTTCCTGTACTTGGCCTTGTCCTCTGCACAAAACGCATTCCTTAATTTTTGTGCTTGGTTCAGCTCCATTGCCATGGCATCTGTGGCAAACAGATTGTTTTGATAAGTTAATCTTTTTGTTAATAGGCTTTAATGTTTCTTCCAAAGAAATTTCCAAGTCAACCTGAACATCTCCTCCTCTCTTAATATCTTTTTTAGTTGTTCTTCTGGCTCCTCCTCCAAAGCTAAAAAAGTTTTCAAAAACATCTCCTAGGTCCTCAAAGTCAAAATTAGCGTTTTGATTCTGCCATGACCAATTAAAGTCACCCCCTCCTCCAGATCCCATATTCTCAAATCCTTGACCAAATTGATCATACTGTTGGCGTTTTTTTGCATCTGAAAGCACCTGATACGCTTCATTTATCTCTTTGAATTTCTTTTCATCTCCACCTTTGTCTGGGTGGTACTTATGAGCCAATCTGTGGAAGGCTTTTTTTATCTCGTCTGGAGTTGCCGTCTTTGCAACACCTAAGACTTCATAATAATCCATGAATTTGTGGAGTAAAGCGAGGAAATTCACCTCGGAAATGAAGCTGAAATATAAATACATTGTGGCTTCATTTACGCTGGATAACTTGCTTTATTATATATAAAATTTTTAGACTATTTCTTCTCCTTAAATTCTCCTTCGTCAGCTTCCTGCCCTGAGCCTGTCGAAGGGTTGGGCTCATCTTTCTTTTCAGAGTTATTTTGTCCCGACTCCGGAGGAGTCGCGGATCCTCGATTGATGTCTTGCATCAATCGGGACATCACATCTGACAACTCTTTTGTTTTTGCTTTTATTTCTTCTACATTATCAGTTTTCTGTGCATCCTTCAATACTGTAATTTTAGACTCTGCATCTTTTTTCATATCTACATTTACCTTGTCTCCTGCATCCTTTAAGGTTTTTTCTGACGTATAAATTACTTGCTCAGCTAAATTCTTTGCCTCAATAGATTCTTGTTTCTTTTTATCTTCAGCGGCATGAATTTCTGCATCTTTTTTCATTTTTTCAACTTCTTCTTTTGAAATTCCGCCTGACCCCTCAATTTTAATTGATTGGGACTTCCCTGTTGCCTTGTCTTTGGCTGAAACATTTAAAATTCCATTAGCATCGATATCAAAAGATACTTCAATTTGCGGAGTTCCTCGTGGAGCTGGCGGAATTCCATCAAGCATAAACCTGCCAAGCGTTTTGTTGTCACTAGCCATTGGTCTTTCTCCTTGCAATACATGAATTTCAACGGAAGGCTGACTATCAGCGGCTGTTGAAAAGATTTGTGTTTTTGCTGTTGGTACAGTTGTGTTTTTTGGTATTAAAATAGTGTTTACTGATCCCATTGTTTCAATTCCAAGCGACAATGGAGTCACATCCAAAAGTAAAACGTCTTTTACATTTCCTTGCATAATTCCCCCCTGAGTAGCTGCTCCAATTGCTACAACCTCATCTGGATTTACCTCTTTATTTGGCTCTTTACCAAAAAGCTTTTTTACTTCTTCAATAATCTTTGGCATTCTTGTTTGTCCTCCCACCATAACCACTTCATTAATCTGATTGGCTTCTAAGTTAGCCTCTTTTAACGTTTGCTTAACCAAATCAATTGATTTTTCAATGTAGTTGTTAACCAGAGACTCAAATTGAGCTCTGCTTATCTTGTATAGCAAATGCTTTGGTCCATCTGACCCAGAGGTAATAAACGGTAAATTAATTTCTGTTTCCATTGAGCTGGATAACTCAATTTTTGCTTTTTCAGCTGATTCTTTAATTCTTTGCAAAGCTAAATTATCTTTTTGTAAATCAATTCCGTTATCTTTTTTAAATTCACTGACAATCCATTCCATTAGCTTCTGGTCAAAATCATCTCCTCCAAGGTGTGTGTCTCCTCCGGTTGCCTTTACTTCAATGGTATCGGCCCCAACATCTAAAATAGAAATATCAAATGTTCCTCCTCCAAAGTCATAGACAATAATTTTTTCATCTTTCTTTTTATTGAGTCCGTATGCTAAAGCCGCCGCCGTTGGCTCGTTAATTACACGCTTTACATCAAATCCGGCAATCTCTCCTGCAATTTTAGTTGCTTTTCTTTGGGAATCATCAAAGTAGGCTGGTACGGTAATAATTGCCTCTGTAATTGTTTCACCAAGTTTAGCTTCTGCATCAGCTTTTAGTTTTTGTAAAATCATGGCAGAAATTTCAGCAGGGTTTAACCACCTATCGCCCATTTTAACATCTACGCCACCGTCTGAAGATTCCCTAATTTCATAAGGTAGGTTTTTCCTGTCTTTTTGAACTTCAGCATCAGAAAATTTTCTTCCAATTAATCTTTTGACGGAAAAAATAGTGTTGTGTGGGTTTGTGACAGCTTGGCGCTTGGCCAAAACACCAACTACTCGCTCTCCTGCTTTAGAGATTGCTACAATTGAAGGAGTTGTGCGTGCTCCCTCTTTATTTTCAATAATTTTTGGCTCACCATTTTCTACAACTGACATTGCAGAATTGGTTGTACCCAAGTCTATACCTAATATTTTTGACATAATTTTCAATTTACAATTTTCAATTTTAGATCAATTTTCAATGAATTAATTTTTAAACATTGAAAATGAAAAATTGAAAATCTACATTATTTGGATTATTTTAATTATTTTTTAAAAGCCGATTTTATTTTCTTCTTGGCTCTGTTTTGGTATTTCCGGAAGTTGGGTTTTTATTTCACCAAACTGTTTTTCGTATTCCTTAATCTGTTTTTCTAAAAGCATAGATATTCTTTTGGCATGCTTTGGAGTTGCCGTAAACTGCCTGCCTTGATTCCCTGATGTAATTAAGAAGTTAAACCCCTCTTCGTTATACATCATATTTACCATGGTTATAAAGTAAATATTTGGGTCTAAATTGATATTGATTTGTTGCTGTTCTTTGTTCATCTTTTATATTACTTGGTGACCCTCACTCTGGCGGGTCTTAATAATTTATCACCTATTTTATAACCTTTTTGTAATTCTTCCACTACCGTACCAGATTCTACTTGCTCTTCGCTATTTGCTTCGCTGACTGCCTCCATAGTTTCTGGATTAAATTTATCGCCGACTGATTTTATTTCTTCAATATCCTCCTTTTTTAAAAATTCTTCAATTTGTTTTTTAATTTGCATAAATCCTTTTGTCCATTCATTGCTTTTTATTTCCTCTGGCATGTGGTTTTCTGCTAAGCCTATACTATCTAAAATTGGTAAAATACCTAAAAAAATATCTTCTTTTGCATATTTTATTAAGTGCCCCGCTCTTTCTACTTCACCTTTCCTATAATTTGCCATATCAGCCACTGCCCTCTTCCAATTATTCAAATACTCCTCTGACTTTTTTTGAATTTCTTCTAAATTTTGAATGTTTTCGCTATTAATTGTGTTTTCTTCTGTCATTTGACAATTTATTAATATTATTGGATATATATTGACAAGGTTTTAATGCTATGCTAACATGTATTTATTCTTGAGGGGCATATAACGGCAAAAGGAGGTCCAATGCTTCGCAAGTAGAAAGGGCGTCTGATTGACCTGCCCTATGACAACAATGGTCCAATCCGGGGTGGTCGCTAGAACCTCGTTATGGGTCCGGAGTCGTAAGATTGGTGAAGGGGTACGCAATTCCCCGACTGATAAGAAAACTCACCCAAATCACGACAAAGTGGTTTCCTCTATTTCAGTCGCTTCCTTAAGGAAGCGACACGCGTCCTGCGATTGGGAACCACATATGGGGCACCTTGTGCCCTACAAAGGGGGCGATTCGCGCATCATGCACGCGATCGCCCCCTCTTCATTTACAAATTTTCAAATTCTTCTAATAATTCCCTCATTACATTAATATTCTTTTTATAGCTTATTCTTGATGGCCCTACAATCTTTAAAATTTCAAATAATGAATCTTCTTCTAAGTGATGAGAAAGATGAAGCATTGAGTGTATTTCCTCTAATGATTTTGCCAACTCTCTTGCCATTTGAAGTTCTCTTTCAATAATTTTTTTTGTTTCCTCAATTTCCTTTATTATGAAATTAGGAAAAATATCCTGATTTCCAGAAAAAGTAATTTCTATAAAAAATTTATAACCCTTTTCTGTTGGTATTCTTCCTGCTGAAGTATGTGGTTGTGTGATATACCCCTCTTTTGTTAAATCCTGCAAGTCATTTCTAATTGTTGCTCCAGAGCAATCAAAATCAAATTTCTCCTTTAAAATCTGAGAGCTAACAGGCTCAGCTGAATTAATGTATTCACTAATTAGTGAATTTAAAATTTTTTGCTGACGATTTGTTAATTCCATAAACCTATTATACAAATTGTCAAACTAGTGTCAAGAGTGATAATTAATAATGTGGAAATTTTAAAATTTTATTTCCTTGCTAAAAAAATAGCCCGCATTTTTTTGCGAGCTTTTTGTTTTTGATTTTTTCTGTGAGACTTTAGTCGTCTCTGGTAGCTTTTCTCTTGCTTAAGTATATTTTCTCACTAGATGTCTCAATGAGTGTTTGAGCGTTGTAGCCATGAATATCAGCCATTCTTAAAATAGCAATGAATATATTCAGAATGGGTTGCTTGGCATTAAACCAAGTTATATTATTCGTCACATATCTCATTTCAAGTATCCTGTCTAAATCCCCCATTGCCTGGCGAGCCCTATTAAAAGCAATGAGAAATTCTTTATGCTTTAAATTGTCTTGCTCAATATTTTTAAGAGCAATGTAGATTTCTGGGGTGATAGGGGCTTTTTCACTCCAAAAGTTCATTGTGCCCTGAAGGTCTTCGCCTAGAATAAGAGAACTCGCATCAAATCCGTTTATTTCTGCCATTCGCAGTATTTCAACGAATGATTTGGCAATTAGTCTTGTAAGCTGAAAACGGTTTACTATGCCTCCTGCATGATCTTTTGGTTCTATTATACTCGCAATTTTGCCCATAGTTCCACATAAGTGCAACTGAATGTGTTCGCTTGCAAATAGAGATCTACAGCCAAGTTTTTTGTCTTTTAATTCAGGATAAACATCATCATTGATAGGCCAACTATTAGCAATTTCTTCTATCAAATTTTGCAATTCTCTGTGCATTGTCTACCCCTAAAAAAAACAGAAAATCAAAGAACATACTTTAGAACTATATCATATTTTACAAAAAAATCAACTTTGGGCAAAATTATTTTACGCAGTTTTCTATTAAGTTGACCTATATATTTTTAGTGTTAATATTTTACTATGAGCTATTTTGTACCCCCTCAATATAGCTCTAGCCCAGACCTCAAACCGAGTCTTGTTGACTAGGTTTGAGGTTTTTCTAAATTAAACTAAAAAAATTATAAAAAAAGCAATAATGCCAGTTATGTATAGTTGAATTAAGGGTGTGACGCCCGCTTTTAAAAATATAGGCATCTGATTTGAGTATTCCCAGCGCTTGTGTTTTGTTGAATATATTTCCCAAAAATAAGCCCACACAATACTAATGGAAAAAAATAATCCAAGCTGGTAATAATTTTTTAGAGGGTTTTCGTTTTTAAAAATAAAAAAAGTAATTACATAAAAAATTGTAATCCAGACTGCGTCAACAATGGAAGCTTTAAAAATTAGTGGAACGTACTTTTTTACGGTCATTTCTATACATGTTTTGTATAAAACGCTGTGCAATAACTCATAAATGAGATTTATTGCAAAAGCCAGTAAAAATAGTTTTATAATAATTAGAATCATTTCTTTTTTAGATCCAGGCAGACAGAATTAATGCAGTATCTTTTTCCGGTTTCTGTTGGTCCATCGTTAAAGACGTGGCCTAAATGAGAATTGCACTTTGAACAAACTATTTCAGTTGCTCCGTGGTCGTCTTGATATTTCACCGACCCTTCAATGGTTTTATCAAAGCTTGGCCAGCCTGTGCCTGAATCAAATTGAGCATCTGATGTGAAAAGAGGGTTGTCACAAACCATACACATATAGGTTCCATTGTCGCCCCTATGCACGTACTTTCCGGTAAAAGGCCTTTCCGTCCCCTTCTCCCTCAGGACATGATACTGCTCCTTGGTAAGCTTTAATTTTAAATCTTCCTCCTTTATATTTTCTTTAGCCATTACTTTTTAGCAAATTAGCAAACTTTTCTTTTACTTTATCTAATTTAGGATTTATAACAACTTGGCAGTAAGATTGATTTTTGTTGTTTTCGTAGTAATTTTTGTGGTATTCTTCGGCTGGGTAAAACTTTTCTAACTTTTTTACTTCTGTGGCAATATTAGGGCCGTTTTTACTCGACTTATTTAATACTTCTATAAACTTGTCGCATAATAAATTTTGCTCCTCATCTTCGTATAAAATAATTGACCGGTACTGCTCCCCCACATCACTTCCCTGTCTATTCTTTGTCGTAGGATCATGCGTCACAAAGAATACAGTCAAAAGATTTTCTAGTGGGATTATTTCTGAATCATATTCTATTTTTATAACTTCGGCGTGTCCTGTATTGCCACTTGAAACATCTTCGTATGTTGGGTTTTCCTTTTCTCCGCCAGAGTACCCTGATTCAACAGAAATTACGCCCTTTAACATTTTAAAGACGGCTTCCGTGCACCAGAAACACCCCCCACCAAATATAATAGTTTTATTCATTCTATAGTGTAAAACCCGCGTATACCAAGAAACAACCAATAATTATCAAAACAAGTAAAATTAGAGATAACCAGCCACTTTTTTTTGCTGAATGAATTAGTCTATGAGTTGCTTTTGGGAAAAATAAAATCATAATTCCCTTTGCCAAAGGTATTATATGAATTAAGGAAACAAGTGAGTGCCATACATTGTCCCAAACACTATATGTGAGTATTAAGAAAATTCCAAAAATTGAACCAATGAATCCAAATAGCGTGAAAATCTTTCTATCCTCAGCAATGTCAAAGACTTCATTTACAAGTTTTGTATTTATTAAAAGCGCCAATGAAGAAAATATAAACGCAAATCCCCATAATTGTGATAAAAAATTTATTGTTGCCATTTTTTTAATTGATATTAATTATATTGTTATATTGTAGCATTTTATAAAAAAAAGAGGAGATACTCCCCTCTTTTTTACTTTTTATTTCTTTTTGCATCAGCTTCTGTTAAATATATTTTTCTTATTCTGACATTCTTTGGAGTCACTTCTACTAATTCGTCATCTCCAATATATTCTAAGGCATCCTCTAAATCCATTTCTTTTGGTGTGTCAAAATGCTCGTCTGAACCCTCTCCTTTTGACCTCATATTACTCAATTGCTTTGTTTTGCATACATTAACTCTTATATCCTCTGGTCTTGAGTTTTTTCCCACTACCTGTCCTTCGTAAATATCAACAGCAGGGCCAAAAAACAGTACTCCCCTATCCTGTACATTGATTAATCCATATAAATTAGTTTTTCCTGTTTCGTGTGCCACTAACGATCCATTAAGTCTTTCTTTCCAGTTTCCTGGGTCTTCCATGTATTGGTAAAAACTTGTATTTATAATTCCTAATCCCTTAGTATCTGTCAAAAACTCTGATCTGTACCCAAATAATCCTTTTGTTGGAATAATAAATTCCAAGAAAACCACATTATTATTGCTAGTCATTTCTTTTAATTCTCCTCTTCTGCTTCCAAATTTTTGAATTACAACTCCGTGGTATTGTTCTGGCACCTCAATAAAAACTTTTTCATAAGGAACCATGGTTTTACCATTAACTTGCCTTACTATTACCTGTGGTCGTGAAACTGCAAATTCGTAACCTTCTCTTCTTAGTCTTTCAATTAAAATAGCCAAATGTAATTCCCCTCTTCCTGAAACAGTCCATGTACCATTTTCGTTTTCTTGGACTTTTAAAGCAACATCTGTTTCTAATTCACTAAACAATCTCTCTCTTATTTGTCTTGATGTACAAAAATCACCCTCCTTTCCTGCAAAAGGCGAATCATTGACCATAAATGTCATTTTAATAGTTGGTTCCTCAATATTAATTAAAGGTAGTTGCTCTGGGTTAACTGGGTCAGCAATTGTTTCTCCAATATTTACATCTAAAATTCCAGAAACAGCTACAATATCACCTGCTGAAGCCTCACTGGCTTCAATTTTACCTAGTCCAGCAAAAGTCATAAGAGAAGTTATTTTAATCTTTTTTTGCTGACCGTCTCTGGTAATGTGTGTTATATCTTGATTTGCCTTTATTACTCCATTATAAATTCTACCAATAGCAATTCTTCCCTTAAAGTCATCAGAAGCAATTGATGTGACCAACATCTGGAGTGGTTTTGAAGAATCGGCAATTGGTGAAGGAATATGCTTTAAAATTGCCTCAAAAACGGGATTAATATCAGTCATTTTTGAGATATCTGGCTCAAGGCCGGCTTTTCCGGCTCGTCCTGATGCGTAAATTACTGGAAAATCAAAGGACTGATCCCCAGCTCCTAGCTCAAGAAATAATTCAAATGTTTTCTCTAGTGCAAACTGCGGTCTTGCATCGGGCTTGTCAATTTTATTTACAACAACAATAATTTTGTGACCCATTTGCAAGGCTTTTTTCAAAACAAATCTTGTCTGAGGCATCGGCCCCTCTTTTGCGTCAATTAAAAGCAAGCATCCATCGGCCATATTTAAGACTCTTTCTACCTCGCCTCCAAAGTCAGCGTGCCCTGGAGTATCAATAATATTTATCTTTGTCTCACCATACTTAACGGAAGCATTTTTAGAAAAAATTGTAATTCCTCTTTCTTTTTCAAGCTCGTTGCTATCCATAATCATTTCCTGACTGGCAACTTCCTTTTTCATTTGAGTTTTTGATTGATGCAAAAGAGCGTCCACAAGAGTGGTTTTTCCATGGTCAACGTGAGCAATAATTGCAATATTTCGAATATTTATCATACGAAAGAATATTATAATACAAATGACTAAAAAAGTAAATGGCAGAGAAAATAAAAAGCCCCTACGGGCTTTTTATTTTTATTCTAAGAAATTATTCAACTATTATTTTTCCAAAATGATTGGCAAATGAGTGATTGTGATATCCCCATGTACCAGCTTTTTTAAATGTGAAAGACCAAGATTCCCCGGGTTTTGAGTCCTTGCATTCGTCAAATGCTTCATTTGTTTCCTGTGAGCAATGCTGTTGTAGTGATGTTCCAGCATATACAGTATGGCTTGGATGCATCGCAGAGGCAGTCCAAACATTCCTTGAGCTCTCATTTTTAAATGTGACAGTGTCGCCTACTTTAATATTAATTTCATTTGGTGAATAACCATTATCTGTATAAATTATTTCATAGGTTTTGGTCGTAGTAGAATTTTCTGGAATTGTATCATCCTCTTTTGGGGTATTATCGGGATTATTTATTGGTTCGTTATTTGTTTGATTATTGTCTTGTACTGGAACCTGAGTGTTTCCGACAAACAAAAAATAACCACCAACTAAGAGAGCTAAAACTAGTATTAGAACAATTACAATATTTTTATTCATATATATTTATTAATTACATTTTTTTATTATATAGTTTATCAAGACTATGTCAACAATTTCATTAAGCGTATCCGGGAAAAAAATCTGTTTTTATATTAAATCTAGATACTTTTAAAGTCTTTAGTGATTCATTAAAAGAATCAATCATTCCTTTTGGCCCAGAAATGTAAAACAGGCAATCTTTAAAATTAGGAACAGCTTTTTTTATTATATCAACATTAAGCAAGCCCGATTCGTGTTTAAAATCAGGGGGATTTTTTTCTTTACTGTTTAATATATATATAGTTTTAATACCTAACTTTCTTTCAGCTTCTTCAAAAATTTCTTTGTAACTTAAATCATCATAGTTTTGCGCTGAATAAAAAACAGAAATGTCTCTCTTTTCATTCTTATCAATTAAATACTTAATCATACTGCGAAAGGGCGTGATTCCGATTCCTCCGGCAATAAAAACAAGTTTTTTTGTTTTGTCTTGAGGTAAAACAAATTCTCCTGAAAGTTGGGAGGCTAAAATTTTGTCCCCAATATTAAGTGAGAGCAAGTTTTTCTTAAATGTGCTTGGTTTTTCATAAAATTTTACTGCAACTTTTATTAAATCTTCAGTTGGCGAAGATGTAATTGTAAAATATCTTCTCACTCCCCTGCTGTCATATTTTTTGTGTCCTATAGTCCACTCCATATATTGACCTGGTTTAAAATTAAAATTTTTTTCTGGTAAAAAGGAAAATTCGAGTGTGTTTTTCGCAATACTATTTTTCTCTTTTACTATTAAATTAGTTTTTATCTTGGGACTTACCAAAAAAGAAAAAATGTTCGCCAAGACAAGGGCTAATTCTAAGCTAAAGTAAATTTGTCCAACATGAAAAAACGGAGCAATAAGGAGAGCTACCAAAGCCCCATAAATTACCCGATTTAGCCTTTTAGGGGGAGTGGTTGATGGTTCAGGCAACATTACAAAAACAAAAAACAAAATTGGAGAATAAACAAAAAGGTTGGTAATTAATTTTAAAAACTGCGCCTGGCTAGTAATGCTTCCAATTGAAGTTAAGATGTAAATTCCAATAAAGCTTAGCACTAGGTCAAATCTTTGTATTTTTCTTGTAATTAATAGGCCAGTAATTAAAACTGGAAAAAACATTACGCTACTACCTATCCACCAGCTTGGGTAATATAAAGAAAACAATGCCAATATGGCCACTGCAAAGCCAGCTGGATTAAATATATGTTTTTTATTTATTGCAATTAAATATTTTGATGAAATTGCAATAAAACATATTAGTAAAAGAAAAAAATAACCCTTAAATGAGTTTTCTGGGCCAATGATTAAACAAAGTATAAGTGAGGTGATGTATGTTGATTCAGGGTTTAAGGGGGCTCTAAATATAATTTCAAATAAGTAATTTAAAGTAATACAAGAGGTAAAAATTATTATAGATGATACTAAAAAGCTAAATGGTGAAAATCCCAATGTGCCAAAAAATGACAAGACAAATCCTAGTGACAGCAAAAAAGTCAGGCAGTATATTACGAGTCTGTACATTGTGATGCGGTTTAGAAATTTATCTATTATATTTAACATTACGGTAATTTTACCACAAAAAAAACTGCCTTAAAAATATAAGGACAGTTTTTTTGTTTAAATTTGCTTATTTCCCTGGTGCAAATGACATAAGCTCAACCTCGAAAATTAAAGTTGAGTTTGGTGGTATTACGGGTGGAATGCCTCTTTCTCCATAGGCCAGTTCAGGTGGAATTGTGATTTTTCGTTTCTCTCCAACTTTCATTCCTTTTACTCCAAAATCCATTCCTTTAATTAATTGTCCTGACCCCAAAACAAAAGTTAGTGGAGTGCCTCTGTCGTAGCTTGAGTCAAATTTGCTCCCATCTATCAGTGTTCCATTGTAGTTAATTACAGCTGTGTCACCATCCTTTAATTCAGTACCTGAGCCTTGGGTTGTTATTTGAACCTTAACGCCCTGAACATCAAAACTACCTGGGTTTCCTAATAATCCAGAATTTGTTCCCCCTAAAAGATAAACGGCCAACACAATAATAATAACTACTACTAAAATTATTATTCCTATTAATATTACTTTTGACATATAATTTTATCTTATTTTATAATAACGACCTTTTAAATTTTAAAACTATCAATATCTTTATTTAGAATCCCGGTGGCGTTCATGTTGGCGGAACTTCTTTTTGCCCATATGTTTCACCACTGGAATAACAGCTTCCTGAATTGCAGTTATTTACAATCTGACAAGTTGCAAGTTCTCCCGGTAAAACAGTCACAGAAGAACAGCCGTTTGAAACCTGTGTCCATCCTGCTGGAATTGCCTGCTCTTCAATCTGCCATATTCCCGAAAAAGCATTTTCTAAAATGTAGGTGCCCTGTCCGCTTGTAGTTGCAATGTAAAATGGAATTGGTGCCAAAGGAGGAGAGGTGGCAATGAATCCAAATATTTTGTCTCCACCATTTGAAATCTTTTTTACCTCAATTCCACTGGCTCTTGTATTAGTAATTGTACAAATTTTTTGTTCTCCTGATCCTAGTATCACATTTCCAAATGGGTCACAATCCCCTCCTATTTCGGTTGAATAGTCAAGCAGGTCAGTTCCAATCCCCGGTTGCTCTCCGACAATATAGTTTCCGGGATTTAAAGCAATTGGGCCCGTTGTTCCTCCATCTCCAACATCAGCCCCTGTACCCTCTGTAATGCTATTAATTTGCAGGTTAAAAGTACCCGTGTCTGTGCTTGGAATAAGAATCTTTTGTACCTCAAGCGTTGCAGGAGAATAGATATTTGTAAACTCGCACTCTGTGGTGACACTAATCTGTACTTCCACATCCTTTATACCATCTGTTATTTGAGTGCCAGTTGAGGACCCTGCGATGTCGCAAGTGGCTGTGTCAAAACTCCAATCAACTGGCATTAGGGTTGGGTCTTCTATAATTTTCCACATTGCTGAACTATCTAAATTATCTAAAAGATATGTTCCAGTTCCGCCAATAGTTGTTATTTGAAAATCTATTGGTGCAAATGGAGAAGCTGTAGCAATAAATTCAAATGTATCATCTCCTCCTGTTGTGGTTTTTGTCACCTCAATGTCTCCTGTGGTTGGGCTATAGTCGTTTTCAAATTGGCAATTAACTGGGCTGTTGGTGGTAATTGAAATGGATTCAACTCCCAGAGAAACATTATTTCCTATTGGATTTCCATTAGTTTCGCATGAAGCATTAGTAAGACTCCAATCTGGCAGGGAACCCAAATCTTCAGTTATTTTCCATGTACCGAATGGTGCATTTGGGATAGTATGGTTTCCTGATCCGTTTGTAGTTGTAATACTAAAGTTTATAGGGGCTAGCGGAGTTGCAGAGGCCGTAAAGTCAAATGTGTCATCTCCGCCAGTGGTTATTTTTTTTACTTCAATTGAAGTAAATTTAGGACTATACTTATTAGTAATGACACAGGTGGTTTGCTGACCCGCTGTTAAATTAAAGTTGCCCTGATTATTAATTGTCACACCACCACTACAGCTAAATGTTGGATCAAAATCGTTGATACTTGAAACAGGCGGACTGGCAAAAGGGCTATAATCAACAAGTGATTCTGTTAGTTGATGCGGACCGGATGTGACTGTCACATAATTACTTTGACTGCCGTTTAAAAATTCATAAGGATCTGTAGTATATGCAACACTTGGTTTAATTGGTGTCCCATCAACTTTAATGTGAAAAGTACTTTGAACTGAAGAAGGTTGCAAGAGTTTTATTACCTTTAATTGGGCAGTTCCAGGAGGGTGACTATTTCTAAAAGTGCAAGTTGTTGATTGCTCTGAATTAATTGAAATGTTAATACCATTAGTAGCGGGAGTACCGGCAACCGGAGAACAAGAAACAGAATCAAGTGTCCACCCAAATTGATTTGCATTTGTCTCAATAATTGAATAGCTTGTCCCTATAGCAGGATAAATATTTCCAGTTTGGCCATAGTGATTGTAGGTTCCTGATTGTGTTTGGTTTGCCAGAATGCTTGTTGATATAGAAACCGCGCCTGTACTATTATTTATCATATTAAAATTAAATGTTTCAATGCCGGTGCCTCCGCTAGTCTCTTTTCTAATAACAATGGTTCCAGCGGGTGGCGGTGGAGGTGGAGGTGTTCCATTGAGAGTATTAGTAATTGTACAAACTTTATTATCTCCTGTTGCTAAAGTGATATTTCCGTTTGAGGCGCAATCTCCTGAAATAACAGAGGTATAATTGCTTAATGTTGTGCCGGCCCCCGCTGTTTCTGAAACTGTATGTGAGCCAGCTATAACAGTTACAGCTCCGGTAGTACCACCATTTCCAACATTAGCTCCAGTACCAGCTGTTGCACCATCAATTCTTAGGTTAAACTTACCTGTATCTGTAGATGGAATTAGCACCTTATTAACTCTAAGAGTTGTGGTAGTAGGAGCAGTTTTGGTGTTGGTGATTTCACAGGTTTTAATATCTCCAACAGCTATAGATACGCTTTGACAACCATTGCTTATCATTTGCCAACCAGCGGCTATTTGAGAAGCTGTTAAAGTTTCATTAACAGTATAACTTCCCGGTGTAAGAAAGAGGAAAACTTTGGACTTAACACCATTGACTGTTTGAAGTGTGAATGGATTAGCACTTACATTTCCAGAAAAGTTAAAAATATCATTTTCATTTATATCAAAGGTATTCTTGGTTACAACAAGTGCTCCGGTTCCTGTAGCTGTGGATTGAAAAACATTGGTAAAAGTACAAGTAGTTGTTTGGCCAGCAACTATTTCAACGGTTCCTGTAGGTAGGACCTGATTTCCTATTGTACAAAAAGCATTAGTTAAAACCCATCCATTTTGTCCACTTGGTCCATTGGGACCAACTTCTGTAATTCCATAATCGTTAGCTGGAGCTAATTGAATAGAAGGATTAGTGGATCCGGAGGCAGAAAAAGTACTTCCAGAGGTGGTGACGCTTCTGGAAATTGTGGGAGATCCAGGACGAGTAATATCAAAGTTAAAGGTTTCGTTTCCAATTCCTCCCGAAGTGTTTTTTACAATTACTAAATTACCATTACCAGATGGTGGGGGTGAACAAACCTCTTCAAGCTCAACCTCATAAGAAGCAGGCCATGAACCATAAGATAGTGTAGTTATACCGTTTTGAGTGTTTCCTATATACGAAGGCTCGCCGGGCAATAGAGTCACTTTTACAACTGCGTTTTCTCCAACATCTATAGCCCCAGAATGAACAGTCATTGTTGAAAGGTCGCTATCATCTGTGTATGGACTCTGTACTGCAATTGGGGTGCCTCCTGCAGACAAAATTGTTCCTGTACCTCCTCCCCAGCCTATACCATTGTTTGTGCCAATTAATTTAAAGTAATAAACATTATTCTGGCTTCCTCTATAATAAACCATGCTTCCTGGGTCGTTATCTAGGGCCGAACAGGATGGAGGTTGTGTAGGGGTGTTATAAGCGTTAGTAAATGTGCACGTCACATTTGTGGAGTTATTACCAATATTAATAGTAGCGCTATTTGCAGTGTAAGTAAAATTTGCAAGACCAGAGCCATTTACAACGCAACTTGGCGGACCGGTGAGTGTCCAGCCATTTTGATTTGCATTGCTCTCTGAAATAATATAGGTGCCTGTACTAACAAAAGGTATATACTGACTTCTTGTGCCACCAACTGTTGTTAATGTATAGTTTCCAGCGCCGTTTGTCCCAGTAAAAGTAAATGTCCCATCTCCGCTTCCTGGAGTTGTATTTTTAGTTATAGTTATAGATCCACTTCCATTTCCAATGCCTCCTCCAGTATAGTTGTTAGTAAAATTACAGACACCTCCAACACTTGCCTGACAACCTCCAGTTGGAGTAGATGACCAGTTTGCTACAGGAGTTTCTGTTATATGCCAACTGTATCCTGTTTGCAAATTTGATAATAAACAGGATCCACTTGTGTTAGATGAACTTAGTGTCACCTGGCAAAATTGTCTGGGA
>Ga0194121_10004657_pt1 | contig 19721 bp, 19 predicted proteins | sample TA2MahCa50mmetaG_FD_148609 | JGI IMG/M metagenome (GOLD analysis project Ga0194121, IMG submission 148609) | Freshwater microbial communities from Lake Tanganyika, Tanzania - TA2015020 Mahale Deep Cast 50m | ecosystem: Environmental > Aquatic > Freshwater > Lake | place: Tanzania: Lake...
CGTCGCCGCGGCGCACGCGCTCGCGCGGGGCAACGATGCGGGTGAGGTCCGCGGCGCGCCGCCGCGCCGGCGGATCGTCGGGAAGCGCGCGTGGGACTTCGCGGTCACCGAGCGCGGGCAGCTCGTGTTCGCGCTGAAGTCGGTCATCGACGGCGTCGCCGCGACGCTCGGGCGCGAAGGCCTCTCGGCCATGCGGCTCGAGACGCGCCTCGAGCGCGAGGATGCGCCCGCGCTCCGCCTCGAGCGCCTCGTCCTCCCGCCGACGGCGAGCGCCGCGGCGCTGCTGCGCTCGGCGCGCTGGGGCCTCGAGGAGACGGAGGGGGTCGGACGCGTCCTCGGCGTCCGCGTGGAGGTCACCGAGGTCGAGCCGTCGCGCGCGCGGCAGATCGGGCTCTTCGCCGCGGACGAGGCGAACGAGGAAGAGGCCATCGCCGTCGCGCGCTACCTGCGCTCGCGCCTGGGAGCCGGCGCGGTCATGCGCGCCGCCGTCGCCGAAGCCGACGCGCGCCTGCCCGAGCGCGAGGCGCGCTGGGAGGAGGCGGTCTCGTGAGGCTGTTCGCGGAGCCCCACCCGGTGCGCCTCGAGTGGTACGAAGGCGAGCCGCGCTCGCTGCGCGTCGCCGACCGCCGCTGGACGGTGGTCGAGGTCGTGCGCCGCTGGCGTGTGGACGTGGAGTGGTGGAAGGGCCCTGGCGCAACGAGCCGGGACCACCTCACGCTGCGCACCGCCGACGGGACGCTGTGCGAGGTCTTCGGCGACCGCCGCAGCGGCGGCTGGTTCCTTCAGCGCATCGCGGATTGAGACCAGTGCTCGGCGGGGTGACGCTGCCTCGGGTCGCGGGTCTCGCCCTCGGCGGCCGCTCGCCACTGCGGGGACCACGGTCTCGACGGCCGCCTCGTACGAGACCGGGCTCCCCTCGACCTCACCCCGCCTCGCACTGATCGGCCGACGCCGTGTCGTTCGCCCACCTCCACGTCCACAGCTGCTTCTCCTTCCTGAACGGCACCTCCACGCCCGAGGGGATCGTCGACGCGGCCATCGAGCAGGGGATGGACGCGGTCGCCATCACCGACACCAACGGCCTCTACGGCGCGGTGCGCCTGTGGAACGCGGCGAAGGAGCGGGTCCCCCCGGGAGGGTCGAAGGCCTTCAAGCCCATCTTCGGGATGGAGATGACCTTCCCCGAGGTCGGATCGGTCGTGCTGCTCGCGCGCGACCGCACGGGGTGGACGAGCCTGTGCCGGATCGCGAGCGCGGCGCAGCTCGCGGGGAAGAAGGAGCAGCCGAAGCCGCGCCTGGCGATGCTCGAGGCGGACGGCGCGGGGCTCTTCGCGCTCAGCGCGAGCGAGGACCCCGTCGCGCTCGCGGACCTCGAGCGCATCTTCGGCGACGCGCTCTACGTCGAGCTCGTGGACGGGCTCGGGCGCGAGGACCAGGCGCGCTGCGACCGGCTCGCGGCGCTCGCGGAGGAGCTCGGCCTGCGCACCGTCGTCACGAACGACGTGCGCTACGCGCGCCCCGCCGGCCGCCGCCTCCACGACCTCATGCGCTGCATCGACCTCGGGCTCACCATCGACGAGGCCGCCGAGCGCCTCGCGGCGAACGGCGAGCGCTGGCTGAAGGGCGAGGCCGCGCTGCGCGACCGGCTCGGCCGCTTCGAGGACGCGTTCGCGAACGCGCGCGCCAGCGCCGATGCGTGCGACGTCGACCTCGACCTCGGCCACCAGCGCCTCCCGGGCTTCCCCGTGCCCGAGGGGCAGACGCCGTCCTCGTACCTCTACGAGCTCTGCCAGCAGGGCGCGCGCGAGAAGTACGGCCGCATCACGCCGCGCGTCAGCAAGCAGCTCGCGCACGAGCTCGACGTCATCGAGCGCGCGAGGCTCGCCGAGCTCTTCCTCATCAACTGGGACATCGTGCGCTTCTGCAAGGAGCGCGGGGTCCCGGCGCAGGGCCGGGGGTCGGCGGCGGACTCGATCGTCGCCTACGTGCTCGACATCACGAAGGTCGACCCGATCGCCCACGACCTGCTCTTCGAGCGCTTCCTCACCGAGGACAGCAAGACGATGCCGGACATCGACATCGACATCGCGACGAACGACCGCGAGGAGGCCATCCAGTACGTCTACGGGAAGTACGGCGAGCGCTACGCGGCGATGGTGGCGACCATCGTCACGTACCAGGCGCGCCTCGCGTCACGCGAGGTCGCCAAGGCGCTCGGGTTCCGCCCCGGGATCGTCGACCGGATGGCGAAGAGCATCGACCACCGGAGCGTCGACCCGCGGATCGCGTCCCACGACCACCCCGGGAGACATGGGGGCGAGCGAGGATCCGGCTTCGCCGGTCCGAGCGAGCTCGATAGGAGCGGAGCGGCTGGCCGCGAAGCGAGGCCGAAGGCCGAGCCGACGGCCATTGAGCAGGACCTGAACGCGCTCGAGCGCGAGCGCTTCCCGCTCTTCCGCGAGCTGACGCTCGCCATCGCCGACCTGCCGCGCCACCTCTCGATCCACAACGGCGGGATGCTCATCACCGCCGCGCCGCTCGTCGACGTCGTGCCCATCGAGCGCGCGACGATGCCCGGCCGGAGCGTCGTCCAGTTCGACAAGCGCGACGTCGAGGACCTCGGCCTGGTGAAGATGGACCTCCTCGGCCTGCGCACGCTCTCGCTCATCAAGGACGCCGTGGCCGACGTCGCCGCGCGCCACGGCGCGCGCCTCGATCTCGGCACGCTCCCGCTCGACGACCCGGCGGTGTACGACCTCATCTGCGAGGTCGACACGATCGGCCTGTTCCAGGTGGAGAGCCGCGCGCAGGCGCAGGCGCTGCCGCGCGTCCTGCCCCGCACGTTCGCCGACATCGTCGTCGAGGTCGCGATCATCCGGCCGGGCCCGCTCCAGGGGAACGCGGTGAATCCGTACATCCGCCGGCGCCAGGGCAGGGAGCCCGTGACGTACGCGCACCCGCTCCTCGAGCCGGCGCTGCGGGAGACGCTCGGCGTGATCATCTTCCAGGAGCAGATCCTGAGGGTCGCGATGGCCATCGCGCGCTTCACGCCGGGCGAGGGCGACAGGCTGCGCCGCGCGATGAGCCGCGCGCGCTCGGCCGAGGACATGGAGCGCCTGCGCGCGCCGTTCGTGCGGGGCGCGCTCGCGAACGGCGTGGACGAGGCCACGGCGGACGCGATCTTCGGCCAGATCGCGGGGTTCGCCGAGTTCGGGTTCTGCAAGAGCCACGCGGCGGCCTTCGCGCTCACCGCGTACCACACCGCTCACCTCAAGCTCTACTACCCGGCCGAGTTCTACGTCGCCCTGCTGAACAACCAGCCGATGGGTTTCTACTCGCCGGCGGTCATCGCCGGTGACGCGAAGCGGCACGGGATCCAGATGCTCCCCGTGGACATCAACGGATCCCTCGCCAAAGCGATCGTGGAGGGCGCCGGCGAGGCCGAGGGGAGCAGGGACCTGTCGACCGCGATCGCGAAGCATCGGAGGTGCCGTGAGCACCACGTGCGCCTGGGGCTCTCGTACGTGAAGCACGTCGGCGACGCCGAGGCCGAGGCGATCGTCGCCGAGCGCGAGCGCGGCGGGCCGTACCGCTCGTTCGACGACCTCGCCCGCCGCGTCGCGCTGAAGGAGGAGGCGCTGCGCAGCCTCGCGCTCGTCGGCGCGTTCGACGCGCTCGGCGAGCCGCGTCGCGCGCTCGTCTGGCGCGCGCGTGACGCGCACCGCACCTCGCCCGCGTTCACGCGGCCGCGGCTCGCCTTCCCCACGACGGCCGCGCCGCCGCTTCCGGGACTGACGCCGGCCGAGCTCGCCGCGCTCGACCACCGCATCACCGGGGTGCCGACCGGGCCGCAGGTGATGTCCTTCCATAGGGCGGAGCTGGACCGCCGCGGCGTGCTGCGCTCGATGGACCTCTCGCGCACGCCGCACGGCCGGCGCGTGCGGGTCTCGGGCGCGGTGGTGGTGAAGCAGCATCCCGAGACGGCCAAGGGGCACGTCTTCCTGTCGCTCGAGGACGAGGCCGGGATCGCGAACGTCATCGTCCGCCCAGCGACATACCGGGCCTGCAAGGCGACGATCGATACCAGCCCCGCGGTCGTCGTCGAGGGCGTGCTCCAGCACGTCGATGGCGTCGTTTCCGTGCTGGCCCGCACGGTGGAGCCGGTGCAGCTGTTCGTGCGTCTCGCGGCCCGCGAATGGCGATAGTCCCGCTACACCCTGTATCGATACCGAACAGACCGCCAGGCCCCCTGCGGAGGACGATACTCAGCCGGCAAGACAGGCCGGCAGGCGAGCGGGGGCAACGTGCCTGCGGCCCACCAGCGGAGGGGGACGGGCTCGGAGGAGCAGAGCCCGAAGCTCGCTCAGGACCTGCTCGACCCGATCTTCAGGGTCGCGACCGAGCTCGTTCGCGGCGAGCGCGCCGCCCTGATGCTCCGGGACGGCGAAGAGTCCGAGAACTCGCTCTGCGTCACGACGCGCGACCAGAGCTCCTGGCGGGCGGCGTCGACGACGTACAGCGTGGCGCGGTCGGCCTCGAGGATCGCGGTCGCCGCGGCGGTGATGCGCGCGATCACCTTGTCGATGTCGGCCTCGAGGGCGAGCTCCCGCTGCAGCTCGAGGAGCGCGGCGAGGTGCGGCTCGCTCATCCTGCTCTGTCGCCGTCGGCTCGCTTCGGTCGCTCGCGGCGCGCTCCGCTCTCGTCGAGCTCGCTCGGACCGGCGGAGCCGGATCCTCGCTCGCGCTCAGTCACCGCCGCAAGGCTACGCGCGGTCTCGAGCGTGTCGATCTCGCTCACCGGCTTGTCGGGGCGCAGCCGCACGATCCGCGGGAAGCGCATCGCGAGGCCCGAGTCGTGCCGGTCGCTCTCCTGGATCTGGTCGAACGCCACCTCGATGACGGTGTCCGGGACGACGACGCGGAGGCGGCCGCGGTCCAGGGTGGTGTGCGCGAGGAAGTGCTCGGTCATCTCGGCGATCTCGCGGTCGGTGAGCCCGGAGTACGCCTTCCCGATGGTGCGGAGGCGGCCGGCCTCGTCGCGCACGGCGAACGTGTAGTCGGAGAGCACGGCGCGGCGCTTCCCGTGCCCCCACTCGACGGCGGTGACGACGACGTCGAGCGTGCGCAGCGGCCGCTTCACCTTCAGCCACTCCATGCCCCGGCGCCCCGGCCGGTACGGCGAGCGCGGATCCTTCACCATGAGGCCCTCGTTCCCGCGCTCGCGCGCCGCCGCGAACTCGCGCTCGAGCTCCGCCGGGAGCTCGTCGGGGCCGAGGTCGAGCACGCGGAGCTCGGGGACGCGCAGCGGCGGCCGCAGGTCGAGCGACCGGAGGATCCGCGAGCGCTCCGCGAGCGGGCGGTCGATGAGCGCCGTGCCGTCGCGCTCGAGGATGTCGAAGGCGAAGAGGGTCGTCGGCAGCTCGGCCTGGAGGTCGGCGGTCACGGCCTTGCGGCCGAGGCGCTTCGCCCAGTGCGTGAACGGGATCGCGCGGCCGTCCTCGAAGCCGAGCACCTCCGCGTCGAGGACGTACGACCCGGGCACGGCGCGCAGCGGGCCGATGAGCTCTGGGAAGCGGTCGGTGACCCGGTCGAGCGTCCGCGAGAAGATCTCCACCCGGTCGCCGTCCTTGTGGACCTGCGCGCGCACGCCGTCGTACTTGTCCTCGACGTGGTACGGGGCGGAGAACCGCTTCGCGACCTCGGCGAGCTCGAGGACCGGCGTCGCGAGCATCATCCCGATCGGCGCGAAGCGGGCGAACGCCGCGCCCTCGAGGGTGCCGTGCTTCGCGCGGACCGCGGCCTCGCCGATGTCGCCGCCGAGCATGTTCGCGCGGGCGACCGCCTGACGATCGCGACCGAAGGCCCGCGCGATCGCCTCCTCGACGAGGCTCTCGCGCAGCCCGATGCGCATGTCCCCGCCCACGATCTTCACGAGGTAGCGGGCCTCCGCGCCGGTCGCGCGCGCGACGAGCGCGCGCACGAGGGCGCGCTTCGCGTTCGAACCCTTCGTCGCGGCGATCGCGTCGAACGCCGCGGCGAGGTCGGCGAGCGTGAGCGGCCGCGGATCGGACGCCGCCGTGGTGATGAGCTCGGCCGCGACGTCGCCGAGGTCGGCGTGCCGCTGGTACGACGCTCCGATCGCTTCACCGTGCGCTCCGGCGCGCTCCTGGATCGCCTCGACGAGCGCGGTCCAGCCGACGGCGAGGACGCGCTCGTCGGCGCGCGCGAACGGCCCGCCCGCGAAGAGCCGCGCGGCGACGCGCAGGCCGTCATCGTCGAGCGTGGCGAGGTAGCGCGCGAGCGCCGCCTGCTTCTCGAGCTTCTTCGTGGTCGCGCGGACGGCGTCGGCGGCGGCGACCCAGTCGGCGAACGGGCCGGACATCGTCACCATCCTGTACCGTCGCGAGCATGCGCGAGCGGCCGGTGATGCACCGCGTCCCCTACGGCCACGAGGAGATGGAGTTCCTCGCGTCGCCCTGGTTCGAGGTCGACACGGTCACGTCGGGCACGCTCGAGCCGGTCGCCGACGTCGCGGGCGCCGCGCGCGACGCGCTGCGCGCCCCGCACGGCTCCCCGCCGCTCTCGGAGCTCGCGCGCGACGCCGTCGCGCGCAACAGCGGCGCGACCGCGGTCATCGCCGTCACCGACCTCACGCGCGCGTCGCCCGACGCGGCGCTCGTCCCGCCGATGCTCGACGAGCTGAGCCGCGGCGGGATCCCCGACGCGCGCATCACCGTCATCGTCGCCGTCGGCCTGCACCGCCCCACGACGGAGGCGGAGAAGCGCGAGAAGCTCGGCGACGCGGTCGTCGCGCGCGTGCGCGTCGTCGACTCGGACGGGCGCGACCCGCAGAAGTGGGCGGACCTCGGCCCGATCCCGCCGTACGGCGTTCCGGGGTACACGCAGAAGCTCGTGAAGGAGGCGGACCTCGTCGCGGCCACGGGCATCGTCGAGCCGCACCAGTACGCGGGCTGGTCGGGCGGCCGCAAGACGGTCGCGATCGGCTGCTGCGGCGAGCCGGTGATCACGGCCACGCACGGCATGCGCTTCCTCGAGGACCCAGGCGTCCGTCTCGCGAAGATCGACGGCAACCCCTTCCACGACACCGTCACCGAGATCGCGCGGCGCGCCGGTCTGCGTTTCTGCCTGAACGTCGTGACCGACGACCGCGAGCGCGTCGTCGCGCTCGCCGCGGGCTCGCCCGACGCCGTGCTGCGCGAGCTCGTGCGCGTCGGCAGCGCGCTGTACACGAAGCCGATCGCGAAGCAGTACGACGTCGTCGTCGCCGGCGTGGGCGCCCCGAAGGACGTGAACCTCTATCAAGCCTCGCGCGCGGCGACGTACCTGCGCTTCGCGCCGACCCCGGTCGTCCGGGAGGGCGGCGTCATCGTCATCCCCGCCCAGCTCCCCGAGGGCGCGGGCGAGGGAGCGGGCGAGCAGCGCTTCTTCGAGGCGCTCGAGCGGGCGCTCTCGCCGGCCGCCGTCGTCGAGGACGCGCGCCGCCACTTCGAGGGCGGCCAGCAGCGCGCGGTGATGGTCGCGCTGACGCTGCAGCACTGCCTCATCGTCGTCGCGGCGTCCGAGGCGGCCAGCATCGTGCAGCGGGCGAAGCTCAGGGTGGCCGTGGACGTCGAAGAGGCGCTGGAGATCGCGTACGAGCACATCGGGCGGCCGAAGAGCGCCTCGCTGCTCGTCGTCCCGCGCGCGCTGCACACGCTGCCGATCGTCCAGGCGGAGGTGGGCGCCTAGTGGGCTGCTGCCTGACGGGCTGCCTGCGCATGATCGTCTTCACGCTGTGGCGGGCGCTGCTGGCGGCGCTCATCGCGATGCTCTTCGCGCTGGTGGATCGGTACGTCGAGCGCCGCGGCTGGGGAGAGACGGTGGCGGGACGGGCCTACAAGGCGTACCGCCGGCGGGGGAAGAAGCCGGGGACGTCCGGGGGTCAGTCCTCGACGGGATAGGTCAGCGCTCGGGCGGGTGACGCACCCGCCCGCCTGCGGGGCGCCGATGTCGCACATAGCATCGCCTCACTGTCATGGTGTGGCCGGAGGCTGGACTGACTCATAGCATCGCCGGCGCTCGAGAGGGTTGCCCCGCGCGCGAATGGTCGTTCGCGTGAGCACGGCGGCCCCCCCGAAGATCGACCTCTTCCGCATCCCCACGCGGATCATGTTCGGCCGGGGCGTCGCGCTGAAGGTCGCGGAGCCGCTGCAGCAGCTCGGCGCGAAGCGGGTGCTCGTGGTCACGGATCCAGGCGTGATCAAGGTGGGGCTGGTCGAGCCGACCCTCGAGCGGCTGCGGGACGCGAAGATCGCGTACGAGGTCTACGACGGGGTCGTGCCGGACCCCACGATGGACGATGTCGCGCGCTGCTACGAGAGGGCGAAGGAGATGGGCGCGGACGCGCTCGTGGCGGTGGGCGGCGGCTCGTCGATCGACACGGCGAAGATGGCCGCGACGCTCATGACGAACGGCGGGACGGTGCTCGACTACGTCGGCATCGACAAGGTCCCGAAGCCGGCCGCGCCGGTGGTGGCGATCCCGACGACGGCGGGGACGGGCGCGGAGATCACGATCAACAGCGTCATCGCGGACCCGGCGCAGCACAAGAAGCTCGTCATCATCAGCCCGAACGCGACGGCCTTCTTCGCGCTCGAGGACCCGGACATGACGAAGGGACTGCCCCCGTTCCTCACGGCGATCACGGGGATGGACACGCTCGTCCACGCGGTCGAGTCGTTCACGAACAAGAGCACCTACCCGATGACGATGGCGCTCGCGTACGAGGCGATCCGCGACGCGGCGTGGGCGCTCCCGCGCGCGGTGAAGGACGGCTCGGACATGGAGGCGCGCGAGCGGATGCTGCGCGCCGTGATCAGCAGCTCGCTCGCGTTCAGCAACACGCGGCTCGGGAACGTGCACGCGATGGCGCTGCCGCTCGGCGGGTGGTGCCACGTCGCGCACGGCACCGCGGTCGCGATCCTCCTGCCGCACGTCATGGACTTCAACCAGAGCGCGGCGGCGGAGCGGTTCGACGCGGTCGGCGAGGCGATGGGCGTGGGGAAGGACGGCAAGCGCGCGGTGCGCCGGACGTTCGACCTCGTCGGCGCGATCGGGATCCCGAAGCGCCTGTCGGAGGTCGGCGTCACCGAGGACGAGATCGGACCGATGGCGAAGGACGCGATGCTGTCCGGGAACATCCTCGTGAACCCGCGCACGACCGCGCTCGAGGACGTCGAGGCGCTCTACCGCAGCGCGCTCTAGGAGCCGCGTGCCCGTCGCGATCTTCGACATGGACGGCGTCCTCTACCGGGGGAACCAGGTCCTCCCGTACGCGCGCGAGACGCTCGCGCGGCTGCGGTCCGCGGGCTGGCACGTGTACTTCGCGACGAACAACTCGACGGCGACGCGCGACGAATACGTGAAGCGCCTTCACTCGCTCGGCCTCGGCGGCGACGAGGAGCACGTCGTCACGAGCGCGTTCGCGACGGCGCACCACCTCGGGCGGCGCGAGCCGAAGCCGCGTGACGTCCTCGTCGTCGGTGCCGAGGCGCTGCGGGCGGAGATCCGCGCCGTCGGCATCGCCGTGCGCGACCCGCGCGACCTGCCGGGCACCCAGCCGCCCGCGCAGGCGGCGGCCGACGGCGTTTCGCCTGCCGCGATGCGCACGTACCTCGTGGGCCTCGAGCTCCCGCCGCCGCCGGACACGGTGGTGGTCGGCCTCGACCTCCACCTCACCTACGCCAAGCTCGCCGAGGCACAGCGGGCCATCCTGGCCGGGGCGCCCTTCGTGGCCTCGAACAAGGACCGCGCCTACCCGGTGGAGGGCCGGCTGCTCCCGGGGGCGGGCAGCATCGTCGCCGCCCTCGAGACGGCGACGGGCAGACAGGCGCTCTGCATCGGCAAGCCCGAGCCCTTCCTCTTCGAGGAGGCGCTGCGCCGGGCGGGGGAGGGGGCGGGCCCGGCGGTCGTCGTGGGCGACTCCACCGACTACGACATGGTCGCGGCCCACCGCGTCGGCGCGACGGGTGTCCTCATCCTCACCGGGCTCACCGAGCCGGGCGCCGAGGCGCGCGCCGCCGGCGACGCCCGGCCCGACCGGGTGGTCCGAACGCTCGAGGACCTCTTCTCGCTCCCGGAATTCGCTGGCGCCTGATCGGTCGCTCGGCTACGATCCGCGCCCTGAACCTTTTCGTATCGCGCGATGCATCCCGAGCGGGTCGCACGGCATAGATCTGGGCGAGGAGGGACCAATGAGGCGCTACCTGGCGATACTTAGCGCCGCCCTGCTGACGGCGACGGCCTGCGGCAGTCAGGCACCGCAGGGCACGCAGGCGAGCCCGGCGGCGACGCAGGCGGCCACGCAACAGGGCGTCCGCGGCGGGCGCGTCGTCGAGGGATCCATCTCGGACATCAAGACGCTCCAGCCGGTCATCTCGACGGACACGGCCTCGAGCGGCGCGTGGAGCATGTTCTACCTGAGCCTGCTGCGCTCGAACCCCGACACGGGTGACCTCGAGCCGGGGCTCGCGGAGAAGTTCGAGCTCTCGAAGGACGGCCTCACCGTCACCTACACGCTGCGGCAGGGCCTCGTGTGGAGCGACGGCCAGCCGTTCACCGGTGAGGACTTCAAGTACACCGCGGAGGCGGTGGCGCGCAGCGCGAAGACCGTGCGCAAGAGCACGCTCCAGGACATCGTCGGCTGGAAGGACTACGTCGACGGCAAGGCCGACGAGGTCAAGGGCATCGCGGTGAAGGACGGCGGGCGGGTCATCGAGATCGCGCTCACCAAGCCGTTCTGCCCGGCCCTCCGCAACCTGTCCGGCGCCGGCGCCGGCGGCATCCTCCCGAAGCACCACTTCGTCGCGGGCTGGAACAACAAGTCCACGGACACGAAGGCGAACATCGACGATCACCCGATGAACATGAAGCCGCCGGCCTCGGTCGGGCCGTTCGTCTTCAAGGAGTGGAAGCCCGGCGTCTCGGTGACGATGACGCGCAACGAGAAGTACTACCGCGGCGCGCCGCTCCTCGACGAATACATCATCAAGGTGTACGCCGACCAGGTCGCGGTGAAGGCCGCGCTCCTCACGGGTGAGATCACCTACGGCTCGACGCAGCCGGCGGACGTGGAAGAGGTCCGGAACGCGGGCCGCGAGATCCTCGACTTCCACCGCTTCGAAGGCGTCTCGAGCTACACCTACATCTCGTGGAACGCGAAGGCGACGAAGGCCCCCTGGCTCGCCGATAAGCGCGTGCGCCAGGCGCTCGTGTACGGGCTCGACGTGTCGGCGATCGTGAAGAACGTCGTGCTCGGCTACGGCAAGCAGGTCTTCACGCACACCCCGAAGGCGTCGTGGGCGTATCCCGGCGACGACAAGGTCACGAAGTACAACTACGACCCCGCGAAGGCGAAGAGCCTGCTCGAGCAGGCCGGCGCGAAGATGGGCCCGGACGGCGTGTACCGCTGGACGAACGGCGCGCCGATGACCATGCGCATCGAGACGAACCAGGGCAACAAGGTCCGCGAGACGATCGGCCAGATCGCGCAGGAGCAGTACAAGGCGATCGGCGTGAAGATCGACCCGCAGTTCATCTCCTTCCCGGCGCTGCTCGAGCGCAGCGTCCCGCAGAACCTCGACCACGAGGGCGTGATCCTCGGCTGGTCGCTCGGCCTCGAGCCCGACATGTACTCGATCTGGCACTCGAGCCAGAGCGGCAAGGACCAGTTCAACTGGGTCCACTACGCGAACCCCGAGGTCGACAAGGCCATCGAGGCGGGCCGCAACGGACCGGACTGCAGCGCGGAGGCCCGCAAGAAGAACTACGAGACCGTGAACAAGCACCTCAGCGAGGACGCTCCGTACACGTTCCTGTACATGGGCGACTCGCTCGTCTTCTTCAACAAGGCGGTCCAGGGCGTCCAGCCGAAGGTGTACAGCACCGCTTCCGGCTGGAACATCGAGAAGTGGTGGATCAAGCGCTAAGCGAGCTCTAGCTACTCCGGTCGACGCGGGCGGGGACTCATGTCCCCGCCCGCGTCATGTTCGGGAGTGACAGGGAGGCGTGGTGACCCGCTTCATCGCGAGACGGCTGCTGCAGGCGATCCCGACGCTGTTCGGGATCATGATCATCACGTTCATCCTGCTGCGCGTCTCGCCGGCCGACCCGGTGAAGCTCATGGTCGCGGGCGACCAGGAGATCACCGAGGAGGACAAGAACAGGCTGCGCGAGGGCCTCGGGCTGAACAAGCCGCTCCCGCTGCAGTTCGTGGACTTCACCTGGCAGGCGATCCGGCTCGACTTCGGGAACTCCTTCTACTACCACCGTCCGGCGCGGGACATGATCTTCGAGCGCATCCCGAACAGCGTCCAGCCGGTGCTCCTCGGGCTGCTCGTCGGCGTCGGCGTCGGCGTGCCGCTCGGGTTCGTCGCCGCCGTCAGCCGCGGACGCCGCACGGACCACGGCATCCGCGTGGGGACCGTCGTGCTGCAGTCGACGCCGGACTTCTTCCTCGGGCTGCTCATGGTCCTGTTCCTCGCGATCCAGCTGAAGTGGATCCCCATCGGCTCGATGAACGTCGTGGGCGAGGACTGCACGATGTGCTGGGACCGCGCGTGGCACCTCCTCGGCCCGGTGCTCCTCTACGCGAACGGCGGGCTCGCGTTCTACCCCCGGCTCATCCGCACCGAGGTGCTCGAGGTCCTCAGCCAGGACTTCGTCCGCACCGCGCGCGCGAAGGGTCTCCGCGAGCGCATCGTCATGTTCACCCACGTGCTGCGCAACGCGCTCATCCCGGTGGTGACGAACTTCGGCGGCATCCTCACCATCGTCTTCGCCGGGTCGGTGATCGTGGAGCGCGTCTTCAACTGGCCCGGCCTCGGGCGCCTGTTCTTCGACGGGCTCGTGAACAAGGACTACCCCATCGTCCAGGCGGGCATCATCATGAGCAGCTTCCTGCTCCTCATCTCGTTCGTCATGCGCGACATCACCTACGCGCTCGTCGATCCGCGGATCAAGGTCCGGTAGCGGTGGCGACGCAGGCCGCGGCGGTCCAGGTCGTCCAGCCGTGGGAGCAGCGCCGCGCGAGCGCGAACTTCTGGTCCGACGCGTGGTGGCGCCTGCGGCACGACCCCACGACGATGATCGCGATCGGCGTCATCGTCCTGCTCGTCGTCCTCGCGCTCTCCGCGGACCTGCTCGCCGAGCACTTCTTCCACTGGAGCTTCACGAAGCAGAACCTCGCGCAGGCCTACCGCAAGCCGGCGCTCGAGGATCCCGCGTTCTGGATGGGCGCCGACAACCTCGGACGGTCCCAGATCGTCCGGCTCCTCTACGGCGCGCGCGTCTCGCTCTTCGTCGGCTTCTTCGGCATGTTCGTCACGATGACGATCGGCGTCGTGATGGGCCTCACGTCCGGCTACTTCCGCGGGAAGTGGGACGACTTCGTCGTCTGGCTCGTGAGCACGCTCACGAGCATCCCGCTCCTCTACCTGTTCCTCATCATCGGGCTGCTCTTCCGCCTCGATGCCTTCGTGCTGCCGCTCTTCCTCGGGGTCTTCGGCTGGTTCGGCATCTGCAACCTCGCGCGCGGCCAGACCTTCGCGCTGCGCGAGCGGGACTACGTGACGGCGGCGCGCACCATCGGCGCGTCCGACCGGCGGATCATCTTCCAGCACATCTTCCCGAACGTCATCCCGCTGCTCATCGTCATCGCGATGATCGACGTCGGCGGGATCATCCTCACCGAGTCGGCGCTGTCTTTCCTCGGCTTCGGGATCCAGCCGCCGCAGCCGTCGTGGGGGAACATGCTGAGCGACGCGCCGCAGTTCTACTTCCGCGGCGCGCACCTCATCTACTTCCCCGGGATCCTCATCTCCCTCACCGTGCTGTGCTGCTACCTCATCGGCGACGGGCTCCGCGACGCGCTCGACCCGCGCCTCCGCGGCGCGACCCACGTGCGCGTGAAGTAAGGAGGCGGAGGCCTAGGGCGAGGCCGCGGGAGACCCCCTGGCCGGCGGGACGTGGCCGGCCCTGGGCGGGCGGGGAGCCCGACCGAGCTGCGGGACCGGCGCGACGGTTGCTCGGTGAGCGAGCGTGACAGAGCTCGTGGCGGGTCTGGCGATCGGTCTCGCGTTCGGTGTGATCGCGATCGGCTTCCTGGCGGTCGCGGCGTGCGAGCGCGGCTACGACGAGGCCATCGGCAAGCGCAAGCGGTGGCGCGCCGAGCTCGTCGCTCGCCGCGTGGCGGCGCAGCGCACGCTCGCCGCCGCGGTCCCCGCGCGCAAAGCCTCGTAGCCGCCACCTAGCCGAAGGCCGGGAGCGCGACGCGGCCCCCTCCGCGGGGGCCGTACGCGTTCGTCTGCGACACTTCGACGCGTGGAAGCCCTCCGGGTCGTCTGCGTCGGCGGCGGCCTCGGCGCGCCGACGATCATGCGCGGCCTGAAGAGGCACACCGACGCGATCGCCGGCCTCATCGCGGTCACCGACTCGGGACGCTCGACGGGCAAGGTCCGCATCGCGCTCGACGTCCCAGCTCCCGGCGACATCCGGAACGCGCTCGTCACGCTCGCCGAGGGGGACCGCACGCTGCGCCGGCTGTTCCAGCAGCGGTTCCGCACCGACAAGAGCGAGGACCTCGACGGCATGGCCTTCGGCAACCTCTTCCTCGCGGCGCTCACCCAGCAGGAGGGCTCCTTCCTCGAGGCGGTGCGCGCGGCGTCACGCCTGCTCGGCGTGCGCGGCGAGGTCCTCCCCGTCACCCTCTACAACACGCACCTCTGCGCCGTCCTCGCGGACGGACGGGTCGTCGAGGGCGAGGTGAACGTCCGCGCACCCGGCAAGCCGCCGATCTCGCGCCTCTTCCTGAAGGACGAGCACGTCGATCCGTGCGAGGGCACGGTCGAGGCGATAGAGGCCGCGGACCTCATCACCATCGGTCCGGGCAGCCTCTTCACGACCGTGTGCGCGTGCCTCCTCGTACCGGAGATCGCCCGCGCCATCGCGCGGTCCGCCGCGCCGGTCGTCTACGTGGCGAACACGACCCGCCAGCCGGGCCAGACCGAGGGCCTCGGCCTCGCCGACCACGTCGCGCGGGTCATCGAGCACCTCGGCGGGAGCGGCCTCGACGTCGCGCTGGTGAACGACGACCCGCCCTCCGCGGAGCTGCGCGAGCACTACGCCGCCCAGGGTCTCGACTACCTCGAGCCGACCGCCGAGGAGCTCGGGCGGATCCGCGCCCTCGGCGTCGAGCCGGTCCTCGCGCCGCTCATCGACAAGTGGTCCGGGCCGCGGCAGCTGTGGGACAAGCTCGACACCATCCGCCACCACCCCGACCGCGTGGCCGACGCGCTCGTCGCGCTCGTCGGGGCGCGCCTCGCCGCCGCGGCGCGCTCGTGACCGCCACGCTCGCGCCGGCCCGGGTCAGGCACTTCGTGTCGCTCGGCGACCTCACCGCGGAGGAGCTCGAGCTGCTCATGCGCGACGCGACGGGCCTGAAGCGCGACCCCATCCCCGCCGACGCGCCGCTCCGCGGCCGCGCGCTCGGGCTGATCTTCGAGAAGCCGAGCCTGCGCACGCGAGTGTCCTTCGAGATGGCCATGGTCCAGCTCGGCGGGCACTGCGCGTACATGTCCCCGGCCGAGGTCGGCCTCGGCCGGCGCGAGAGCGTCGCCGACGTCGCGCGCGTGACGAGCCGCTACTTGGACGGCATCGTGCTGCGCACGTTCGCGCACGAAACGACCGAGGAGTTCGCGCGCTCGTCGTCGGTGCCCGTCATCAACGGGCTGTCGGACCTGTCGCACCCCTGCCAGGGCCTCGCCGACGTCTTCACCATCCGCGAGAGGAAGGGCACGGACCGCGGGGTCACCGTGGCCTACGTCGGCGACGGCAACAACGTCTGCCACTCGCTCATGCTCGGCGTGGCGCTCGCGGGGCAGACGCTGCGCGTCGCGACGCCCGCGGGCTACGAGCCGCAGCAGCGGTACCGGGAGCGGGCCGCCGAGATCGCGCGGCGGACCGGGGCGACGGTGGAGATCGGCCGCGACCCCGCTGCGGCCGTCCGCGGCGCCGACGTCGTGTACACGGACGTGTGGATGAGCATGGGCCAGGAGCAGGAGTACGAGCGCCGGCGCCGCGCGTTCCAGGGCTACCAGGTGAACGCGGACCTGCTCGCTCTCGCGAAGCGCGACGCGATCGTCATGCACGACCTCCCCGCCCACCGCGGTGAGGAGATCACCGACGACGTCATCGACGGACCGCAGAGCGTCGTCTTCGACCAGGCCGAGAACCGGCTGCACGCGCAGAAGGCGCTCGTGCGCTGGCTCCTCGGAGCGCACCGATGACCGAGCGCACGATCCTGAACGACTGCTGCGAGGACTGGATCATCCAGTGGGGCGGCTTCTACCGCGGCGGCGCCGCGTTCTCGTGCCCCGAGTGCGCCACCGAGTGGCGCAAGGGGGAGGGGCCGACGTACGAGCGCCCCTCGGACGGGCGGTCGTTCACGCGGCGTGTGCGCAGGGGCCCCGCGGACGAGTTCCCGTACCTCGCCGCGGTGGACGGCCAGGAGCCCATCGTCGAGCGCTGCTGCGCGAAGATCCTCCTCACCCACGGCCCGCGCATGCCCGAGGGCTCGTTCGCATGCCCGGTCTGCGCCACCGAGTGGTCGAAGCGCACGGACCGGCTCCACGGCCTGCGGGTCCCCGTGTTCAGCAAGCCCGGCCTCGCGGAGCCGCTCACGGTCCAGCCCGGCCGCACGCGGCCGTTCCTCATCGCGCTCTCGGAATACTCACCGCCCCGAGACTGACCGGCGTTGACCACCCCGTCGGATCACGCACCGCGTAGCGACAGGAGGAGAGGATCGGATGGCAGACGGGACGATGACGGGCACCATGGCGCGCGGGGCGGGCGCTCCGCCGGCCGATGCGGCGGCGGCAGCGCCGACGGCGGACCGCGCCGGCGCGGGATCCTGGGCGGGGCGGTCCTCGTCGCCGTCGGCGTGACCTACCTGCGCCCGAGCCTCGGCGTCCCGAACGCGACGTCGTACCCGTTCCTCGCGCTCGGGGCGGCGTTCGCCTCGGCCTACTTCACCGGATCCAGCCCGTACGTGCACCTCGTGCCCGCGGCGACTCTCATCAGCTTCGGCACGGGCCTGCTCATCCCCGGCTTGCTGAACCTGCCGGGCGAGACCGTCGCGCCGATCTTCCTGGCGTCGCTCACGGCGGGGCTCGTCGGGGTCTTCGTCATCCGGCCGCAGCGGCGCTGGCCGCTCGTGCCCGCCGCGATCATCGGCGTCGTGACCCTCGCGGAGACCTTCCGGGTCGCGACGATCATCCCGCAGGGCCTCCAGCCGCTCTTCGTGCCCATCATCCTCATCGCCGTCGGCGGCTACCTCATCCTCGCCCCGCGGCGCAGACGGCCCAGGCCGCGCCGGTGAGCGTGGCCACCGTCGTCGCCGAGCGCGGGAAGGGGGAGGCCCGCAGCGAAGAGACCGTCCAGGTCCCGGCGGGCGCGAGGGTTCCCGCGGTCGTGACGGGCGTCGAGCTGAAGCGCGGCGACACCGCGCGGCCCGCCGAGGTGCGCGTGCTCGCGCCGCAGGAGAAGCAGGACACCCCCGCGCCGAAGGTCGTGGACGCCCCGAAGCCGACGGCGCGCCCCGAGCTCGTCCCGTCGCTCGAGCGGCCCGATCCTTCGTGCTCATCAAGTGAGGGCGATGCCCGGCCGCTCGTGCGTCGGCGAGGGTGAGCCCACGATCCGATAGAATGTGCTCTGCGACGAAGGTCGCACCAATGGCGGCGTTAGCCTAGTGGTAAGGCCCCAGATTGTGGATCTGGTCAGAGCAGTTCAATTCTGCTACGCCGCCCAGTACGGCCGCCCGGTGGGGCGGCCTCCTCTTTCTCCCCAGCGCCTACGATCAGACGGTGAACGTCACGCCGGAGCGCTTCCCCGAAGCCGCGGTCGACGAGCGGGCCGCCGCGGGGCCCGAGCGCGCCGTCGCGCTCGCCGGCGGATGCTTCTGGTGCGTCGAGGCGGTCTACAAGCAGCTGGAAGGCGTGACCGCGGTCACGAACGGCTACGCCGGCGGGACCGCCGAGACGGCCGACTACCGCACCGTCTGCAGCGGCACGACCGATCACGCCGAGTCCGTCGAGGTGCGATACGACCCGGAGCGGATCACGCTCGGCCGGATCCTGAAGGTGTTCTTCTCGATCGCCCACGACCCCACCCAGCGGGACCGGCAGGGCAACGACGTGGGGCGCCAGTACCGGTCCGCGATCTTCTGCGCGGATGAGGAGCAGCGCCGTGTGGCCGAGGCGTACATCCGCCAGCTCGACGCGGCGAAGGTCTTCGACGCCCCGATCGTCACCGAGCTGGCCGCGCTCGACCGCTTCTACCGCGCCGAGGAGCACCACCAGGACTACGCGGCGCGGCATCCGCTCGAGCCGTACATCCTGTTCACCGCGCGCCCGAAGGTGGAGAAGCTGAAGAAGCACTTCGGGGCGCTGCTCGCCCGGCGCTAGGGGTCTACCCGCCCTTCCGCTTCGCGTCGTCGTAGAGCGCGCGCACCATCGGCGCGGCGCCGTGGAACTCGCCGACCTCGAGATACGTGTCCCACGTGCGCACCGCGTCGGCGTAGCGCTGCTGCGTATACAGGACGAGGCCGCGCAGGAACAGCGCGTCGGCGTCGCGCGGCCGCACCTTCAGCGCGCGGTCCGCCGCGAGCAGCGCTCCGTCGAGAGACCCCGAGCGGAACAGGAGGATGCCGAGGCCGTTCAGCGCCGGCACGCTGTCCGCGTCGAGCGCGAGGACGGCGCGGTACTGCTCGGCCGCGTCGCTCGGGCGGCCCTCGTTCGCGTACGCGTCGGCGAGCGCGAGGCGCGTCGGGACGTCGCCGGGCGTCGCGCGCACGCGCGCCTCGAGCGTCCCGAGCGACGGCCCGCCCGGCACGGTCCCGGTGATGGTGTCCCCCGGGGCGCGGTCGCCGACCGACGCGGGCAGGAACGCGACGGCGAGCACCGCCGCCGCGCCCGCGATGAGCGCGGTGACGGCGAAGGTGCGCACCGGCGCCGCCGCGAGACGCCCGTCGCGCGCCGCGAAGGCCGAGGCCTCGATGCGCGCGCGCAGGCGCGCCTCGTCCGCGGGATCGATCGTCCCGGCCGCGCGGGCGAACTCGAGGTCGCGGAGCGAGCTCACCGCGCGCGCGACGTCGTCGCGCTCGTCGGGGGCCTCGTCGGGCCACGCCGTCGCCGTCATGAACGGGCGGAGCGCGAGCCATGCGCCCGCGGCGAGCGCGACCACGAGGACGGAGGCCTCGCTCACTCCGGGTCCCCGGCGAGCTCGCGCTCGCGCAGCGCGCGCAGCTGGTCGTCCGTAGGACGCGGTGGCTCGGCCGCCGGGCGGCCGACGCGCGACCACGCGAGCAGCGCGCCGACGAGGACCGCGACGACGGGCAGGAGCCACACGACGCCGCGCGCGTCGAGGAGCGGCGGCGAGAGGATCACCCAGTCGCCGTACGAGCGGCGGAACTCGTCGCGGATCTCCTCGTCGCTGCGGCCCTCGGCGACGCGCTGCGCGACGAGGGCGCGCATCGCGCGCGCCGTGTCCGACGGCGAGTCCGCGACGGCGAGGCCCTGGCACACCGGGCAGCGCAGCTCCGCGCTGATCCGGTCGACGCGCTCCCGCGCCGTCTCGGCGCGGGGCATCGCCGCGAGGGCGACGGCCGTG
>Ga0194121_10004659_pt1 | contig 19709 bp, 16 predicted proteins | sample TA2MahCa50mmetaG_FD_148609 | JGI IMG/M metagenome (GOLD analysis project Ga0194121, IMG submission 148609) | Freshwater microbial communities from Lake Tanganyika, Tanzania - TA2015020 Mahale Deep Cast 50m | ecosystem: Environmental > Aquatic > Freshwater > Lake | place: Tanzania: Lake...
CGTTGCGACCGGGTGCGAACGACCCGCGCTACGCCTACCTCGGCGAGGAGGAGCGCGCCCGCATCGTGGCGATCCTGCGCGCGACCCATCGCGGCCTGCCGGAGAGGTGGCTCGCCGGCGAGTGAGCGGCGGTGGGGCGGCGGCGGCCGCTCGATCGCGCGACGAAGCTCAGTGCGCGGGTGGAGTGGCGCGCGCCTGCTCCCCGGCGAGCCAATCGACGGCGAGGTGCGCCAACGCGCGCGCGCCCATCGGCAGGGCCGACTCGTCGATCTCGAAGCGCGGCGAGTGGTTCGAGTCGGCGGTGGTGAGCTTCGCCTCGGGCGTGATGCCGAGGAAGATGAACATCGCCGGGATCCGGCGCGCGTAGAACGAGAAGTCCTCGGCGCCGGTCACCTTGCGCGTCTCGAAGGTGTCGGCGCCGGCGAGGCGCTCGAGCGTCGGCACCATCTGGTCGACGAGCGGCGCGTCGTTGGCCGTCACCGGATAGCCGCGCTCGATCGTCACGTGCGCCTTCGCCCCCGAGGCGGCTGCGGTCTCCTCGGCGATCCGGCGGATGCGCTCGTGGATGTCGGACTGCATGTCGTCGGCGAAGGTGCGGATCGTCCCGACCAGGCGCGAGCGCTCGGGAATGATGTTGTTGCGCACGCCCGACTCGAACTGGCCGACGGTGACGACGGCCGGCTCGCGGACGATGTCGATCTGGCGCGAGACGATGGTCTGCAGCGCGGTCACGATCTGGCTGCCGACCACGATCGGATCGACGCCGTGCCACGGCTTCGAGCCGTGGGTCTGTCGCCCCTCGACGATGATCTCGAACCGATCGGCCGCCGCCATCATCGGCCCGCGCCGCCAGCCGATGCGGCCGGTGCGCGTGCCGGCCATCACATGCAAGCCGAAGATCGCGCTCACCTTCGGCTGGTCGAGCACGCCGGCGAGGACCATCGCCTCGGCGCCGGCGGGGCGCTCGCTCTCCGGCACGCTCTCCTCGGCCGGCTGGAAGATCAGCAGCACGTCGCCCGGCAGTTCCGCGCGCACCGCCATCAGCGCCTGCGCCGCAGCGAGCAGCATCGCGGTGTGCGCGTCATGGCCGCAGGCGTGCATCACGCCGACCGTCTTGCCCTCGAACGTCGCGGTCGCCGTGCTCCTGAACGGCAGGTCGACCTCCTCGGTGACCGGCAGCGCGTCCATGTCGGCGCGCAGCGCCACGGTCTTGCCCGGCTTGCCGCCCCGGATCAGCGCCGTCACGCCATGCCGCGCGATCCCGGTCTTCGGCTCGAGCCCCATCTCGCGCAGCCGCGCCGCCACGAACTTCGCCGTCTCGACCTCATGGTTCGACAGCTCCGGATGCTGGTGCAGGTGGCGGCGCCACTCGATCAGCCGCTCGGCCGGCAGCGCGGCATCGAGGCGCGCGAGGAGCGGAGCGGTGGCGGCGGGATCGAGGCGGGGGACGGCGACGGCGGCCGCCGTCGTCGCTTGCTGCGTGTGCTGCGACGATCCGGAACCGGCACATGCCGCGACCAGAAGAAGTGCGGCTCCGCAGGCAGCGGCTCTCGATCGATGAGTCCTGCGAGTGTCCATGCCGGCGCATCTTGCCGACCCGAAGCGCCCCGGGCGAACGGCTCGTGCCGCCCGAGTTACTCCGCCTTGCGTAGCCGCGATTCGAGGAAGACGCGGTCGCGGTGGTACTCGAGGAAGCGCTTCTGGCCGGTCGTGAAGCTGCCGACGTCGACCGCACGATCGACCGCCACGCCCATGCGGACCAGCGAGGGGCGATCAGCGACCGGCGACACCAGCAGGCGGCCGTCGTCGCGGAACGAGATGAACCCGCGGTCGAACAGGTGGTCGATGCTCGGCGTCAGCAGCAGGCCGTTCTCGCCGGAAAGGCGCTCCTCGTTGCTGGCATCCCGCCAAGGCTTGCAGTGGCTGGCGCGCAGGTGCTCGGGCCGATCGACCTGCGTGATCCGGCAGCGCTTCTCGACCTGCTGGACGCGCGCGCGGAACTTGCCTTGACCGCGGCGCGCCAGCACCAGTTCCTCGCGCTCGGTCGTGGTGAGCGCGGCGTCCTGCTCGATCTCTCGGCGCAGATGCTCTTCCCAGAGCACGATTTCGGGGGCCGGGGCGGCCGAGTCGGCGACGATGGACTCCGCCGGTGTCGTCGCTCGCGCCAATTCGGCGAGCCCTTGACCGATCAAGTCCGTGAGCTCCAAGGCGAGCGGCGCAGCGAGCTCGACCAGGTAGATGCTCTGCACGCCGCGGCCGTCCGGGAGCAACGGAGCGAGGCGTGCGACCGAGCGACTCCGAAGGCGCGGATCCAGGTGTCGGCGAACGAGAGCACCAGATCGCCCGGCGCAACTTCGCGCATCGACTCGTAGAAGGGGTTGATCGCGCCATTCTTCTTGCGCTTCGGCGACCAGAGGTATCCGCCCGGCACCTCGTGCCGATAGGTCTGGTTCTGGTTGACCCACCAGTAGCGCATGTACGGTCCAGGGTACGCGCGATGGGAAGAGATCCATCGGCGCCGTATCGTCCCCCGCCCTGCCTCCGGCCGTCCTGCCGGGGCGGGGCGGAGGCGCGGTGATGCGGCGAATCGGCGGGCAGCAGTCGGGTCGGCGTGGCGGTTGGCGGAGCGGTCGTCGCGGTACGTGGTGGGGCGCGCGGATCGCCGCAGGGATCTTCAGCGCGAGCACGGTGGCACTGCCCTTCTTCGCCGCCGCTCAGGACGCGGCGGCGCCGGGGGGCGCTCCCGCTGCGCCGCAGCCTGCCAGTGCGGACGCGCCGGCTCCCGAGCCCCGCGGCCTGATCACCCGCACCGAGCGCGCCTGCCCGGGCTACACGCTGTTCGCGCCGTTCAGCGAGACGACGACCTATCTGATCGACCTCGACGGCCGCGTCGTGCACACCTGGCAGAGTCGCTACACGCCGGGGCTGCTCGCCTACCTGCTGCCCGACGGGCGGCTGCTGCGCGGGATCTCGGTCGACGCGAAGGTGCCGTTCAAGGACAACGGCGGCGACTCGGGCGGCGTCCAGCTGTTCTCATGGGACGGCGAGCTGCTCTGGGAGTACCACATCGCCACCGAGTTCGGCCTGCAGCACCACGACCTCGAGCCGCTGCCGAACGGCAACCTGCTGGTGATCGTGCGCGAGGTGAAGTCGCGCGAGCAGGTGCGCGACGCCGGGCGGCTGCCCGACGCGATCGGCGACGACGGCATGTGGCCGTGCGCGGTGCTCGAGATCGAGCCGCTGCCGCCGACCGGCGCCCGCGTCGTCTGGGAATGGCACGCCTGGGACCACCTGATCCAGGACATCGATCCCGACCGGCCGAATCATGGCGTCGTCGCCGAGAACCCGCAGCGGATCAACATCAACGGCGACCTGCCGCGCGGCGAGGAACCAGCGGACGCCGAGCTCTCGCCCGAGGAGCGGGCGCAGATGCAGGCGGTCGGCTACCTCGCCGCCGCCGACACCGTCGACGACGCCGAGAAGAAGCGGCGCACGAATGCCGACTGGCTCCATCTGAACGCGGTCGACTACCACCCGAAACTCGACCAGATCGCGCTCAGTTCGCCGCGGCTGAACGAAGTCTGGATCATCGACCACGGCACGACGACCGCCGAGGCGCGCGGCAGCACGGGCGGCAAGCGCGGGAAGGGCGGCGACCTGCTCTGGCGCTGGGGCAACCCGCAGGTCGCGCAACTCGGCCGGAAGAAGGAGCGCCAGCTCTTCTTCCAGCACGACGTCCAGTGGATCCCGGCCGGATTCCCGGGCGCCGGCCACCTGACGATCTTCAACAACGGCCGTCAGCGCGAAGGGGGCGATCGCTCGGCGGTGCTCGAGGTCGCGCCGCCGCTGCTGCCCGACGGCACCTACGCGCGCGAGCCGGGGCAGCCGTTCGGGCCGGCCGCGCCATGCTGGAGCTACGACCCGCCGCAGTCGGCCGGCTTCTACGCCAGCTTCATCTCCGGCGCGCATCGGCTGCAGAACGGCAACACGCTGGTCTGCGACGGTCCGACCGGCCGGCTGTTCGAGGTGACCCCTGACGGCGCGGTCGCGTGGGACTACAAGGTGCCGTACGGCCGCACCGACAGCGAAGACGGCCCGCGCATGAGCCACTCGCTCTTCCGCGCCACGCGCATCGCACCCGACCACCCGGCGATCGTCGCCCGGCTGCCGAAGGGGCAGGCGACGCTCGCCGCGCTCGATCCGCAGCCGCAGACGCTGGCGCAGATCGAGGCCGAGAAGGCGGCCAAGGCGCCGCCGACGCCGGTCGGCTGGCAGCCGCTGTTCAAGCTCGACGACGGGCTCTCGGGCTGGGTGCCGGTCAACGTCGCGCGCGGCACCTTCTCGGTCGTCCCCGATCCCGAGGACGCGCAGCAGCCGCTGGTGAAATGCACCGGCAAGCCGACCGGCATCCTGCGCAGCGCGCGGATGTGGGAGAACTTCGTCTGCGAGTTCGAGTGGCGCCACCTCGAGGAGCCGGGCAACGCCGGCTTCTTCGTCTGGGCCGATCCGCTGCCGGCGCAGGGCGGGCCGTTCACCCGCGGCATCGAGGTGCAGGTGTGCAACCTCGGCAACGGCGACTGGTTCACCTCGCACGGCGACCTCTTCCCGATCTGGGGCGCGACGATGACCCCCGATCCGCGCTTCCGCATCTCGGGCGACCGTTCGATGCCGAAGGAGGACGCCTTCCATGCGCGCAAGACCGGCGAGTGGAACCACTACCGGATCAGCTGCGTCGACGGCGCGATCGCGCTCGAGGTGAACGGGCAGCTCGTCACCGCGGGCAGCGGCTGCTCGCCGTCGAAGGGCTACCTCTGCATCGAATCGGAAGGCGGTCCGGTCGAGTTCCGCCGCATGCGGATCTGGGAGCTGCCTGCCGGCACGCACGCCGCCGACGCGGCGCGCACCGCGCGCACGGCCGGCGGCCACCGGCCGCTCTACGACGGCGTCTCGCTCGACGGCTGGGAGAAGGCGGCGGGGGAGTGGAGCGTCGAGGACTGGCGTCTGGTGGCGAAGGCGGGCGCACCGGCGCGACTGGCGGAGCGCGGCGTCAAGGGCGCGCGCGAGTACCGCCTCGACTGGAAGCGCGCGGCGGTCCCGACGGGCGGGCTGCTGCCGTTCACGCTCGGCGACGCGGCCTACGCGCTGGTGGGCGGCAGTGCCACTGGCGCCGCTGGCGCCGCGACCGCCGCCGAGCGACCTGGCGCATGGAATCGCCTGATCGTCCGCCGCGATGGCGCGCAACTGCTCTTCGAGCTGAATGGCGTCGCCTGCAGCGCCACGCTCGTCGGTGGCACCGCACCGGCGCACGCTGCCGGCCTGCCGCCGCTCACGCTCTGCAGCGACGGTACCGCCACCGAGTTCTGCAGCGTGATCGCCGAGGGGGAGTGACGTCGCGCGGAACCGGGGTGGCGGAGCGATGACCCAGCCGGCGCAAGCGGCGCTGCTGTCGCGCAAGGAGCACCGGCCGACCGGGAGCGTGGTCGAGACGGCGGCGACGATGGGCATCGAGCTCCTGACCGAGCAGGACGATCGCGCCCTGCAGGAGCTCGGCGAGTTCGACCTGAAGACCTCGATCTGGATCGCGACGCCCGCGGCCATCCGCGCGGAGGGTGGCGCGCTCTTCTGCGATCGCCGCTACGGCAAGGTCTGCGTGTACCACAACGGCGCGCAGTCGTACTACGCCGCCCGCGGCTTCCGCGGCCTGCTGCGGGTGTAGCGGCGCGCGCTCCGGTCGCCGGCACCGCGCCGGCGGCCCTCCCCGTTCGGGCTCAACCCACCGCCTCGAAGCTCCCCGTCGCGCGGTTCTTGCGGACCTTCCTGCCGTCGAAGCAGCGGCCGTTCATGGCGACGAAGCAACCGGGCGGCAGCGCCTGGGCGAAGGCGAGCGCGCTGCCGAGGTTGAACAGCCCGTCCGAGCTGCCGAAGGTCCACGGCACCATCGCGCCGGTCAGCACGATCGTCTTCTCGATCCTGGCGGCCGCCAGCGCGCGCGCGGTCTGCTCCATCGTGTCGGTGCCGTGGGTGATGACGATGCGCGACTCGGGCGCGGCGCGGCAGGCGGCGACGATCCGCTCCCGGTGCGCGTCGGTCATCTCGAGGCTGTCGATCAGCATCAACGTCTCGACCGCGAGGTCGATCCGGCTGCGCCCGAGCTTCAGCATCTCGGCGAGGTGCGTCTCCTTGAAGAAGAGGCGCCCCTCGAGCTCGTGGTACTCCTTGTCGAACGTGCCGCCGGTCACCAGCACACGCAGGGTGGGGAGGTCCATCGGTCGCCTTGCGGTCGCGGAAGGTGGAGCGGGACGCCGGCGCATGCCGACGTTTGAACGCTCCGACGCAAGTTCTCCGGCATCGCGCCATCCGTCAAGCGCGGGAGGAACGACGTCGCCGCGCGCTCGTGCAGCCTGTCCGCGCCCTGGCCGGCGCCGTCGGGCCTGACCGGCGCTTGCTACGCCAGCAGTTCCTGCACCACCCGTCCATGGACGTCGGTCAGGCGCCAGTCGCGGCCGGCGTGGCGGAAGGTGAGGCGCTCGTGGTCGAGGCCCATCAGGTGCAGCAGCGTGGCGTGGAGGTCGTGCACGTGGACCGGGGAGTCGACGGCGTGCCAGCCGTACTCGTCGGTGGCGCCGTGGATGTGGCCGCGCTTCACGCCGCCGGCCGACCAGCGATCGGAGCGGAAGACGACGAGGTTGCGGCTGAACTCGCCGTCGCGGCAGGGGACGAAGCCGTCGGCCGTGGTCTCCTGGAGGATGCGCAGCGCAAAGCGTCGCGGGACGTGGAGCGTGTTCTGGCGCACCTTCGCGCCGACGACGCCGACGAAGGCGATGGGAGAGTCGGAGCCGACGAAGGTGCAGTGCTCGACGGTGAGGTCGCGCGCTTCGGCGTGCGGCGGCGGGCCGAGCGGCGGCCGGAAGTACTCGAGCCCGGTGCTGCCGCCGAGGTTGACCGCGCGCGCCGGCCTCCTCGAAGCGGCAGCCGCGGATCACGATCTCGGCGCTGCCGCCCTTCGCCTGCACGCCGCTGCCCGGAGTCCCTTCACGCTGGCGGAGCGTGCAGCCCTCGATCCGGCCGCGATGGCAGCCGACCAGATCGATGCCCGAACCGCTGGCGCCCCAGCGTTCGAGCGTGCACTCCGTGACCGTGAAGTCGTCGACTCCGGAGAGCTTGATGCCGTCCCGGTTGCCGCGCTCGCCGATGTCGGTCACCCGCAGGCGGCGGAGCGTGAGGTGGTGCGACGGGGTCGTCCGATCGCCGCCGTCGTCGACGTTCAGGCCGTTGCCGGTCGCGGCGGCGCCGCCCGATCGGCGCCGCGAATGACGATCGGCCGCTCCGCCGTCCCGGCGAGCCCCTCGAGCGTTCGACCGCCGCGGTAATCGCCGGCCGCCAGCAGGAGGGTGGTGCCGGGTCGCGCGGCGCGGACGGCCGCCGCGAACTCGGCGTCGTCGGCGACGCGGACCTCGCGCGGGCGCGGCGAGGTGAGGAGCGCGGCCACGGTCGGCGGAGCCGTGGCGACGGCGACGAGCACCGCGAGTGGCGCGAAGGCAAGCCTCACTCGAGGCCCTCGATGGTCGCGCCGCCGACCAGCTCGGCGACGCGGCCGCCGCCGCTGCCGTCGAGCAGCCACGGCCCGGCGCGCTCCTCCATGTCGAGCGCGAGCAGCGTCGCGGTGTCGATCGGCAGCGCCCGCGTGGGGGCGAAGCTCGCGTCCGAATAGCGGGCCGCGGTGGAGATGCGGAGGGCGTCGAGGCGGCCGCTGAATGGATCGGTGGCGGCGCCGTGGCCATTCACGTCGGCCCCGATCAGCAGCGGGTGGCGGTTGCGCGTGCGCGAACCGGCGCCCGCCGCGCGCGCTGCCAGCCGGCCGTCGACGTAGAGCCGCACCTCGGCCCCGTCGAACACGCCGGCCAGGTGGTGCCAGCGACCGAGCGCGAGGCGCGGCGCCTCCGCCGTCACGGTCACGTAGGCGCCGGCGAGGTGGACCAGGAACTCGGCGCGGTCGCCCCGCGCGAACAGGCCGTACTCGCTGCTCTCGGTCTTGCAGACCAGCCCGGCGCGATCGGGGAGCGCCTCGGGCAGGAACCAGCCCTCGACGGTGAAGGGCCCGTCGGGCAGTTCGAGGCGCGCCGAGTCGATGCGGGCGCAGGCGCCGCTGCCGTCGAGGGCGAGCACGCGGTCCGTTGCGCCGGCCGCCGGCGCCGCCGCGCGCGGCAGCGCCGCGAGATCGATCGCGATCGGCACGACGCGCTCGGGCAACGGGAAGCGCCGGCCGTCGGTCAGCCACTCGGCCGCGAGCCGCAGTTCGGGCACGCGGGTGTCGTCGTCGGGGAGCGCCAGCGCGTGGCGCGCGTGGAGCTTCACCGATTGCGCGGCGCCCGGCGCGAGCGCGACGTGCTGGTGGTCGGGGTGGAAGCGCCAGCGCGAGTCGTCGCTGTGCGGCGTCAGCGTGAACTCGGCCAGGCGCGTGGTGGGGTTCCGGAGTTCGACCGACAGCTCCGACCAGGCGCGCTCGGCGGAGAAGCGCGCCGCACCCGCGATCGATCCCGGCAGCGCGCCGGCGAGCAGGCGGACCTGTTCGTTCACCTCGCCGGTGATGGCGCGCGGGTCGATCACTTCTCCGACCGGCAGCGTCGCCACGTCGATGCCGGAAGCACGGACCATCACGAGGTGGAACTCGTGCAGGAAGCCGGCGGCGGGGGCGATCCCCTCCTGGCTGCCGCCCACGGTCGCGAGCGCGAAGTACTCGATGCCGTCGCGCTCACCGTCGTAGCGCATCTGGTGGATGTGGCCGGCGAAGACGGCCGAGACGTTGCCGGCGGCGACGAGGCGGGCATGGACCCGCTGCCAGTCGTCGCCGTAGTTGCGGCCGAGCCAGCGCGGGTGGTGGAGGAAGACGAAGACATGGCGGGCGCCCGCGGTCTGCGCCAGCGTCGCGTCGAGCCAGGCGAACTGCTCGGCGCTCATCCGCTGGCCGCGCGGTTCATTGAAGGTCTTGTCGCCCTGCTCGGGGTCGTCCTCGTCGGAGTGGAGGCAGACGAACCAGCAGCCCTTGTGCGCGAACGCGTACCAGAGCGGCCCGAAGTGCGCTTCGTAGTCGTCCTCGTGCTCCCGTTCGGGCGGCGTCCCCTTGCCGCGCCAGTAGAGGTCGTGGTTGCCGACCACCGGGAACCACGGCCGCTCGAGGCGGCCCATGATCGACCTGAACTCGCGCATCTGGTCGAGCCACTGCGGCGTCTCGTTGTAGCCCTCGATCAGGTCGCCGACCGTCATCACCAGGTCGGGGCCGATCAGTTCGACGTCGGCGACCGCCTGCGCCAGGATCTTGACGCCGGCCGCCGGCCCGCCGGTCCGGTCGCCGAAGATCGCGAACAGGAACGCGTCCTCCTCCGCCGGCAGCGACAGGGTCACGCCGCTCGTGCGCGACGTGAGGAAGCGCGGGGTCGGTCCCGGCGGCGGTGCCTCCTGGGCAGCGAGCGTCGCCGCGAAGAACCAGGCCAGCCACGGGAGCGACTTCAGGGCGCGCATCGCGGCAGTGTAGGCCGCCGCCGGCGCGGGGCATGGGACGGCATGTCCCGCGTCGTCGGGCGTTCCGTCTCGCGAGGACATCGTCTCCCGCGCCGCGCCGCCCAGTCTTTCCCGGTGCCGCGCGGACGCTTCACCAAGCGCCGCCGAGGACTGCTCAGTTTCGTGGAACCTTGCGCAGCGCGCGACGATCGCCGGCAAATTCGTCGAACTCGAAGGTGCGGGCATGAGTGTTGCCAACGAAGGCCCAGGAGCAACACCATGGATGGCCCCCTCGACGCGCGCACCCGCTGGCTCAAGGTCCGGACCGACGGCTTCACTCGCCGCGGCGCGCGTTGGTCAGCGGCGTGGCTCGTGTTCCTGACCTTGTCGGGCCTCGCGATCTGGGCGCTGCCGTTCAACGCCTACAGCGAGCATTCGGTGCTGGTCCACACGGCCGTCGGGATCGTGCTGTTCATCCCCTTCGTCATCGAGATGGTGCGCCACGTCGCGGCGTACTGGACGTTCCCGTTCACCGCCACCAAGTTCACCGGCTACGCGGCCGCGCTGATGGCGCTGGTCGCTTGCGTCTCCGGCTTCGTGCTGACCGGTCAGGCCGCGTTCGGGCGCCGGATCGACTATTCGTGGCGCATGCTCCACGTGGTGTCGACGTTCGCGCTGGCGGCGTTCCTTGCACCTCATCTGGTCACGGTCTGGCTGCACGCCCGTCGCGGCGTCGACGACGCCGGCGGCCGCGTTCGTCTCGCCGCCGTCGGCTTCCTGCGCCTCTGCGCCGCTGCCACCGCCGCGCTGATGGCGGGTGCGGCGCTGCTGGCGCTGCTGGTACCGCGCATCGAGTTCCGCAACGAGTTTCCTGCCGATTACGAGCAGGACCCGTACGGCAGCGGCCCGTTCGCGCCGAGCCTGGCGAAGACCGCGAGCGGCGGCGCCTTCGACGACCGGACGCTCTCCGGCTCCGAGGGTTGCGGCACCTCGGGTTGCCATGAAGAAATCCTCGCTGAGTGGCAGCCGAGCGCGCACCGCTACGCCGCGATGGACGTCGGCTTCCAGGCGATCCAGGGCGCGATGGCGGCGCAGAACGGGCCGGTCTCGACGCGCTATTGCGCCGGTTGCCACGACCCGATCTCGCTGTTCTCGGGCACCAAGAACATCGGCATCCCGCCAGAGGAACTGTCCGGACTGGTCGGCACGCACGAGGGCATCTCCTGCCTCTCCTGCCACGCGATCGAGCAGACTGACGTGAAGGGCAACGCCAACTACGTGATGCATCAGCCCGGTCGATACGCCTGGGAGACGCGTGACGGCGCGCTGGCCAGATGGCTGTCCGACTTCACGCTTCGCGCCTACCCGGACCACCATGTCGCGACGTTGTCGCGCCGCATGTTCAAGACGCCGGAGTTCTGCGCCGCCTGCCACAAGCAGTTCATCGATCAGGAGGTGAACAAGGTCGGCTGGGTGCAATTGCAGAACCAATACGACAACTGGCGCAACAGTCGCTGGAACCACGCCGGGCATGCCGACCAGACGCTCGAATGCCGCGAATGCCACATGCCGCTGGTCGACTCCCGCGACCCGGCCGCCGGCGATGCGGCCGACTGGAACCGCACCGCCGACGACGGCAAGCACCGCAGCCACCGCTTCCTCGGCGCCAACCAGTTCATGCCGCTGCTGCACAAGCTTCCCGGAGCCGACGAGCACTGTGCGCTCACCGAGAAGTGGCTGAAGGGCGAGTACGAGATCCCGGAAATCGCCGACCGCTGGCGGCCCGGCGAGGCGGTCCCGTTGCGCATCGAGGTGCCCGAGGAGGTCGCCGCCGGCGCCACCGTCCCCCTGCGCGTGCACATCCTCAACAACAAGGTCGGTCACGACTTCCCGACCGGGCCGCTCGACATCATCCAGGCGTGGGTCGAGGTGGCCGTCACCGATGCCGCCGGTCGCGAGTTGTTCCGCAGCGGCGCGGTCGACGAACGCAACTTCATCGAGCCCGGGACCTTCATGTTCAAGGCCGAGCCGATCGACCGCTACGGCAACCTCATCGACCGCCACAACCTCTGGGAGATGGTCGGCGTCCGCTTCAAGCGCTCGCTCTTTCCGGGGGCGGCCGAGGTGGCGCAGTACGAGATTGCCTGCGCCGGCAGCGCGCCCGCCGCGGATGCGCACGGGACCGCGCCGCAGGACATGGCGGTGGCGCTGCCGGCCGACGCGGCGGGCGAACTCACCGTGACGGCGCTGCTTCACTACCGCAAGTTCGACCAGTACCTGCTCAACTTCGCGTTCGGCGCCGACAAGGGGATCACCGCCCCGATCACGACGATGGCGCGCGCCGAGACGCGGGTGCGCGTGGTCGCGCCGCGCAGCGGTCCGGCCGACGGGGAGTGAGTCGGTGCGCCTGCTGCGACAGCGCCGGATGTTCGTATTCCTCGGGGTCGGAGTCGTCGCCGCCACCGGCGGCGCCGGATGGATGGCGTGGCGGGCACGGACCGACGTCTACCGGCCGGGCGAGCGCACCGAGGGGTTGGTCGACACGCTCGCGCGCAACGCACCGTCCGACCTGACGACGGTGCGTTTCGTCGACGTCGCCGCGGCGGCCGGGATCACTCATGTCCATCTCGACGCACCGCGGAGCACGGCGCTGCCGGAGGACATGGGCTCGGGAGTCGCCGCGGGGGACGTCGACGGCGACGGCCACGTCGATCTCTTCTTCGCCAACCTTGCCGGGCCGTTCGCGGAGCGGGAAGCCGGCTGGCCCGGCTCGCGCGCGTCCTGCCGCCTCCACCGCAACCTTGGCGACGGCCGTTTCGAGGACGTGACCGAACGCGCCGGCGTCGCCTGGAAGGCGTTGGTCATGGCGGCCCAGTGGCTCGACATCGACGGCGACGGCGACCTCGACCTCTTCGCCTCGGCGTATGGCCGCTGCCGCCTCTGGCGCAACGACGGCGCGTTCGCGCTGGTCGACGTGAGCGAGGCGGCAGGCATCGCGGCGCACGAGGGGTTCTTCACCGGCATTGCGGCCGGCGACTATGACCGGGACGACGACGTCGACCTCTACGTCTGCGGCTACGTGCAGTACGATCGGGCGAAGGGCGGTGCCGGTGCGCCGGCGACCCAGTACGGCGCCGACATCCCGGCCGCGCTGAACCCGTCGACGTTCCGACCCGAGCGCAACCTGCTGCTGCGCAATCGCGGCGACGGCACGTTCGAGGAGGTCGCCGCCGCCGTCGGTGTGGCCAACACCGCTGGACGCAGCCTCGCCGCGACCTTCTCCGACCTCACCGGCGACGGCTGGCCAGACCTCTACGTCGCCAACGACGTCTCCGACAACGCCTTCTACGTCAACCGCCGGGACGGCACCTTCGAGGACAAGGCCGCGGAGGCGCTCATCGCCGACTATCGCGGCGCGATGGGGCTGGCGGTCGACGACTTCGACGGCGACATGGACCGGGACGTCTTCATCACACACTGGATCGCGCAGGAGAACGCGCTCTTCGTCAATCAGGCCGAGGAACTCGATGAAGCAGACGCGGCGCTCTATCCGTCGTTCATGGACGAGGCCGATCGCCACGGACTCGGCCAGATCGCGCTCGACGTCGTCGGCTGGGCCACCGGCTTCGCCGACTTCGACAACGACGGGCGCCGCGACCTGTTCGTCGTCAACGGCAGCACGATCCCGGTGCGCGACCGGCCGGGCGAGCTCGGCCGCGAGCGGAGCCACCTGTTCTGGAACGCCGGTCGACGCCGCGGCTTCTTCGAGTTCGGCGCGATCGCCTGCGAGGCGTTGCGCAGCGAGCATGTCGGACGCGGTGGGGCGCTGCTCGACCTCGAATCCGATGGCGACCAAGACCTGGTGATCGTCCGGCACGGCGAGACGCCGCTCGTGCTGCGCAACGACGGCGGCAACGCGGGCGCGTCGCTCCTCCTGAGGCTGCGCCAGCCACGCGGCAACACGCAGGCGCTCGGCGCCGACGTTCGCGTGCATGCGGGTGGACGGGTCCAACTCGGGGAACAGGGCAGCGACGGCAGCTACCTGTCGCAGCACGCGGCCGGCGAACTCGCGTTCGGGCTCGGAGCGGCCGCCGTGGTCGACCGGATCGAGGTCGACTGGCCTGACGGCGCGCGCGAATCGGCCGGGCCGTTCCCGGCGCGCTCGCTGGTGACATGGATGCGGGGCGAACCGCCGCGGGTCACGCCACTCGTCGCGCCGCCGTCGGGCGCCGCCCCGGCCGCTTCGCGCCGGCCCGATGCCGCGGCACAGAAGCGGTTCTTCGGCCTGGTCGACCGCGCCGGCGCGCTGCGCGTCAACGGCGATCTCATGGGCGCCGCCGAGGTCTATCGCGACGCGCTCGAACTGCAGCCAGGCCACGAAGACTCGCTGTACTACCTCGGCAACTGCCTGCTCGAGCTCGGTCATGAGCGCGAGGCGCTCGCGCAGTTCGAGGCGCTGCTGCGCGCGAACCCCGATTCGAGCCGGGCGTGCATGCAGATCGGCCGGCTGCGGTTGCCGGGCGGTGAGACGGCGCTCGACGACCTCGTCGCGGCCGAGCGGGCGTTCGCACGGGCGCACGCGATCAACGGCGAGGAGAGCGGGCCGGTGGTGGCGATCGGCGTGGTGGCGCTGCTGCGCGAGGACCTCGCGGCGGCCGACCGGGCGTTCGCCGACGCGGCGATGCTGAACCAGAAGTCGGTCGAGGCGCGCTACCTGCGCGGCTTCGTCGCCTGGCGCGGCGGCAGGCGCGAGCAGGCGGCGGTCCTGCTCGCGGAGGCGCACGCGCTCGCTGCGGGCGCGCCGCCGGTCACGGCGGTGGTGGTCGGCGAGGGCGACACCAAGTCGGGCAAGGCGCTCACCACCGCCAAGTCAGCCGAGATCCGCTCGCCGCTCGAGCGCTGGAAGACGCTGGCGCAGCGTGCATTCGATGCGGACGGTGAGTACGGCGAACTGTGCCTGCGGTGAGACGCGCGCTCCGCCGCGCTTCTCGCGCGCAAGTCCGCTCGTCCTGCCGGGCGGCGCCGCGGTGGGCGCAGCCGGCGGCGCCCGAACTCACGCGAAGAACAGGAACGTGGTCAGCAGCAGCAACGGCCCGAGCAGCATGACGCTCCAGCCGAGGTAGCCGAAGAAGCTCGGCATGCGGACGCCCGTTTCCTCGGCGATCGCCTTGACCATGAAGTTCGGGCCGTTGCCGATGTAGGTCATCGCGCCGAAGAAGACCGCGCCGCAGGCGATCGCCTCGAGCGCGGCGTGGCTGGTGCCGACCACCTCGTCCGGGAGATGCTGCGCGGCCGCGACGAAGGCGAGGTAGGTCGGCGCGTTGTCGAGGAACGCCGACAGCGCGCCCGTGCCCCAGAAGAGCTGCCACGGCAGGGCGATCCCGGCCTCGGCGCCCTTGACCCGCAGCAACGCCAGCGCCGGCACCATCGCGACGAAGATCGCCGCGAAGAGGATGGCCACTTCCGCCAGCGGACCCCAGCTGAAGCCGTTCGCGGTGCGCAGGCCGGCCGGCGTGAGTCGGAGCGAGAGACCGGCCAGCCCGAGCAGCACGAACGCCTGCGACAGGAGCGCCGCGGTCTCGCCGAAGCGCGGGTTGACGACGGCGCCGGAGAGCAGCACCACCACCGCGACCGCCGCCAGCAGCACGAGATTGCCCCGGCCTTCGAGCCGCAGCGGCTCGACGGGGTGGCCGGTTCCGCCCGCGCCGGCGGCAACCTTCGCGTCCTTGCTGTCGGCCGCCTGCTCGCGTCGCTGGATCGCGCCATCGACGATGCGGAAGAGCACCAACAGACCGCTGCAGATCGTGAGCCACTGCGGCCACAGGCGCAGGGTCCACTCGAACGGCACCCCGCGCAGGAAGCCGAGGAACAGCGGCGGATCGCCGAGCGGCGTGAGGCAGCCGCCGCAGTTGGCCACCACCAGGATGAAGAAGACCACGAGGTGGGTGCGTTGCCGGCGCGACTCGTTGGCGCGCAGGAACGGCCGGATCAGCAGCATCGCCGCGCCGGTGGTGCCGACCAGGTTGGCCAGCACGGCGCCGAAGGCCAGCAGCGCCGTGTTGGCGCCCGGCGTGCCGGCGAGCCGCCCGGCGAGGCGGATGCCACCGGAGATCGTGAACAGCGAGCCGAGCAACGCGACGAACGCCAGGTACTCGAGCGTCGCGTGGCCGAGCGCCGCCGGATCGAGCCAGATGACGATCGCGATCGCCGGCACGCCGAACCCCGCGCTCACCAGCGCCTGGCTCGAGCGATGGTGCCACCACTTCGGCGCCAGCAACGGCAGCAGGGCGATCGACAGCAGGAGCAGCGCGAACGGAATCACCGTCCACGCCGGCGGTGCGGCGTCGGGCAGGAGGGCGGCGAGGCAGATGGGGGCGGGCACCATTAGCTCTCCGGGGCCGGCTGGAATGGCTGGCGCGGGAAAGTAGCGCCCGGAGGCGACGGCCTACAGCGAATCTGGGCTGGCAGCCCCGCCGACTGGACCCGGCGTCGCAGCGAGATGGCGCGGTCCGCTCACTGCGCCTCGCGCAGCGCCACGATCGCGGCGTTGCCCGTGTCTGCGTCGTTGCTTGCGGTGGCAGTCTTGTTGCCGGTGGCGCCGGCGGCGGCTTGCAGCGCGTGGGTCGCGGTGAAGCAGATGCCGGTGGCGGCGGGTGGCGGCGCGCTCGCGACGTCGATCGACTCGGTCTGCCCCGTCGGCGGCGTCCAGGATGCGCACGACGACATCCCGTGGAACGTCACCACCATGGTCTCGGTGACGGTGGTGTCGACGCTCGGCGTCGCGTGGTTGAGGCCGCTGGCGGTCGACTGCGCCGACTCGACGTCGATCGGCGTCGTCGCGTGGACGCCGCGGAAGGCGGTGATGCCGCCGGCGGAGCCGGTGGAACCCGAGAACGTGAACGTGTGGTTGGTCGGTTCGCTGGCCGTCGCGACGCGCGTGTAGATCGCCAGCGAGTTGGACGCGCCGCCGCTGCTGTCGCTGCGCCGCAGCAGCGTCCACCCCGTCGGCGGCGTGATCGTGACGCTCGACGGGCGCACGGCGACCCCGGCCAGCAAGAAGTCGCCCGCGACCACGCCGGTCGGCGTCGCGATGACGAGACTCGTGTTTCCGGACGGAGCCGACGCTCCGGCGGCAGCGACGAAGGCGATGTCGCCGGTCACGGTCAGTCCCGTCTGGCCGGCGACGCCGCTCCCCGGCTCGGTGGCGGTGAGGGTGGCGGTGCCGAGTGCGACGCCGGTGGCGGTGCCCTCGCTGCCGCCGGCATTGCTGATGGTCGCGACGCCGCCGTCACGACCAGCGACGTCGCGGCGCTCGCGCCGCTCGCGGGATCGATCGCACCGATCGTCGTGGTGCCGGTGCCGTGGCTGCTCGCCTCGCCACGCACTCCGGGGGCGTTGCTCACGGTGGCGACGCCGGCGTCGCTGCTGCTCCACGTCACCTGCTCGGTGAGGTCGGCGGTGGAGCCATCGCTGTAGGTCCCGGTGGCGACGAACGGCTGGCTGGTGCCGGCGGCGATCGACGCTGCCGTCGGCGTCAACTCGACCGCGACCAGCTCGGCCGGCGTGACGGTGATCTCGACGGTGGTCGTGACGCCGGTCGGCAGGTGGCGCGCCGTGAGCGTCGCCGAACCGGCGGCGAGGCCGCGCGCCCGGCGCGAGCCGTCGGGAAGTGCCACCACCGAAGCGATCGCCGGCGCCGAGCTGCTCCAATCGACGAGTGCGCTCACATCACGGCGGTCGCCGTCGCGTTCGATCGCGGTCACGGTCAGCGCAGCGTCCAGCCCGTCGACGATGCTGGTCGCGGTCGCTTCGATCTCGAGTCGGCGCACGCGCGAGCCGACATCGCTCCCGCGGCTGCAGGAGAGTGCGGCGAAGAGTATGAGCAGCAGCGCGCCGGTGCCGCCGATGCAACGGCGGCTGGAGAGCGGCTTCGCGGCACTGTCAGCCCTTGAGCGCATCGTGCGGAGGTCCGCGCTCGTCCCCACTCGTCCGCGCGTGCGGGCAGTGGTTGGGGGCAAGGCGGCACCTCCGCTGCCGTTTCGTCCGCCGGCAGCAGGCCGAATGAAGTCCCGGGTGGGTCGGTGCGGCCACCACGGAAAGCGATTTCGCTCAGGGGCACCCGCGCCCGCAGCGTGCGCCGGGTCAGCGGTGACGCCGGGCGCTCAGAGTCCGTGCGGGACCGACTCCGCGACTCCAGCGAATGCGCGCAGCAGATCGCGCCAGGTGATGACGCCGAGGAGCCGACCGTCCTCGTCGACGATCGGCAGGCAGGAGATGCCGGCGTCGAGCAGCAGGTGCGCCGCCTGATCGAGCGAAGCATCGGGCGGTGCCACGATCAGCCGGCGCGACATGAGCTGGTGCGCCTTCAGCTCGAGCGTCTCCTCGTCGCGCCGCTGCTCACCCAGCGTTCCCACGAAGCAGCTGAGTCGTTTCAGGACGTCACGATCGGAGATGACCCCCTCCAGCCGGCCGCGGTCGGTCACCAGCACGTGGTGGCAGCGGTGGTCGGAGAACAGCTCCTGGATCTGCTGCAGCGACTTGTCGGGCGTCACGGTCACGAGATGACGCGACATCACATCGGCGACGGTCATCGCGAACTCCCCACAGCGCGTCTCCGTGGGTGCCATCGACGCGATCGCACACCGGCCTTGATCGGGAATGCCATGCCGTTCACGCCGCGACCGGGTACCAGGCCACGTCGAAGCGGATTGCCGCGCGGGTGATGACGAGGATCGGCAGCGGTCGGAGCGGCCCGGGCGGGTCGTCGTCGCGGAGGTTCCAGCGTGCCGCGGAGTGACGGCGCAGCAGCGGCGCGAGGAGCGCGCGCGGTTGCACGATCGCCACCGACAGGCGACTCCCCGGAGGCAACCGCTCCCCGGCGATCGCCCGCGCCTCCTCGTCGTTGGTGTCGAGCACCAGCGCCGCCAGCGGGACCGCGCGATGGCGCCGCAGGAACTCGCGGGCGGCGTCGCACAGGAGCGGACGGTGCTTCAGCAGCAACTGCTCCGCCCGCTCGCTGTCGGTGGCGGTCGGGCCGCCGCGGGTCGGCTCGCGCGATCCGTCGGTGCCCGCGAACGCCGCATTCGCTTCCATCGCTCGCTCCTCGCCGATCGCTTCGGCGCAGGTGAGAATCCCGCCAGCGCGGACGGTTCACGGCGAACGACACCGCCGGACGCGATGGGAAGCCGGCGCGGTTCGCCGCCGAACCGCGCTCACTCCGCGAGCAGCGCCTCGATCCGCCGGCGGAACTCGGCCTTCTGCTCCGCATGTGCGGCGCCGGTGGCCGGGCCATTGAAGCCGGTGAAGACGTGACGGATGCGGCCCGCCGCATCGACGAAGAGCGTGGTCGGGAAGGCGTGGACGCGGTCGAGGACGCCGAGCGATGCGGTGGCGGCCCGCTTGTCGGCGCTGCCGGCCAGCAGCAGCGGGAAGCGAGTGGCATGGCGCGTGGCGTAACGGCGCACCTGCTCGGCATCGCGCGCCGCGTCGCCGGTCAGCTCGAAGGCGAGCCCGACGATCCGGAGTCCGCGCGGTCCGTAGGCGTGCTGCAGCTCCGTCAGCTCGCGAGCGGCGTCGTGGCAGTTCGGGCACCAGCTGCCGAACAGCTGGTAGAGCGTCACCTTGCCGCGCAGCGCCGGGTCGTCGAGCCGACGCGCGGTGAACGCCGGCGGCGCGTCCGTGGCCGTCGGGTCGAACACCTGCGGAAACGCCAAGTCGGTCAGCGCCACCGCGCCTTGCGCATGGGAGAGCGCGAAGCCGTCCGGCAGCGCCGCCGCCGGATCGCGCCGCGCCGTCCAGCGCTCGTACCAGCGGTCGCCCGACCAGAACCCGCCCTCGAACGCGCCATCGGCCAGCAGTTCGGCGCTGAACAGGAACGCGTGCGCGCCATCGAAGCAGGAGAGGCGGAGGAAATGGTGGGGCTGGCCGTCGTCGCAGCAGCCGACCAGGCCGTCCTCGCCGGCGAAGCCGCGGTCGAGCTGGCCGGCGAGGAAGCGGAAGTCGCCGGTGGTGGTGAGGAAGGTGCCCGTCGCCGTGCCGTCGGCGGCGACGGCGAACTCGCCCACCGCCGGATCGTCGCTGCCGGAGAAGCGCACGGCGTGGCGGCCGTTCGCCTGCGCCACCGCAGCCGAGAACTCGCGCGCCAGCTGCGCCCGATCGGCGTCAGGCGGCGGCTGGTGGAGCAGGTCGTCGGTGAAGCGGCGCGCCGGGCC
>Ga0194121_10004660_pt1 | contig 19701 bp, 15 predicted proteins | sample TA2MahCa50mmetaG_FD_148609 | JGI IMG/M metagenome (GOLD analysis project Ga0194121, IMG submission 148609) | Freshwater microbial communities from Lake Tanganyika, Tanzania - TA2015020 Mahale Deep Cast 50m | ecosystem: Environmental > Aquatic > Freshwater > Lake | place: Tanzania: Lake...
TCCGAGACATCACCGAGCTGGTCGAGACCCACGAGCAACTGGTGGCGCGCGCCCGCAGCCTGGCGGTGCAGGAGACGCGCACCCGCATCGCGTTCCACCTGCACGACGGCCTCGCCCAGACGATGGCCTCGCTGCGCATGCGGCTGGAGATCGCCTCAGAGGAGATGGAAACCGACGTGGCCGCCGCGCGCAAGACGCTGGCCCGCACCATCGAGATCTCCAGCGAGGCCATCCGCGGCGTCCGCCAGATGATGTACGAGCTGCGCCACATCGCGCTCGACCGCCTCCCGCTGGTGCAGGCCATCGAGTCGCACCTGCGGGACATCAACGCCGCATCCGGACTTCTCGTGGCCTATCACGGGCCAAACAAGGTCACGCTCGACGCCGAGTATGAGGTGCTCCTCTTTCTCATCGTACAGGAAGCGCTGGCGAACGTCGTTAAGCATTCAGGTGCTCAGCGGGTAGACGTCACCCTGGATGCGGACGACAACCGCCTCCAGGTCAAAGTCAAGGACGACGGCCAGGGATTCGATGTGTCGGCCGCACACCATGACCTGCGCAGCTACGGCTTGCGGGACATGCAACAGCGCGCTACCACGCTGGGGGGCAGCTTTCGCGTCGACTCCAGGCCGGGCGCCGGCGCCGAGGTCACGCTGAACGTGCCCATTCGACATCTGGAGAACGTCCTTGGATAGCACGGAGATCCGCATCGTCCTGATTGACGATCACCCGCTGTTTCGCGAGGGATTGGAGCTGGTCCTGAGCCGCCGCACGGATATGACGGTGGTGGGACAGGCCAGCACCGGAGAGGAGGCGCTTGATCTGGTGCCGCGCCTGAATCCGGATCTCGTCCTGCTCGATTTGATGCTGCCCGGCATCAACGGCATTGAGACCTGCCGGCGCCTCAAGGAGCTTGCTCCCAGCGTGCGCGTCGTCATGCTCACCATCGCCAAGGATCCCAACTCGCTGTTTGAGGCCGTCAAGGCCGGCGCGTGCGGCTACCTCCTCAAGGACATCGAGTCCAACGAGCTGCTCCACTCCATCGAGCAGGTGTACCAGGAGGGCGGGATCGTGGAGCCCATGCTGGCCCGCCGCCTCCTCGATCAGATCGCGCGCGGCGAGCTCGAGCGCCCCCGCGCCACATTGCCGGAGCGAACGCCGGAGCTTTCCCCGAGGGAAGTCGAGATCCTCACCCTGGTGTGCAACGGGATGTCCAACAAGGAGATCGCGGCGCACCTGACGATATCGAAATTCACCGTCGGCAACCACGTCAACAACATCTTCCGCAAGCTTGGCGTCAACGATCGCACCCAGGCCTCCGTCCTCGCCCTTCGCCTCGGCCTTCTCAGCGTCAACGGCGGGTAGCATCCGCGCCGCGCCGGGCCTGGCGCTGGCCGGCACGACGATCCAGGACGTCAGCGCGCGATCGGATCGGCCTCCACGGGCGCGGGCTTGAGCGCGAACTCCACGGCCACCGGCGCGTGATCGCTGGTTCCCACCGCCGCCTGCACGCCGCACGACACGGCCTGCTCGGCGAGCGCCGCCGAAGCGAGGACGTAGTCGATGCGCCAGCCGATGTTGCGCTGCCGCATGTTGCGCCAGGGCGCCCACCAGGAAAACATCCCGTCGTCCTCCGGGTGCAGCGCGCGGGCCACGTCCACCATCCCCAGACCGAGGATGCGGTCGAACAGCGCGCGCTCCTCGGGGAGCTGGCCGATGACGGTCGGCTTGCGCTCCTTCGGGTGGAGGTCAATCTCGCGATGGGCCACGTTGAGGTCGCCGCAGACGACGAGCTGGTCGCCGGCCGCCAGCGAGGCGCCCACCCAGGCCTCCAGCGCTTCCAGGAAGCGCATCTTGGCGGGGAAGTCCTTCCCGCCGTTGGGGACGTAGACGGACGCCACCACGATGTTGCGGTGAAGGCGCACGGTCGCGATGCGATACTCGTAATCAAAGTCGGGGTGCTCGAAGGCGGGCCGCTCCGGAACGGCCTCGCGGGCCACGTGCAGCCCCACGCCGGAGTAGCCCTTCCCGCCGCCGTGCCAGTAGCACCAGTAGGCGGCCATGTCGCCCATCTCGCAGAGCGCGGCCGGAACCTGCTCCGGACTGGCTTTGATTTCCTGAAGGCAGACCACGTCAGGCCTCTCTTCGTTGACCCAGTCAAGGAACTGCTGCTGGCGGGCGCGGATTCCGTTCACGTTCCAGGTGGCGATGCGCAGGCGGTTCATGCGCGCGGATTTCGGCGCGAGGCCGGACGCCCCTTCCACGCGTTGCCCGGCTCGGGTATACTCTCTAGTACATGCGCTTCAACCTCATCTTGATCATAATCACGTTTCTTGCGCTCGGACATCTGGAGTCGCGGGCCCCAGGACCGGACTGGGTCCAATCCCGGGTGGATGCGCTGCAGCCGACCGACGCGCAGATGAAGTGGTCGAAAGTGTCCTTCGTCCGCTCGCTGGATGAGGCGCTGCAACTGGCGCGCGTCCACCGGAGGCCGGTGTTCTTTGCGTCCGTTGACGGGGAGCTCGACAGCGGCCGTTGTTAAATGGGTGCCATGGGCGCGAGAGCCGGGCTGCTCTCCCAGGACCCCATCATCAAGACGCTGAACGAGCACTACGTCTCCGTCTTCGTGCGCAAGTACGGCCACGACGACGTGGACTGGATCGGCTCCGACCGCCGCGCCCAGGTCGAGGACTGGAAGCACAACGGCCTCAAGGTCAATCCTCCGCCGCTGAGCACCGACGCCGGCGTGTTCCGCCAGCCCTGGACCACCACCGAGGCGGAGCTGCGCCTTTACAAGACGCTCAAGTTGAAAGAGCTGGCCTATCTCGTGGAGCATCCGGAGGCGCCCGGCGAAGCGCTGGTCGGACCGGTGCACGCGTCGATTTTGTCCCCAGACGGGGAGGTCATGGACGTCATCAACCTGCCTTTCCGCGGCGACGAGCCCAAGTTCGTGTACGCCCAACTGCTGCGCGCGGTGGAAGAGCTGGGCACGCCCCCCGGGCCGCCGGTGCGCACCCTGCTGGCCGGACCGAAGGAGCCGCTGCGCCCGGGTGACCTTGCCCTGCGCGTGGACGTCCGTTTCATCGCCGACCCGGTGGCGCTCGACGACGTGATCGCGCACCTGGACGGCACGGCGCCGGCCAACACCATCACCCTGCGCATGGAGGCGCCGGTCCGGGAGTGGATCGTGCTGCGCGAGGACGAGTGGCGGGCCCTGCTCACCCCGGGGCGGGCGCCCCAGGCGGTGGCGGAGAAGTTGCTGGGACGCTTCGTCCCCCCCACCGACCAGCTGGTGATGGACGAGGATTACTTCGAGACAATGCAAATGGAAACGCGGGCTTACGCGCGTAGCGCCGAGACGACGACGGTGCAGCTGCACGCCTCGGCGCGCATCAAGCACTCGTGGGGCCGCAACCGTGACTACAAGGTGGCCGAGTTTCAGGCGCTCGGCTACCTGGAAGTGGACCACGCCAGCGGGGCGGTGAACTCCTTCCGCATGGCCACGATGGAGGGGCGCTACGGGACGCCCGGGCATCAGATCCCCTTTGGCGTGGCGGTCCAGAAGGACGCCGGGGAGCAGGTCATCAGCGTGCGATAGCCGCGGCGAGGCGCGCGCGCATGTTACCGCGCCTTAACAGCGCCGGGAACCCTTGTTCACATCCTGTTAACATTTGCCCGGAGCCCCTGTGCTAGCATGGCCGCGATGCAGCGGGCCCGGATATGGGTCCAGCCACGCCGAAATGCCGCAAAGGGGACCGACCTGAACATGATTACGGATACCAATCGTCTTCTCACGGGTGCGTCGGCTGCGCCGACCGCGTCGCCGTCGAAAAAGCCGAAGGCACAGAACGACACGAACACCGGCGTGATCGACGCCCCCGACGTGTTCACCGCCAGCAAGAACCTCAAAGAGGTCGGCGAGCGCGAGCTCGCGCGCGGCCAGAACCTGCAGCGCCAGGGCGCGCAGAACGTCGAAGAGGGCGCCACCAGGGAGCGCGAGGGCAACGCGCTGATCGGGCAGGGCCGCGAGAACGTCCGCCAGGGCGAAGAGACCGCGCGCCAGGGCGCCGCCCAGAGCGACGAGGCCCGGGAGGCGCTGGCCGCCGCCGTCGAGGCTGAGAACGCCGCGCACGGCACCGAGCAGGAAGGCATCGCCGAATTCGAGCACGCCCAGCAGTGCTCTGAGCACGCCCAGCACTGCCAGGGCGAAGGCCTTGCGCTGATCAACCGCGCCCTTGAGGTGGAGCGCCAGGGCGCGGCCATCCTCGAAGGCGGCGTGGCGCAGTTCGAAGAGAACCTCGCCGTGTCCAACGAGGGCAGCGCGCAGGAGGACGCCGCCATGGGCACCATCCTCACCGGGCTGGACGACGAAGCCGCCGGCCGCGAGCAGGAAGAGTGCGGCGTGGCGAAGTTCCGCAGCGGTCTGGCCAAGATCGACGCCGGCCACGAACTGCTGGAGTCCTCGCGCACGAAGCGCCAGGAAGCCGAGCAGACCCAGAGCGCCGGCGAGGCCGCGCTGGCCGAGTCCGCCCGCCTGCAGGCCTCCTCGGAGTGCAAGAGCGAGCGCGGCGCGCAGCTTGAGGAAGACGCCGCCAACTTCCACGAGAACGGCGACGCCTTGCAGACCGAGGCCGCCACGAAGGAAGCCGAAGCGGTGGCCGAAGGCGCCCGCGGCGAAGCGACCGGCCGCCTGGCCGACCTGCTCTCCCGCAAGGCCGAGATCGACCGCGAGGCCGGCAACGCCCTGACCAACATCCCCGACTTCGCCGGCGAGGGCCAGACCAGCCAGGCCGAGGCCGAGGCCGCCGCCACCGTGAGCGGGCTGCGCCGCAACGAGGCCGCCCAGATCGGGCAGACCGCCGCGCGCCTCTCCCAGGAAGCCGCCGACCTCAACCGCCAGGGCGAGGAAGCCCACGCCCGGGCCGCCGAGCTGGAAGGCCAGGCCGCGCAGTTGTGGGAAGAGTCGCAGGCCGAGCTGACCCGTTCGCGCGAATTGGAGGCCGAGGGCGACGCCCTGGTGGCAGCCGCCACCGCGAAGCGCGCCGAGGCTGACGCCGAGTGCGCCCAGGGGACCGCGCTGGTCACCGATGGCGAGGCGCTCAAGACCGAAGGCCTTGAGGAGATCGCCGACGGCCGGGCCACCGAGGACGGGGCCATCGCCGCCCAGCGCCAGGGCCTGGATGACCTGGGCGCCGGCCACGCGCTGCAAGGGACCGCGCTGGAAGGCAAGACCGACGCGGCCGCCCAGATGGACGCCGGCGTGCAGATCGAGGGCATCGCCAACGTGGCCCAGGGCCTCGGCCTTGACCGCGTGAAGGAAGCCAGCGCCGAAGAAGCGCACGCCATCGCCGAGAAGCAGTCCGCGCTCGACAAGATCAACGCGGGCGACGCGGCCGAAGGCGCTGCGCGCCAGGCGCAGACAGCGAGCCTGGACCGCATCAAGGCGGGCGACAGCCTCGAGCACCTGGGTGCTCAGCAGGCCGCCAACGGCCGCGCCCAGGTCGAAGTCGGCGAGCGCGCCGTCGGCGAAGGCACGAAGCAGCAGGGCAAGGGCCTCCAGGAGCAGGAAGCCGGCCGCGTCATCGAGCGCAAGGGCCAGGACTACGTGCGCCTGTCCGAGGAGATCCCGGCCTACATCGCTGGGGCTCCGAAGAAGTAAGCCCGGGTCCCCAAGAGAGGAGCCACTCCCCACGCGGGGGTGGCTCCTTTTCTTTGTCTGGCGCGGTCCCTTCGCCCAGAACGGCTTCGGCCCGAAGTTCCTGGGAACTTCCGTTCAGCTTTAGCCACCGGGTGGCTTCATTCGCGTGTTTGAAGCCACCGGGTGGCTAAAGTGCGGAGCGAGGCCGTCGGGACGCGTGGCCGTCAATATGGCTGAATGCGGAGCAAGGCCGTTGGGACGCGTGGCCGTCAATACGGCTGAATGCGGAGCAAGGCCGTTGGGACGCGTGGCCGTCAATACGGCTGAATGCGGAGCGAGTGTTAGGTCTCCTGGTACGCGCGGCCGCGGGCGCCCACGATGTGGGCAGCGGCCTGCTGGGCCTGTCCCACGCGGACGAGGCGGTCGCCCTCGCGCTTGAGGTTCTCGCCGTCAACCACGTTCTTTAGACCGTCGCGGTCCTTCGCGTCGGCTTCCTGGCCGAGGCGAAGGGCGTTCTCGACAAGGTTGGCGCCCGCCTGCTCGGTGGCGCGGCCGGCCTCCATGGCCTCGGCGGCGTCGCGCAGGTCCTGCAGCGCCTCAGCTTCCTCGGCCTGGGCGGCCGTGCCGCGGTCGAGAGACCGCCGGATCTGCTGGAGGCCCTTGCGCTCCTGCTTCGCGGCCTTGTGCTCCTTGTTGCGGCCCCGACGCAGCTCGGTGATGGCGTCGTCCTGGCGCTCGTGGTACTCTTCCTCGCGATCCAGTTCCCTTGCAATCTTGTCGAGCCCGGAATTCTGCTCGCCGCGGCCGCTGCCTTCCATCGACCGACCGCGGTCCCAGTCGCCGAGCGCCTCGTCCTGCTGGGCGTGGCCGCCGGCCTCGATCCCCAGTCCGCTGCGCATCTGCTCCATGCCCTGCTGCACGTCAGAGTCTCCGCGCGCCTTCATGGCGGTGCCCGCATCGTGCTTGGCCTGCGATGCGGCGCGGATGGTGGTGGCCTGCTCGTGCTCGCCGCGCGCGGCGTCCAGGAAGCCCTGGCCCTGCTGGCGCAATTGGGCGGCCTCGGCACGGAGCCGTGCCGCCTCGGCGGCGCCGGTTTGCGCCTGCGCGCGGAGCGCCTGCGCCTCGGTCAGCGCGGTCTGCGCGCGCGTCTCTTCTTGCTGGGCCCACTGGCGCTGCTGCTCGGCCTGCGCGATCAGGCTGCAGCCGTACTGGTACTCGTTCTGACCCTGGGCATACAGCATGCAGCCGTACTGGTAGGTGAACGGGTTGGACACGTAATACTGCGCCCACTGCATGTGCTGGGAGCCCATCGCCTGCCACTGCTGGCCGCAATTCTGCGAGGTCGCGGCCCACTGGCGGCGCTGTTGGGCGGACTGCAACGCGGCGGCCGCCTCGGCTTCAAGCCGCGCGGCCCGCTCCAGCGCGGGCCCCGTCGTGGCCTCGAGGTCCGCGGCGCGGCACTCGTTGATCTGGGCCTGCTCCATGCAGCTGTTGCCCTGGGCGTCGTGCTGAACGGCGGCGCCTTCCAGCCCCTGCGCGAGGTTCCACTCCTGCATGGCGGTGGCGAGCAGCAGCCCGCCCTGGTCGGCGGTCTCGCGGCCCTGGCGATAGCGGGCCTCGCCGGCGTACTTGGTGGTCTCGCCGAAGCGCTCGGTGCGGCGGCCCTCGTTGATCTGACTCAGCGCCTGGTGCTCGAGCGCTTCGCCGCCGCGGTCCTGGGCGAGGCCGCGGTCGAAGCGTTTCATCCCCTTGTCCTTGCCGGCCTCCGCCAGCCGCTCCTCGTTCAGCCCGGCGCGGATGTCGCCGACGGCGGCCCGCTGGCGATCTTCTGCGGCGCGCTGCTTCTGAAGTCCCTGGGAAAGGTTGGTCACGCCAAGCTCGAACAGGCTGCCGGCCTTCTCGTCCTTTGAGTGGGCGTCGCGGTATGCGCCGAGCGCCGCGCGCGCATCCTCGTTGCCTTCGCGGACGGTGTCGCGGCCGTTCTCCAGTTGGCGGAGGCCTTCGGCGAATTCCTCGTTCGAGGTGGCCTGCTGCTGGCGGGCGAGATCGCGCAACGCGCGGCCCTGCTCGGCGAGATGCGTTCCGGACGCGACCTGCTCGAAGCCGGCCCGGTAGTTGTCCGAGCCCTCCAGCATCAGGTCGCGCCCCCGCCCGACGTGGCGCGCGCCGTGCTCCTGCATGGCGTTGGACACCTCACCCAGGTTACCCCCCAGGGGGAAGTCCTGCCTTGGGGACGGGGCAGGCGGGGTCTTGGTACGAATCTCAGGCGCGCTCATGCCAAATGCTCCTCCAGGTAATCACACCGGCATGGTAACATGCGGCGCGGGAGAAGTGGTGAACGAATTGTTACGGAAACGAAGAGGAGCCTTTCGCCCCCCCCATCCTGGTGCTACGCGCCCCACTGCTTCCAGGGCTGTTGCTGGGCCAGCGACATGATCTTCGGGGGATACGAGGATCCGCCGTTGTAGCGCTTGAGCGCGGCTTCCCAGGAGCCGGTCTCCTTGTACAGGTTGGCCAGGTACTTGGAGCCATAGTCGATATTCTTCGCGGGATCGAACACGTCATTCGTCTTGGCGAAGTCGTGGTAGCGGTCGTCGATCTGCATGACCCCCTTGCCGTGCTGGCCGTCGAAGGACAGCGCCTTGGGGTTCCACCCGCTCTCCTGGTAGGCAACCGCCTTGAGGATGTTGGGAGGAATGCCGTACCTGTCGGCCGCACCGTCGAGCATCTGCCCGATCTGCTGCTTGGAGGGGTTGGGCCCGAAATCAGGGATCTGCGCGTTCGGGTTGGCCGGCGCCGCGCCGTCCATCGGGTTGCCGCCACCCGGGCCACCGGCCGGGGCGCCGCCGCCCATGGGATCGCCACCGCCCATCGGGGCACCGCCGCCCATCGGAGCGCCGCCGCCCATCGGGGCGCCGCCGCCCATGGGAGCGCCACCGCCCATCGGAGCGCCCCCGCCGGCCGGCGTCGGATTGAAGCCGGCCGCGGGTCCGGGCTGGCCGGCCCCGGCCCCTTCCACTTTCTGGACGGGGTCGTTGGCGCCGCCTTCGCCATTCGTCAGATTCTCGTACTCTTGCTGGAGGCCCTCAAGTTCCTTGCGCGCGGCCTTGGTGCCGTCTTCGTCGCCGGCCTTCTCGAGTTGCTCGACTTCCTTTTGCTTTTCCTCGATCTTGCGCTGCAGCTCCTCAAGCTTGCGTTGCTTCTCGGCCTCCTCGGGGTTCTCGGGCTTTTCTTCCTTCTTCGCCTTGTCGGCCTCGTTGGGGCCGTCGTCGTCGTCATCAACGTCCTGGCTGAACTGGACGGTGTCCCCCTGGGCGCCGGGGCGGTTGCCCTGACCTTCCTGGGCGACGCGCTCATTGCCCTGGTTGTTTCCCTGAACGGCGTTGGCGCCATTCGGGGCGCGCTTGCCATCAACGTTTCCGACGGGTGCGATCTCGCGTGCCATGGCAGGTCAACCTCCACACTCTCTACGGGACTGATTGACTGCATGGTACGAAATTCGCGCGCCCCCCGCCAACCTCCGCACTGTTAAACGCATGTAACCATGTGAACGACTTGTAAACGACGTGTTTCCGTGAAGTAAACACGTGGGTGTCGGGCCCAGCGGTGGACCCGACGGCGGGGGTGTCGGGTCCAGCGGTAAACCCGACGGAGCCCTACTCCAGGGGCAGATCCTTGAGCAGCGTCTTGAGGTCCCCAGCAGCCCTCCTGGCGTCGCGCATCATCTGCTGACGCAGCAGCCATTCGCCAAGAAGGTCCACGCCCGCCACCGGGTCGCTGCCCGCGTCACCCATGCTGAAGTTACCGCTCTGCAGCGCCGGCGAGTCCACGAACGCCGCCAGCAGCACTTCCTCGGGCACGCCGTGAAGCAGCAGGCGGGAGCGCGTTTCGGCCACCTGGCGCCGCACGACGGCCAGGGCTCCGGCCGGGGCGTCCCCTCCAGATGCAAGCAGGGAGGCTTCCTGGTGGCGGAGGCGCAGATAGGCCATGGCGGCGCGCACCGCCTCCGGCTTCGTGGTCCACTCCGGACCCTTCAGCGGCGGAGGCTGCGGAACAGACGGCTCGGGGTTCTCCGCCACCGCGGGCGGAAGCTTGACCTGATACGGAACGCCCCGCGCGAAGTCGATAAAGCGCCCGCTCGCGTCGCGCATCTTGATGTCCACGTGGTCGCGGCACACGAAGCCCACCACGTCGCCGGGCTCGACCCAGGCGCCTTCGCGCACGGCCGGCGCGAGGTGACCGTAGGTGGTGTTGAAGCCGTCGGGCGAGGTGACGGTGATTCCGTACTCGCTGCCGGCCCACCAGGTGATGGCGGTGACGCGGCCCGGCCAGCCGACCACGATGGCGGCGCCGGGCGGGAGGGCGACGTCGTAGCCGTTGTGCATGCCGCCAAACACGCGGTAGATGGACGGCGAGCGCCAGTCGGCGAAGCGCCCTGTCACCTTGCCGCCAGGGGTCGTGCGGGAAAGCAGCGCCACGTAGCCGGCCAGGTCACTCGGCGCGGGCTGGGGCGGCTTGACGCGCCGCACCGCCGGACCCGACATGCGGGATGCCAGTGGCGCGCGACGCGCCGGCGCGGCGGTCCTGGATGTTTCGGAAGCGGCCTTTTCAGCCTCCGCCTTGCTCGCCGCGCGCTGCTGCAGCTCGACGCTGCGGTGAGTGAGGGCCTTCAGAAGCGCATCGGCCTGCTCCAGGCCGGGCCTGTCATTTCGCGCGACGACGGCCGGCTTCTCGGCCTCTTTCGCGGGAGCGTCCGCGGCGGTGGCGGGCGCCGCGAGGAACATCCCCGCGGCCACCATGCCAAGTGAAACGGTCTGCCTGAATTGCACCTTGTGCCTCCCAAAAAGGACTGGCCAGCGATGCGCGTCCTTGCGGGAAACACCGTCTCCCGACGCCCCGGACAAGGTCTCCCTCCTCCTTGAGGGGAACCGGGGCAACTTAAAAGGTCTGGACGTCAGCCTCCGAGCATCGCCGAGGGAGTCATTACTCCCGGTAGGACCGAGAATCTCGGTACGGGCCCGCAAGGTGAAAGACTTTTCTTCCTCAACTTGTGGCGGGCGGTTGAGTTTGCCCACGGTTCACCGCCTTCTCCCATTGTTCCTGCCCGCCGTGGAACTTCCCTGAAATGGCGCCAGAACAGCGTGGTTGTGCGTATTTTCACGACGCGGACCGTGAGTCGCGCGCCCAGCCTCGCCTTGAGCGGTCCTCAACGAACTTTCCTCAAGCAATGCTTGAAAAGCCCGCCGTTGCTTGCATGCCCGACGGGCAACGGCTACAATGAACGAGACTTGTTACCCTGAGCGTTGGCAGCAGTGCCGACCCCTGACTAGGAGACCCCTGAATGGCGTTTATCTTTCCCGAGGGCCAGCGCTTCGACTGCGGGTCGTGCACGAAATGCTGCCGCGGCGCGTGGAACATCCACGTGGATCCGGCTTCGTACGAGCAGGTGCACGGGTCTGGGCTCTACCAGAAACTGGAGAAGGCCTACGGGCAGCCGCCCATGTACATGGACGAGCCCGAGCCCGGCCAGAAGACCGCACTCACCCTCATGCACGAGGGCGGCTGCGTCTTTCTGGACAAGGACCGGCTGTGCAGCATCCACAAGTTTCTGGGCGCGAAGGCGAAGCCGCTCGGCTGCCGCCAGTTTCCCTTCGTGCTGCGCCCCACGCCGGACGGCACCGTGGTTGGCGTCTCGTTCTTTTGCAGCGCGGTGCAGCACAACAGCGGGCGTCCGCTCCCCGAGCACGTCGAGGAGTTGGAAGGCCTGGCAAAGGAGTACCGCCACGCCGGCGTGGGCTTCCGCCCCATCTCCCTGTACGGGGATCTGACCATCTCGTGGCAATCCTACAAGATTCTCGAGGACATGGCGACCTCGTGCCTTTCGATCGACGATCTGCGGCTCGGTCTGTGGCGGGTGATGGTGGGCACCGCGCTGTCGGTGGGATGTCTGCTGCGCAACGGCACCACCACGCCGCTCGCGAGCGCGCTGCAGCCCACCGTCTCCGACGAGGATCTGGACCGCCGGCTGCGCGCGATGCCCGCCGTGTTCGTGGCGCGGGACGACGTCTTCGAGTCCATGGAGCGGATGTTCTTGATCGGCATCGTGGGCGCGCTGGAATCGAAGAATCCAGAGATCTGCAAGAAAAATACCGAGGCGATTTTCTACCGTGGCGTGGTGGACAGTGAAACCTTCCGCTGTGAAATCGAGCTCAAGCACTTCGATGATTTCCGCACGCGGTTTGACGCCTCATGGTCGACGCCGCACTGGAAGCGCTACATCGACCACCTGGTATTCCGGAAATTCCTGGGACTGGGACGCACCGTCATGGCCAACGCCTCCGCGCTGTACATGGCGCTGCCCTTGCTGGAATTCTACCGCGATCTCTTTGCTTTCGTACAAAACAAGTTGCAGCCCGACCTGCAGGACGTTTACCTCGCCTACGACGTCGTGGAGCGCGGCTTCACCACGCACAGCCGCGGCATGGATCCGTTTTTCTTCGAAATGGCGGACGCCTTCGTCAACCAGGTTCAGCAGATTTTAAAGCTACAGGAAATGGCCTCATGAACAGTCCCTACGAAACCGTCTTCGAACAGATTCTCCCGCGGGTGAAGCGCCCCGGCCGCTACGTCGGCGGGGAGATGGGTCAAATAGACAAGGATCCGGCCAGCGTCTCGTGCCGCTTTTGCCTGGTGTTTCCGGATCTGTACGAGGTGGGCCTGAGCAATTACGGGCTGCAAATTCTTTATTTTCTACTCAACGAGCGCACCGACACCTATTGCGAGCGCGCTTACGCCGTGGCCCCGGACATGGAGGCGCAGTTGCGCGCGCATGGCGTGCCGCTCTTGTCGCATGAAACGCACACCCCGCTGAAGGATTTCGACGTGGTCGGGTTCGGTTTGCAGAGCGAGCTGACCTACATCAACGTGTTGCAGGTGCTTGACCTGGGCGGAATACCCATTTTGTCCGCCGAGCGGGAGGACGCCGATCCTCTGATCATTGCCGGCGGACACTGCGCCTTCAATCCTGAGCCGTTGGCGCAATTCGTGGACGCTTTCGGTATCGGCGACGGCGAGGACGTCATCGTCGACATCCGCGACACGTGGACCGAGTCGCGCGGCCTGCCCCGCCGCGAGCGGCTGGAGCGCCTGGCGCGCATTGAAGGCGCGTACGTGCCGGCGCTCTACTCGGTGGTCGAGGAGAACGGCTGGCTGATCCCCCAGGGACCGCGCATCGTCAAGCGCAACGTGGCGGATCTCAACGAGGCGTTTTTCCCCACCATGCAGATCATCCCGTGGACACAAACCGTGCACGACCGCATTTCCATCGAGGTGATGCGCGGCTGCACGCAGGGCTGCCGCTTCTGCCAGGCGGGGATGATCACGCGGCCCATCCGCGAGCGCACGCCGGAAAAGGTACTCGAAATCGCCCGCGAGCTGGCGCGCAACACCGGCATCGAGGAAATGTCGCTGCTCAGCCTTTCCACTGCGGACCACAAGGGCGCGGTGCCCATGGCGCGTGCGGTGCGCGACGAGGTGGGCCGCCCGATGCGGGTCAACGTGAGCCTGCCGTCGAGCCGCGCGGACGCTTTTAACGTCGAGCTGTCCAGCATGGTGGGCGACGAGCGCAAGGGCGGCATCACCCTTGCCCCGGAAGCCGGCAGCGACCGCCTGCGTCGGGTCATCAACAAGTATCTCACTGAGGAAGACATCATCAATGCCACGCGGGCCGCGGCGAAGGGCGGTCACAAGCACGTCAAGCTGTATTTCATGGCCGGCCTTCCCACCGAGACGGACCAGGACATGAGGGAGATGGCGCAATTGATCGACCGCTGCGAGCGCGCCGGCCAGGAGGTCGGCGGGCGGCGATTCGGGATTCACGTGGGCATCAGCGGGCTGGTCCCAAAATCCCATACGCCGTTCCAGTGGTCCGCGCAGCTGGTGGGTCCGGAGCTGATGCGCCGGGTGCGCCTTGTGCGAGACAATACGCCGCGGCGCATCAAGGTGGGCTGGGCGGACTCCGACGAGCGCACGGTGGAGGGAATCCTGTCGCGCGGCGATCGGCGGGCCGGCGACCTGCTGCTGCGCACCTACCACAAGGGCGCGCGGCTCGACGCCTGGAGCGAGTACCTGCGCCTGGACCTCTGGGAGGAAGCGGCCGCGGAGATGGGCCTGAACATCGCGGCCTACCTGGGCGAGCGCGACATCAACCACCGCCTGCCCTGGTGGCACATCGACGCGGGGGTCACGCATCGTTTCCTGCGCAGCGAGTGGCTCAAGGCGGTCAACGAAAAAGTGGTCCGCGACTGCCGCGAGGGCTGCCTTGCCTGCAACGCCTGCGACATCACCGGCGTGGAGATGCAGTTCGGCGATGTGAAGATGGCTCCGCTGAGAGAGCCGGTCATCCGCGCCTGGAAGCGCCAGAAGGAGCGGGAGAAGTCGCTTTGCCCGTGATAAAGATCTTTCTGGCGCTGGGAATTTTTCTGTTTCTCTCGACTTCTGCATCCGCGCAGACCCTTGCATTTCAGCTGAGAGGCGGAACGCAAACGCGATCCGTCGAGGAGCTGGCGAAGATCACGCCGGTGGTCGAAGTGCAAACCCGCTCGCCGATCGACGACAAGAAGCGGCGGTTCAAGGCATTCGCCCTGAAGCCGCTGTTGAAGGCGATGTACGGCGAGCACTGGAAGCGCGACGACGACATCGTTTTCACCTGCACCGACGGTTACCAGCCTTCCCTGCCCGGCGCGATTTTGCAGCGGCACGACGCCTATCTCGCGTTCGCTTCCGCGGACGGACAGGATTTTTCGATTTTCGACCACGGCAAGGTGCAAGACCTCGGGCCGTATTATTTGATCTGGGACAACGTGCGCGACGAGGCGTTCGACGACGAGCAGCCGCAAGTGTGGCCCTTCCAGGTGACCGCGCTGGAGCCGGTGCCTTTCAAGCTGCGCTACGCGGCCATGCTTCCCCCGGCCCGCAGCAGCGCGCAGGTGCGGCGGGGATTTCTTGTCTTCCGCAACCACTGCATGAACTGCCACTCCATCAACGGCCTTGGCGGCTCGCTGGGTCCCGAATTGAATTACCCGGTAAACGTGACGCAATACTACGCGATCCCCTGGCTGAAACGCTGGATCGCGATGCCCCGCTCCATCCGCTACAATGCGACCATGCCCCCCCTGGACGCGGAAGCCGGCACGCGCGATAAAATGCTCAACGACTTGATCGCCTACTTGAAGGCCATGGTCGGGAAAAAGGTCGCTCCGCCAAGATAATCGTCCCCGGACACGCTACCCTGCGCGGTGTCGTCCACGGACACGCTACCCTGCGCGGTGTCAGCCACGGACACGCTATCCTGCGCGGTGTCGTCGGCGGACGCGTCGTTGGGGGCTAACGGGCGAGATCGCCCTTCTGGACCGAGGCGTCGTAAAGCAGCGTGGCCGCGGCCCGGGTGTTGCGCACCGACGAGACCACCGCCACCGCGATGGGAAGAGGGATGGCGCGCTTGAGGCCGGTCGCCGGGTCGCGCGTGCTCACGATGGTGAACGCCATCCCCGGGCGGATGCCGACCAGCGAGCCCTTGTCCAGCGTCACCTCGCGGCCCACAACGGTGAACACCGACGCGTGGATGGGCTTGCCGCGATACACCACCACCGTGCGGCTGGCGGTGTTTCCGTAAGCGTCGGTGGCCTCGATGGTGATGGGCAGACGCTCGCGCAGACGGCCCGGGGCAAATACCACCGGTGTGTAGATCTTCGCCTCCGCGCTCGCGTTGAAGGGGACCTCCGTGCCGTTCACCCGCAGCGCGCGCACCTTGCTGGGATCGGACACGCGGCCCAGCACCAGCACCGTCGTGGTGCGCAGCGAAAGCGCCTCGCGGGGATATTCGATGACAATCTCCGGGCCCGCCTCATCCTTCGCGCGGGCGCCCAGCCGCTGGGTGAGCGAATTCATCAGGGCCACCACGGCGCGCCGCTGCATTTCCGATTTCTCCGTCGCCCAGGTTTTCGGATCTCCCTGCAGCCGCTCTTCCATGGTCACGGTGTGGCTCCAAAGCCGGCTGTCGACGCTGTCCAACCGCCCCTCCACGACGAGCTTCCAGAACGTGCGCGTCGAAAATAAATCCTCTTTCTTGATTTCCTCCTGCGCACGCACCACGCACTGCAACAGCGCGTCCGCCCGCAATTGCTGGAGAATGGGCGCCACCTCGGAGGGCGCCTGGGGCCCGTTAACAACGGTAATATTCGAGCCGGCCAGCGTCTTGGTAACCTCGTCGAAAAACACCCGCTCCCACCCGGTCAGCACCTGTCCCGAGGGGCCGCGCGGCGGGCTCACCGCCACGACGTGCACGTCCTGCGCAAAGCCCGGAACCACGAGCGTCAGCGCAAGCAATATCCCCGCGACCATCCCGCGCCACGAACTCGGCCAACGCGGACACGCTACTGTGCGCGGTGTCCGTGCCTGACACGCTACTGTGCGCGGTGTCCGTGCCGGACACGCTACTGTGCGCGGTGTCCGTGCCGGACACGCTACTGTGCGCGGTGTCCGTGCCGGACACGCTGCCGTGCGCGGTGTCCGTGCCTGACACGCTGCCGTGCGCGGTGTCCGTGCCTGACACGCTACCGTGCGCGGTGTCCGTGCCGGACACGCTACCGTGCGCGGTGTCACTGGGCGACTCAAGATGGGGCTAGGTCGGCGGAGGCTGAGTTGGCGGCGGCTCCGACGGCGGCGCGGGCTCCGGCGGTGCAGGCGGCGTCGGCGGGGCGGGCGCGGGCGCGTCCAGGGCCTCCAGCGGATCGATCACCCCGGCCCCCTGTGCCGTCGCATTGGTGGCCGCGATGGGGTCGGCCGTCTGCATCAAGATTCCCTTCACCTGGGCCGGCGTCAGATCCGGCCGCGCCTCCAGGAGCAGCGCCGCGACGCCCGCCACCATCGGCGTGGCCATGGACGTGCCGGACAGCGTGCGATAGCCGCCGCGCCAGTCTGCCGCGGTGATGTCCACGCCGGGCGCGGACACGTCGGGCTTGTCGAGCAGGTCCACCGGGGACGGGCCGCGGCTGGAGAACGAGGCGATGCGGTCGTCGTCGCGACCCACCGTGCCGCGGTCGTCCGACGCCGCGACGGTAAGCGCGTTCAGCGCGTGGGCCGGCGTATTGATGGTCTTCGCGCCCGGCCCGCTGTTACCGGCCGCCACGCAGGGCACGATGCCCGCCGCCGCGGCGGCTTCGATGGCCTGCGCCACCGGGTCGTCCTTGTAAGACTGTCGGGCGCGCCCGCCCAGCGACATGTTGATGACCTTGATCCCGTACTTGTCCTTGTTATCAACCGCCCACTGAATTCCGGCGATCACGTCGGAGAAAGAGCCGGAGCCCCGCCCGTCGAGCACCTTGATGCCGACGACGGAGGCCTGCGGCGCCGCGCCTTTATAGCGCCCTTCGGACGCCTTGCCGTCACCGGCCACGGTGCCCGCCACGTGGGTGCCGTGCCCCTGGTCGTCGTACGGCTCAGTCCGGCCGTTCACGAAGTCCTTGAAGCCGATGATGCGCGATCCCAGGTCGCTGTGGGGCGCCACCCCGGTGTCGATCACCGCCACGGCCACGTCTTTCCCGCTCAGCCCGCGATCCCACAACTGCTGGAGGTCCAGCGTGCCGGCCGCGGTGTCGAGCGCCGGCCGCACGTCCTGCTCTTGCTCGCCTTCGGGGATGCTCATCTGGTTGTCGAGATACACGCGCACGCCCTGGGCCACCTTGCCGAGGGAAGGGAGGACGCCCACCGCGTCAGGCGCCAGCTCCACCGCGAACGCGTTGATGAGGGGCAGGTCGACGGTGATGCGCGTGCGGGGGTCGCGATCCAGGAAGAGCTTCTTCAGCGCCTCGCGCTCGCCGTTGTCGGGCGCGGAGATGATGAGGGATAACGGCCCCGACTCGGCCGGCGTCTCCGCCGTGCGCGGCGCCATGGCGCGGCGGGCCAGCTCGCGGCTGACCTCCAGCAAGTCTTCCCCACGCGCAAACTCGGCGCGATCGGCGGGAAGCGCGTCGTCGTGCCTGCGGGCCGGAGCGGTCGCAGGCGGTTGAAACTTAAGGCCATCTACAGGTTTCAGCGGATCCATGTCTTCAATTCTACCGTGCGCCAACGGCTTCTGGCGAGGGCGCATTTGTTGCCAGATTGTTAACTTCGAACGGATTGTCCGCTGGCCCGCGCGAAGTCGGTCACCACATGAACGTCCTGCGCACCATCCTCACTATCGAAGCTTGCGCCCTTGGAATCGCCGTTGCCTGGGGATACGCGGCTGACATCCGCTGGTGGGAGGCGCTCGGATTCCCCTGGGCCGCGCTGCTGGGACTGCCGGCCGGCCTCGTCCTCATGGCGGTGAGCACCGCCGCGGCGCGTCTCGCGGGCGACCGCGTCAGCTTCCTGGACGACCTGATGGCGCCGCTCTTCCGCCGGGTGGGCCTGCCGGAAATCGCCCTGGCCGCGGGGGCCAGCGGGTTCGCCGAGGAAGCGCTCTTCCGCGGCGTGATGCAGCCGCTCTGGGGAAATCTGGCGACCAGCGTCATTTTCGGCGTCCTGCACACGGGACGCCGCGACCTGCTGGTGCTGGGACCCTGGGCGGCCGCCGCCAGCCTCCTGCTGGGCTGGCTCTACACCACCAGCGGCACCCTCTGGTGCCCGATCCTGGCCCATACGGCCAACAACTTCGCGTCGATGGTCTACCTGAGATACTTTCATCCCGGTCACAACCCGGCCGAACCCGTGTCCATGGAGTAAGGTGACAGAACCGGAGCGCGCACTCCTCGAACGCATCCGCGCGGGCGACCGAGACGCCTTCTGCATCCTCGTGGAGCGTTACGCGCCACGCTTGTTCAACGCGGTGTTTCACATGACGAGCGACCGCGTGGCCGCCGAGGACCTGGTCCAGGACGCCCTGGTCGGGGCCTACAACGGCCTCGACCGTTTCCGCGGAGACGCGGGATTTTACACGTGGTTGTATCGCATCGCGTTCAACCGCACGCTGAACTGGATCCGCAAGGGGCGCGGCAAGCTCACCTTCGAGTCACTGGATGCGGATGAGGGCGAGCGGCCCCGCGAGGTTGCCGACGCCAGCGACGATCCCCTGGCCCGCGCCGAGCAGCGCGAGCTGGGAGAGGCCTTGCAGGGCGCCATCGCCTCGCTCAACGAGGCCAACCGCATCGTGTTCACCATGCGCGAGGTGGACGGATTTGAATACGAGGAGATCGCGCGCATGCTCGACTGCACGCAGGAGGCCGTCCGCACCCGGCTGCACCGGGCGAAAAAGGAATTGAAGGCACGGCTGCGGCCCTACCTGGAAAGCGAGGTCACGCGGTGAACGAACACGACCACATCCGCGATCAGCTTTTCGCGTACCTCGAAGACCCGACGGCGCACCGCGAAGTCACCGCCCACGTGGTCGAGTGCGCTTCCTGCGCGGCCGACCTGGCGATCACCCGGCGCGCCAACGAAGCGTTTGCGAAGGTTCCCCAGGCGCCGCTGCCGGAGGGCTTCATGGAGCGTCTGCGGGCGCGGCTTCCGGAGGAGGTCCGCCGCGAGCCGCTTCCTCCTACTGAGATTTCCTCGTCCACCCGGCGTGGCCGGCGCGCGTTCTGGACGCGCACCGTCCTGGGGATCGCGGCCGTCTTTGCGCTCGCTTTCGGCGGCCTGCTGCTCACCATGCCGAAGCCCGCGCCGTCCCCGTTCGCGGAAGTCGCGGAGCGGAGCGCGCTCATCGTTGTCGGGCACGACCTGGAGTTGGGCGACGCGCTGCTGAGCAACACCGCGCCGCTGCGCCTGGGCAGCGCGCTGGAAACCACCAACCACCCGGCCGTCATCCGCCTCGGCGAGGACGGCTCGCTGCGTCTGGACGCCGGCACCCGAGTTCGGGTGCTCGCGCTCTTCCGCGCCTCCGAGACGACCATCCTGAAAATCGACGTGGCGCTCGGCAGGGTGTGGGTGGAGGACGGTACGCGGACCCGGGTGATCATCCACACCCCCGACGCCCTGATGGGCTCGCCGGGCGCCGCCCTTGACGTGCGCGTCACCCCCGGGGGGAC
>Ga0194121_10004662_pt1 | contig 19695 bp, 20 predicted proteins | sample TA2MahCa50mmetaG_FD_148609 | JGI IMG/M metagenome (GOLD analysis project Ga0194121, IMG submission 148609) | Freshwater microbial communities from Lake Tanganyika, Tanzania - TA2015020 Mahale Deep Cast 50m | ecosystem: Environmental > Aquatic > Freshwater > Lake | place: Tanzania: Lake...
CATCTGATGAATCAAACACCGATTTATGTGCAAATGTAATACCACCAAATTCAAAGGTTGTAGTGTTTTTATAATAAAATAAGTTTGGATGATTTAACGCATCAACAATTGGTGATAACGCATCTAACCGAGAAGGATTATTTAGGTTTGCATCGTGATTACCAGGGATTAAAATAGTAGGCATGATATCCGATAGGTTTCTCAAAAAGTTTTGAGTCATATGAACCACTTCGGGCGTCATATCAGTTTTAGCATGAACTATATCTCCAACCAATACAATAGCCGAATCATCGCTTGTAACCGATTTTAGATAATCATATAAACGATTAAAGACTAACAAATATTCTTTATGCCTTTTTAAGTTTCGTATATGAATATCAGCAATGTGATAAATCTTATTTAACTTTTTCATTTTTTCCTAAACATTTTATACTCTACCAAACTTAGTAAATTTAATTCGGGAGTATCATATATTTTTGTGTTTATCTTATTGTAACCTAGTTCAGATGCATCCTCCGAACCTAACCGAACCAAATGAACTTTAATCCCCCACCCCATTAATTTTTCACATAATTGAATAGAGTTGTTGATAGCATCAGAATCTAAACAAACATAGATACGGGATACTTTTTTATCCAATATCTTTTTTTCCAATTTTGGTGAAATTGTTTTTCCAAATATGGGAATGGCATTTCTGCGAATTGAAATCGCATCAAAGACACCTTCACAAATAACGATTGGTTCATTCCAATTTACATACAAATCAAACCCAATAATATCTTTAGATACTTTTGGATTTTTGTGTTTTTGTGCCGTATCATAAAAAGCCCTACTAACAAAATAGTTTAACATCCCATCTGAATCATATGAGGGGATGATAATTCTATTACTATATTCCCCCTCAACACAATACCCCATACCATATTTAATAATATCACCTGGTCGGATACCCCTGCCTAAAATGTAATTTAGGGCGTGTGAGTATATAACCGATTTAGATGATTCCCATAGTGGAATAAACTCTTTAGGTAATTGAACAAATGTTTGTGGTTGGGTTAGTTTTTCACTGGGTTGTTTATATTTTCTAATGTTTCTAAAAATAGAATTATACTCATCCCATATTTGAGGTGATACATTCAACTTTTTGAATAGTGAACGAATCGTTTTTCCTTTTTCGTCCGATATCCAACAATGCCAGGGGTTATTACCTTCTGATGTTGTTTTTATGTTTATTTCGAGCTTTGGTTTGTAATGGTTGGTAAATGGTGAATAAAAAGCATAGTTGTCCCCAGTGGTTTTTTTACTTTTACCCAAAACCTTTTCCAATAACTCAATTAATCTTTCTTCTACCATCTCTTAAATCGTATGTATAAATATGTTTTGGTAAGTTAGTGATTATCTTTACATTCTCATCACCCTCTTTGTATCTCTTATTTATTTCAACCCCATAAGGTCTATCCAACATAGAAAGTGTCCTAATATGAAATGATTTACCATCCACCTCCAATGATTTTGATGCGGATGTTTCACCTAAATAATTAAAATTAGAAGCACGGTAGATAACCCCCGTATGCCCCTGATTTTGGTCTGCATAACTTATTATATATTCCCAATCCGTATTTTGTTTTAACCACTTAATTGTTTTGGATATAAAATACGATTCAGCATTTTTTGGTGTATCATCTACCAAACACAATCTTCGTAATTCTAAAACCTTATCGGGGCGGGATGGATGATATGTCTGCCCTGCGGTTGGACCTGCTGGTCGGGTATAGATACAAACACCAATTATTTCAGGCATACCAAAATTTCCTTCTCTAAGTAGAATAAATGCGTGTTTTGTTTGTATATTTACATAATCAGAGTAATGCCACTTTTTTAAAAAGACACGAATGTTCTGATTAAACAATGTGTGTTCAACTGTGTATGTTTTTACTAAACCCATTCTACACAATATACAACAGAAAAACTAATTATCCAAACAAAAATGTTTTGGGTTCTTCATTTATCCATTCTGTGGGTATTTGTTTTATGGCCCATTTAAATCCGTTTTTATCGGCCCACATCCCATATGTAGTTTTTGACCTTTTATTTAATTTTGCATTTGGATTTTGAAATACAATCCGTATATCCAAATCAGGCTTTTGCGCTTTTATCAATAAGTGCTTTTTTCTATCCTCTAAAGTAAACCTACCCTTTGTTTCTATAAAAATTCCATTGGGTAATCTAAAATCAGGTTTGTATGTATGATTGGTAGCAGGTTTAGTATAGGATATTTGGTGTTTTTCATATTCACCATCAATACCTATTTGTTTTAATTCATCCGAAACTTTATCCTCTAAACCCGAGCGGTGCCCTTTGGTTCTTTGGATGTGACCCCAATTTTTTGGCATAACTAATCTATATCAAATTTTACATTTATAAGTAAATCCGTAATTGTACTTTTCTTTAATGGTGAACCTAATTTTGCAACAGCCACCATATCCTCATCATCGTTATATAATCCAATGGTTGTTATGTATGGTGTGAATTCTGAACCCGTTGTAAATGATTTGTAAGCTGACGCTGATCCGGATGTTCCACTCAACGACGCGGTTATGGGTTCTAATACACTCGGATTTGTGCTTTTATTAAATTCATCTTTTGGAACATGACAAATTAAACTAACTTCTTCTACTAATTTAGTTGCTCTATAGTTTACAGTAAACCCTTTATTAGATGTATAGTTCCAATTACCATCTCCTAAAAAAGTGTGTTGGTTATTAGAACCAGTATTTGTCATAACAATCAAACCCTGTCTATAAAAAACATAACCATATGTTGCCGATGATGATACTATAGTTCCCCACTCATCATCTACTTTTTTATCCGTATAGTATCTATAGTTTGTTGCTGAGCCCGAGTAGTTTGTTATATTAACCGATGTTGGTTTTATTTCAAACCCATATCTATAAACAGGTATGGATAGAACTGATGCGGTATCGTATAATTTTAATCTCCAATCAGTAGTAAATAATCTATCTAAACTTCTCCACATTGTTTTTTGATAAACATCACTTAATCCATCGTATGTGGAACTTTGTGTTAAATCGGTTGGTGTAAATTCAATACCCCCACTAATATGAGGTCTTATTGCTCTTAAAGTAGATATACCAAATGATGTGTAATGATTTGAATTCGTTACTTCATATCTTTTATGTGCAACAAATTTTTTTTCTTGTGAAAATACCCCATTTATTTTTTTATATATATTAGCAGTACCACCTTTTAATACAATTTTTTGAACTGTGCTACTAGGCATTAATTATTATTTTAAAAATCTAATTTTACTTTTAAAAGAATTTCGTTACCAAAAGACTTTAATATTGGTTTTGATAATTTACCAACCGCTAACATTTCAGAACCAGTATTATACAATCCTACAGTTGTTATATACGCTTTTGGATTATTTACAAATGTTGGCTCTCTAAGTGTATTTATACCACCGGAAGCAGATACATACGATGGATTATTACTAAAATTAAACTTACTATTTTTAGCTCTTAAAAAATAATATGTAGATTTGACTTCTTCAACATTTCTGGCTTTAAATACACCATTGGTAGGATCATTTGCAGCTGAATGACTTATGTATGTAAATAATTTAAATGCGTTATTACCATTTACATTTGAACCAGTATTAGTGTTTGCTACAATACCAACTGCGCTTGCTGAATCCAATTGTGTTCCTGATAAAACGATTACACCTCTTTCAGGATAAACCCTTCCATATGTTCGTGTTGTGGAAGCAACTACTATACCAGCCGATAGTGAACCGGAAACTATATTAAAAAATTCTGAATTTTGGTTTCCTGCTTGAAGTGTATCTCTTGAATCATCTATTAATCGTATTTGATTAGAACCACTTCTAAGATTTAATTCAAAATTACCAGGATCTACCAAATCTTTGATTCTACTCCTTTTAAAGTTAATTACATAAATTGAGTTTTCATCACCAACACCTGTAAAATTAAATTTTTGTTGGGTTGAAGGTAAAAGAGTTTGTACATATTGGGCGTAAATTGCACGAGATGGGGTATCTTGTGAACCAACAAAATTCGATACTGCGTTTATTACCACCGAACCACTACCTAAAGCGTGCCCATATGCTACTGAAAATTGAACTTCTCTTGTTGAATCACTCCCCGCCTTATCGTAAACATCGTAATAATATTGTCCTGATGAAGCGCTTTGTGCAGATGATGTAAAGAATGTAGCCAATGATGCGGCATTATAGGAAAATAATCCCCGAGTTACTTTTTGAATAACATCATCATCAAATATATCATCAACGGGATCTAAATCTTCAAATGATTGATCTGGGGCGGTGTTTGCGGCCCGCAAAGTAATTGTTTGTGTTGCCATTTGTATTTTTCCTTTTTATATTTTTTTAATATTTTATCAATTATTATACACCCACAAAATTTATCGTACTGTAACTGTAACAGGTATATCAATTCGTGTACCAAATTTATTTGATTGAACTATTATCGTAGTGGTTTGGTCTAGTTGGGGGGTTAGTGTAAAAACACTCTCAAATATAAACCTAGAAGTACTATTCGGGTCTGGGAATATTATACCTAAATCTCCATCCAAAAGAGTTACAGTAAAAGAGCCTTGCTGATTCATCTGACCTCCGATGGTAATGGTTGTTTGGTTCGGCCCACCCGTCGTTCCTTGGCCAGGGTTGGCTAGAGGAATTCTGCTACTTTGTGGTAATGAAATTGTTGTTGGATTTACTGTCATCAGAGGCACACTAATTGTGTTTCTGGGGAATGTTACCAATTTATATTTCAATGCGTAGTTTTCATCTGTAATTGCTTCCAATACAGGCATATTTTCTATCATTTCACCATAGTATGATGAACCCAATGTATGTGATGGGTTATATAATGTGTAATCAACTTCATCATCTCCTAATGCAAATTTTGTAATTTCAAAAGCATTTCTACTACTAGCTAATAACTCTCTACCTTTTTTTGTTAAGATAGCATCTACTGTTATGGATGTGTTATCTAAGTATCCCATATGTTGTTTCCTTAATTTTGTTTTATATAAATATAGATTTTTATTTTTTTAATTCATTTATCTTAAAATTCTATCTTATTTGCGGTTTCCAGTTCTATCACGAAACAGTGATGTACGAGTTTTAATATTAGTATCTTGTACTGATGAATTTCTTGGGGGAATTCCCAATACATTTGAATCTGCTTCAAATATTTCAACACTTGGTAATCCGTCTCTTGATGTAACTCCACTATTACAACCATTAAACCTTAAATTTGCTAAACCTAATGGTAATTCATCGGTTTGAACTGATGGATATGGTATTAATGATGATGAATGATATTTACCTAATGATGCGGATAAAGATGATGAATAAAAGAATTCTCGTTGTTTTCCGTGAAGAGATAATCTTTGATTCATATAAGACCATATAATCTGCCTTTCCCACCAAGGATTTTGAACATCCATATATAGTCCCGTACTACCACTTAATATGGGATATTCATATTTTATTAAAGCACCTTTATAGTATGAATCTTTAACATATATTGGAGCTAAATAATCAAGCTTTGCTCCAATGGCCTGAATATTTGGTTGAATAGTTCCTAAATAATCAAGCTTTGCTCCAATGGCCTGAATATTTGGTTGAATAGTTCCTAAATAATCAAGCTTTGCTCCAATGGCCTGAATATTTGGTTGAATAGTTCCTAAATAATCAAGCTTTGAACCTTCTATTACTTTAGGTGAATCTTCTAAAAGTAGTGAATAATCCATTCGGGTGTGCGACCACTTATCACCTCTTTTTATTTTATTACGTTCTAAAATATGTGGTTCTAATAATACACCACCAACATACTCACACCTTGCAGGTATTAATTGTTTTGCTTGTTGGAATATACTATGGTCGTATAAAGATAATAAATTTAATAAAAGACCAATTGCCGTTCCGCGCTTTTGAGCCGAACCGGAAGCCGGTGTTAAATTAACATACTTTTTAAAATATTCACCCGCTCTCCATTTTAATAAAGGATAATCATAATTGAATCTATCATCTGGGTCTCCTACCCAGTCATCTATTTCAAAGTAACCTTCTGAATTGTATATATCATCGTTTACTACATCCGTTGATGAAAAATACAACCCAACCAAATTTGAATCCAATTGGGTGTAATCATATTGAGAAACTTCGCCAGTTCTTTCAACATCTAAAGAACTACTTAAAACCGAAGATTCTATTCTTACTTTGTTATTGTTTTCATTTAATGTCCCCGCCGATGGAACTTTTATAAATTGAGTATCCACCTCATGAACCAAATTAGCCGATATGTGATTTGGTAATGATGCGGTTAATGGTGCTCCACCCAATATAGTTTTAAAAAACTGATTTGGGTGGGATGATGAAATAGCTGTTGGTGTAGTACTGAACCCACTATCAGGAAATATTCTATAAACCAAATTTTTGTAAGAGGTTTGACTATTATCAACATCGGTTGTATTATCATCTGAAAAATATGCTTCAGTATTTAAGGCGTGCTCTTGAAATATTTCTTCGGAAAGGGATGATGAATAGTATCTAATCTCTTGAATTGATGCGGTTGATGAATAATTACCAACACCATCACCAACAATGAATTGAGTTGAATTACCAAATATAGCGTTGGGCGTAGAAGAGGTAGCCGAAAGTGAAGCTAGGATATTTCCAAAGTCATCTTTAAATGCGGCTCTAATTGTGGTTGAACTTCCAGATATAATACCAAACGCACCATCTTTGGGAACTCTATAATTCATATAAGATGAAGTCATAACTAAAGTAGAACCTGTTTTGGCTAATATTCTGGCTTGCCCACCTGAATAATTCCATTCAAAATCTAAATCAGTTCCACCCCCCGTTAATCTACCAATTGTAAAATTATCTAGTGGCATTTTACCAATTACCTCAATAGTGTTTGGCCTACTATCATTTATAGTTCCAAAGGGGTTTCTTATTGGTTTAGAATCGGCTGTTTCTACTTTGTAAATAAATCTTTCAGCTTCATATTTGTTTGGGGATTCAACAACTGTCGGCCCACCATATTCTCTTATTTTTAAAAATAACGATGGAATACCATAGCAAGATAAAAGGGCTTTTATTGAACGAGCTGTTCCTTTTGATTTGTAAATATATGGTAAATTGTTTAATACTCTACGCCAAACTTCTGACCTGAGTTTTTTCTTTGGTTTGGTTTCAAATCCACCAGTTGTTGTTGACCTATTACCCACGGAATCAGTTCCTAAAGTATATTCCCAAAGATTCGCATCCCCCCAACCATCTGATAAATACCACCCCATTGATTTTGCTACATCATACAACAACTCATCTGACATACCGTCTTCGGGATGTTCTTCTCTTTTGTTTATATCAGTTAGTGCGTTTGTATAAGTCCACAAAATATCAAAATGATGCCCTATCATATTAATGAATAATACATAATCTTCATTAAGAGTATCTTCTCTTAATGCAAATGGTATCATATTGATTAAGGCGGAATCGTTTTGTGAATCGTAAAGTGAAGCAGAACTATAAGCACCCTCATACCAACTTTCTGCTTGAGAACTTGTGGTTGGATAAAATACTATTGGGTATGTTGATATTTTTGGATATGGTGTGGCTGGATTATCGGTTGTTGTATAATGAGTATATAAAGAACTTGTTGTTTTATTATACATCCACTTTTCAAACCCATCAAACCCACCAATTAAAGTATCTCTTCGTGTAATTGATTGTGATATGTTCGTTAATGCATGTGAGCCTGAAACTGATTGTAGGGTTACTATTCTATTATTATACCCTTCTATTGTTTGTAATTTACTAAAGAAATTATCAACTCGTTCGGTTGCGGATGAATAATGAACAAAATTTTTAAAATCAGAATAATCTATATTTAATTCTATATTACCAAAAGAACCACTAAAATAACTATCTATAATTTGTTGTGATGTGGATAAATTTGCATCCAATAAATCATTCCACGCTTTAAAATCAGTACCATCTGATTTACCATATTTATCTAACTCAATGTTAAAATTAGGTTCTAAAAATTGAGTCGCTTTAATTTCATCTAACTGATTATACGCAATTATTTTTTCTATATATGATTTTTGTAATCTACCATCAATTGATAAACTTTGCCCAATATCTATACTATCATCTAATGGTAATGTTAATTTAATGTATAAATCCGTAATATTTACTAAAGAACCACCCGTTTGATTTTCCAATCTAACATTTGTAAAGTTTACTAATTTTCCATTTGAACCTGTAAAAAATGGTGCGTTAGCCGTATCAGTATCCGTCTCAGGTATATACACAGCACCTGGACCATTAGGTGGTATATATGGAGGTGAGGCTGGAGTTATGATATTATTCCACAAATAAAGTGGCGCGTCTATAAAATTACCCGGTATTTGGTCAATATTTCCATCATATGTTTCTTGAACCCATTCAGGTTTATTGTCTGTATTTAATTCTAATTTAAAAAAAGTTGATCTTCCAGTTTTAATTGGCTCGGAGTTGATGAAACTAGCACTTATTATTTCTTGAAATAAAAAACCTCTGGGTCCTCGCGGATATTTTTTAGGTTGAAAAATTGTGGGTTTGTTCTGGAAGTTAGATGTAGATATGTTATATACAGTATCATATATTTCATTTTGTATAAAACCTGTTGGATTTGGGATTGGTGTAATTCCTTCCCCAACAAAATTTATGTAAGATATATCGGAAATAATATTATTACCAAAATTTAATAAAAATTCAGGCTTATTATTTACAAACAAAGAATTATTACCTACAGGGTTACCTTCTTGAATTTTTTTAATAAATCGTAAATTGTCATTAAGTGATGATGAGGAATAAAGATTGTAGGGTTCTTGCTTTACCTCTACTCTTATTTCAGTTCTATCAGAAGATATTTCTGATATTCTTAAATCCATTCTTTTTGGTGATGAAGCTTTCGTAGATCCCGCAAAGGTGTATAGTGGGTTATATACCATTGTATATATTCCACTATCATATCCAAGTTCTCTTAAATCTTTTTCGGGAGAAAATCCAAATATTGGATTTGTAGGAGTACTAATCTGACTTCCGGATATTGTTAGGAAGTTTCTAAAATATGATGATGTTAATAAATTATTATCAGAATCATATATGTGTAATTCCAAAAAACTTTGATTACTACCAACAGATATATCGGCGTTTGTGAGAGATCCTGTTATAAATTGATAATTATTTAAATTTTCAAAAGTCTCCCCATACAGTGGTCCTGTACTTGAAATAATATCATCGGAATTTATAAATCTATCTAATGACATAATATTTTAAATTATGTAAGGATTTGAATCAAAACCAGAATCTATAATTTTCACTTCTTCAGTTTCCAATTCAGTTATTTTTGTAGTTTGATTTAAATAAAAAGATTGTGAAGTAAACAATCTTACATTATTATCAATCTTAATTACACCATAACTACTGGATGAATCAGTAATCTCATAGGATACTATACTTCCTTTTTTATTTCGTTTTATAGCTCTTTCCATTATCTAATTAATTTAAAATAATACCCATTATCATAATATTTTTTAAGCCCATCAGAATCAACTCTGAATACAAATCTATAATACCTTTCAGGTTGTAATGTATTAAACCACATATCAAAATAATTTCCGTTGGAATCACATTCTATCTTTGTATAAGTAGTGTTAAATGGTATAATTTCTAAATTAGTTTCAACATCCCTAATAGACCAATAGGATGATGACGGTAGATATTTTATGGTTGATAATGAACCACTATTACTAAATGTTCTTTGTGGGTATCGTTCTCTACCATAAATTCTAACCCTATCTTTTGAATCTTGCTTATATTCAGATTTAAGATTTTTGGTGTATATAATAATATTTTCTGCGGTTAGGGGTGATAAAGAACCTGTTTGAAATTGCGAATTATCCCATCTAACTTCTAATGTTGGTACATAAATTGTATGGGTTTCTGTTGAAAAATATTTTGAGATACCAAACTTAGCTGAACCTGTTTCATCGGTGTTAGACCTTTTAATGATAAACCCATTATTTACTCTATTACCACTAAGAATATCATCTACATATTGGGTTACTTCAACATTTATATCCGAAACATTTCTACTAAAAGATTGTGAATACGAAACATTGTAAAGTGATGATGTAAACCAAGTTCCACCACCCTGATTAACTGCCCAGTATGAGCCTGAATTTATTGATGATGATACACTCCAACTTACATTTGTACTTCTATAAACCCAATTTGAATCGTTTTCGTTGTGAGGTGTATCAGATAATGAACCCAACCCCTCTACCCAACTTTGGGATATGGGGTAGATATAAAGATTATATTCGGATGGAATTTCTCTTTCATCGGATGAAATAAGATTTAAATAATATTTTATACTTCCCGATATTGTTCTAGCCACAATTGATTGAGAAATTTCGGATAAATCAAATTGGATTAATATTCTACTATTACCAATTGGGGTAGTATCATCAGTATTAAAAAACTTACCTACCTCTAATATCTCATCCTTTCCAACATTTTGTAATTTTCTTGTTGAATCTTCATATATAGTGGTATCTTTTTGAGGATATATTCTATAAATCATTTATTTCTCCTAAAATAACGGAACAACTCTACCTCTAATATCTAAATCAGGAAATTTAACTTCAAAAATGGACGGGTCTTTTGCCGGGTATATAACACCATTTCTAGTTGCTCTATTAATATCATATACATTTGGTGAATAAATACCATCAAATTTATTAAATACTTGTAATCCACCCAAATTACCTACACTTGGTCTAATAACAGTTTGAACACCATCAACCCTATCCAATAAAACATACAACTCTGATAATAGTATAGGGCCGTTTATTTGACTATTTTCTTTATTAAAATATTTTTTTAATTCTGATATACATTTTAACAAAACCTCATTTGAATTGTGGTTTGGTAAAACAATAATTTCAAAATCAACACCAATGTTTATAATATAAGCATTTTTGATGTTTACCGCATCAGTCAACATCCTATGATATGAAATATAATTTTTAAGGTTTTGTTTTGTGGCTGGGTTTAATTGTGTTATATTACCCTGCCCATCATAACCAAGAACATATAAATTTAATGCAAGTGGGTTTGGAACTTGAAGAGAACCAACTGATGCAGCCCCCAAAGATTTTATTTGATAATCAGGAGCCACATATGCTTTTGCTACTGCGCCAAATTGTGGTGGCATAGCATATGCTCTTACAACATAATCTTCAGCGGTAACAGCTCTACTTTGTGCAGCGAAAAATGCCATCGCATTATTTCTAATTTCATTCATTTCATCATTTGATTTACCACCTGATGCGGCTTCTTCGTTTGTAACCGCAACCGAATTTTTAATTGTGTTAAATTGTTGTGTATTTGATGGTGTAACTTCATTTTCAAATTCAATGTTTATAATTGAGGTTAAATCTTTAGATATAACATTATCAATTACACCTTGTCCACACCTATAGGTTACAGTCAATGTAGTATTTGCTGGTGCTGCTCCATATGTTTTTGTATATAAAAAATTTGATGGGTCTAAATTTTGGGTTATGTTTCCAGTTGCTTTATATAAATTAGAACCAACATTGTCTGGATTGGGTAATATTTCTTCATCTGCGTTTGATGATACTCCCGCACCAAATTGTACTACTATAGAACCATCTTCTTCTACTCTAGTTATATATCTTTTAGGTACTTTTTTAAGCTTTAATAAATATGGAGTTTCTGATCCATATTGGTTTAAACTAAGTGTATAATCAGTTGTATTTGGAACTTGCTCAAATACAGTTTCTTGAGCCAAATAATCTACTTTTGTCCAAACATCGCCATCATCATCAACAATTTTAACAACATCAATAATACCATCATTAACAATTTTAATTTTATCATATGGTTTTGGAGAACCAAATTCAAATGTGGTTGTTTTATTTTCGCCGCTAACTACAGGAACACTTTTTTTAAACAAATACAAAACAGGCTCATCGGTAATTTCGTTTATTTGATAAACAGATATTTCGGTTGGGTCAAACGAAGATGAATATGCAAAATCAACTTTCCTAACTGTAGAAAATACCACATTTGGATTTTGGGTTGATGATACCTGCATCCCTTCTTTAATTTTTAGAGCATAATCTAAATCAGGTCTAATGTTATTACCAGACCCAATAGCAGGAACTAATTGATAAACAATTAAATTTGTTATAGCGGGTGAATAAAATTTTGGTTTATATCCCAGCGATTGGGCTAACTGAAATAAGTTTCCATTTTCTTTTACTTGAGTAATAATTGATTCTCTTAATTGAGTATCGGTATAGTATGATAAAACATCACCAACATAAGATGCCATTTCCATAAACATCATTCCAGGAGATGATTCGTTAAAATCATTATAGGTGTTTGGATAATACTGTTTGGCGAAATCTATTAAATTTTTTCTAAATGTAGAAAAATCCCTACCAATTAAACTAACTTCTTTTTTTGAATCATTTAACATTTATTACTCCTAAACTACGGATAATCCACCCTGATTATCAACTTCTAAAACTATGGTTTGATTAGCACCCTGTGATGTAACCTTAAAGTTTATTTTTATACTAACTTTATTAGAATCGGGCTCACTATTAACATCAACACTATTCAATAAAATATATGGAAGCCAAAATTTTATATCGTTACTTAATGAATCTTCCAATGAGGAATCTAAATCAGTTTCAATATTCTCAAATAATAATGAATAAATATCTGCCCCAAAAAGTGGCTGAAACGGTCTTTCGCCTTTTGTGGTTAAGAGTAGATTTTTTAAATTAGATATGGCTTGTTGTTCGGTTGTGTAACTTAATTTAAACATTGGTTTACCACCCAACGGCAACATTACACCAACCGCTTTATTTGGTTTTAAATCAATTGGATTAATTCTATATTGTAATCTTCGTGCCACTCATTACCTTTTCTTTTTATTATTCATTACCTGCATTAAAGCCGAATAATCTCTTGTTAGTGCATCCACTACCGCAGCACCTGCTTCGGTTTGTGCTAATGTATCCATTGATACTGCTCTACCTTCTGAATCTTGAACAACCGATTCTTCCATTACACCCATTTTTTTCATAGAACCAAATGATTGTGCCATATCAGATGTAAATGTCCTTCCACCACCAATATCTCTCCACTCACCACTTTGGAATGTTTCATTCAATATTGATGATATTGGTGAGTTGTTATTAAATAACTTTTTTTGTGTTTGTGGTTTTTTTGTTTCAAATAAATGGTCTACATCTAATGGGTCTTTTTCCACCAATGGGGTGGTTTGTTTAATTGGTTGTTGCTTCAATTCTTTTATAATAGATTCTTTTAAAATCTTTTTTTCTTCAGCGAATCTTTTCTTAACCTCGCTTTCAACCAACATTTTAATAGCTTGAATTAGTTTTTTTGTATCCATAGTAATAAATATAATATTTTATAATAATTAACTCCATAAAATTGGAGGTCCGCCTGATACGGAATATGTACCTGTTCTAAACCACCCATCAATAGCAGTTGAAAATAATTCAATAAACAATTGGTTAGATTTTGGTGATGATAATATTGATGTTATAAATGGTGATGGTGATGCCGGTGGTGGGATTGCAATAAAACCAGGATTTTGAGTTGATATAATTGGTATTAATCCTAATTTATAGGTATCTAACGCCAATGGTAAAACAACTTTTAATGGATTTAAATATGTTGCTGAATTTAATTTACGTATAAATTGATTATCTAAATTAGATTTTAATGGACCTGCTATATTAGGAAACATTGTGTTTAAGTATCGTGTTATAGGAATACCAATACTATCACCAGCACCTTTAATATTTGTTCTATTGGTAGTAGAAAAAAGTTCTTGTCGAAGAAAATTTACAGATAGCGGCATTGGATATTATTTTAATGTTTTATAATAATTAACTAATACCTTTTTTAAGTTTGGATATTATTTGAGCAATTTGCGGGTGGGGTCCAGTTGGTCCTACTGCTGTTGGAAATGTTCCCTTTGCTAATGTTTCTATAGCAGATATAATTAAATTAATTGTAGTCGTATAATCCGATGTGGATATAGCTACATCCTTTTTAGATGATAGTATAATATTATCATTTTTACTATTAAATATTAATCTATCTGAATTAATAATAACTTGTGGGTTTTTATATTCAGATGTATTTTTTACTACAGATTTACTCGCTAATTTAGTTGCCACCTTTTGTTTTGTTGTCATCCATATACATGAATCATCTTTGTTTATATCCTCAACAACAAATTTATCATACCCCTTTTTATTAGTATCGTTTTGAGTATTTCTTATAATTGTAATTGGTGCACCAGAAACAGACGAATTCCATGATGGTGATTTTTGAGCATCGGTTTGCTTTGGTGTATAACCAAATCTTATTGATTGACCAAACCTACCCTCAAATATGGTATCACCAATATAAGGTTGTAATTGAGATAAATTATTTACTTCAGAAAATCCTTTACCAAAATTTTGTGTTTTATCGTTAGTACCAGATGAGTTTGGTATTGGTTCTTCGTATGAACTGGCGTCAAATGATACTACCGTATTTCTAATCCCTTTTTGTAAGGGGTTGTTATTTAATGACCGTTGTAAAAAGGTGGGTGATATATAATAAAATGAAAAACCGCCCGCGAAAGGGGCAGATGTAGAACTTAAAGCACTGATTAAATAAACCTGTTCACCTATGGTGGGTATTGATTTAATATAAGGATTTAATGGATGAGCAAATTCAGTAGAAACTGAACCATCAGAGCGTTTAACTAAAACGCCTATTTTATAAATATCATCTGGATTACCATCCTTTAAAAATACTTCAACTACTTCACCAAGCATTATTCATCCTCATCTTTTTTTAAGGATTCTAATTTTTCATCCACATCCCTGCCCGCCTCTAACAACTGTTTCTTTTCTTCTTCTGAAAGTAATAACCCATTATCAAAACCATCCTTATCCAATAGTTTTTGTGCAATCGCAGCCAATCTCACTAATTGATCATCATTCTTTACAGAAACTTCTAAGTATTCCTTAATCAAAGGAACAACAACCGATGCATCATTTAGATTTTTAACCAACGGTTCTAATTGAGCAATTAGTAATTTTATCTGCCGGTCTTTTTTACGAGAATTATCATATACATCTTTTAATAAAGATGAAAATGTTGTCCCTTTAAATAAATCATCATCCTTCGTCATAATACCTCTCTATATTGTGATTTAATTTTAAGATACCTTTTTTAGTATATTCAGAATTTAATTCCACAAATATTATTTTCATTTTTCCTATAACCCTTGTAATATACTGCGTATTTACTCCTGTCCTATCTCTAATAAGTATGTAAAGTGCCTTTTTATTATAAGAATATAAATCTTTCCTGGTACGGAATAGTTCATTTACTGAATCTGCTATTCTCCTATCCCTTTCTTTTACAAACAATCTATTTAAATTTGAATCTATGTAATCTACAAAGTAATCCATAAAATCAGATTTTTCCTCTATCGCTTCACGCTCAAAAACTTCATTAGGAACATTTCTACTAATATCTACAGCATCCAAATCTCCTTGAGATTTCATCTTTGCGTAGTTTGCATTGTTTTCATTAAATAAAAAGTTTCTTGCAATTACAGTAAAATAAGAAAATGCTTTTCCTTTATCCCCCTTAAATTTATGCATCTTTTCATTCAAGAATGCAACTACAGAGGCTTTTACATCCTCATACGAATCATCAAAATAATAGGTTTTGTAAGTATGTATTACATTCTCTGCAAGCTTATCAAACGGATATTCTATAAATCTATTGTAGATACGATTTTTTTTATTAACATCATCCAAATTATTGTATGCGTTTATAGCTATTTCAGTTATATTCGTAAAATACCTATTGCTCTTTGGTAATTTCGCTTTTCTGCCCATAATATCCATCCAATTCTTCTATAATACTATACATTTCTCTAAATACATAACCGGTCTCATCATCGGCTTCAAACGAACCAATTCTATCTATTGATTTCATTTTATCCATTGCATTTTGAATCCTTTCTTGCATTGAATCCAAAATTGTATCGGCCTGAGTATATTCTTTTTCTAACTCATCCAAACTATCTTCAACTGCTTCTAATTTCCGTAATAGATTCCATACAAAGAAACCTAAAACCACATCCGTTAAAAACAATATTACTAAAAGCGTTACCATATTAATCCTCCATTATATCTTTGAATGCATCAAACACCATATCAACCTTTGGTTTATCATCTTCAGATTTTTGAGATACTATCTTTTCAAATTTAGATAATGTGGTTGGTTTTCCGTTTGTGGTAATAGTTCCCCTCGTACCTTTTAACTTTTTACCCTCAACTACCCAACGATTATACTCATACTTTGAAGCCATAAAATCAGCTTGATGTAAAATATGTGGTAAAAATGTTTTTAATTGATTTTCAGGCTGAAAACTTTTATAATAACTTTCGGTGGATGAATCATATAAACCATCCGTTAAACGGATAGCAAGATACTCTTCTTCTGAACATTTCACACCAAAGTGGTTTAGTAGAAAGAATGTACGGTCGTGAATTTCCATCCAATGTAACTTTGGATTTGATTTATAAATCTTACCCTGATTTTTTACATGCCATTCTGAATCATTCTTTTTATACCAATCATCCTCAACCGAACCTACCTTACCTAAGTCGTGATGAAGGGCTGCAAACACAACTGATTCTCTTGTAATATCATCGGTAATCATATCCAACTCTTTCCAAAGTTCAAATACCTTTAATGCGTTGCGAGTTACCCTCATTATATGGTCAATATACCCGCCCGGAAAAGCATTATGAAAATGTTCAAACGATGAAGCGGGAGTATAAATAATCCTTTCTTCAAAGTGGTCATACATTTTATTTAGGGCATCTAATCGTTCACCACTAAATTCCTGATTAATAAATTTTCTGAACTTTTTGTAATTTTCCAGTAGTTCTTCTGGTGAAAAAAAATCAAAATACATAATTAAATAATTTTATCAATAATTCCTAACTCCAATGCTTCGTCTGCTGTTAAAAACAAATCGCTTTGTTGATTTGATTGCCACCAATCTTTTGGCTTCTTTGTAAATTCAGCCATCATACTATTACATTCTTCTTCTAATGTATCAGCAAATTTAGCGTTTGATTTTACATCACTTAATTTACCTACGGCAAAAGTGGATAATTGGTGAACCATAATCTTTGAATGCTTTGATGCTGCTCTAACCCCAGTACCTGCTGCGAGTAGGAGAGCTGCTGCTGACATTGCAATACCTCTACAAATAATATTGAATTTGATATCTTTGTTTCCTCTGATATAATCAATAATACCAAGAGTTTCTACAACATCACCACCACCCGAATTTAGTAGAATATTAATTGTAGTTGTTCCAGAGTTTACTTTCTTTAACAATCTTACCTTAGCAATAAATTCGGGTAATAACCCTATTTCAATTTCATCGCAGATTACGATAACATTATCGGTTAAATCAATACCATAATCAAACTCCCTAAAAAAGTGTTTGTGCGGGTCATTATCATCTCCACTATCATTTTTATAATCAAATTTTACATTTGGAGGGCTAGCAGTATAAAGTTCATCTATCATAAATTATTCGTTTAAATTTTACACAATATACAACAAAAAGTGTATATTACCAAATTATTTTTAGTTTTTTATTATCTATATCTATCCGCACCAGTTTTTAAATAGGTATGTGTTGGTACTTGGGGAGGATTTGGTTTTGGTTTTATTTTTTCATTGTATAAATTTAATGCTTCTTCAGTAGTTGGTTCAAATACTACATCGGGTTTTTCTTCTTCGGTTTCAACAACCGGTTCTTTAATTTCTTCTTTAGGATTGATAACCACTTCTTTTTTGATAGGTATTTCTTCAATAGGTTTAATTTCTTCTACCTTTATTTCATTCATAAGTTTATTTAGGGCTATGACCATAGAGATTGATAACGGGTCAAATACCAATACGATTAATAATGTAAACCAATTTACAATTCTATCCATACCCCACCCCGTCAATTTATCCAAATATCTAAGTGGGCCTATTTCTGAAGCAACTACATTGTTTGATTCCTTATCTAATATTTGTAAATCTAATGAAGTTAATGAATCATTTAACAATTCTATTTTTAAAGTTAATTTATCTCTTTGTTGAACTGTTGTTTTTAATTCACTACTCAAAACCCTTCGTTGTGATAAAGCATCTCGTTCGGTTTGAGAATTATTATTTGCCAACCCAGCCCTTAAAGATGATATGGATGTTTCTAATAATTTTTTTTCACTATTTAAATCAGCCAACTGTTCCTTAAATCTATTTCGTTTCACATCCACAACACCAACCTCTTTATTAAGGATAGTAAATTTATCGCTTGTGGTTTGATATGCGGAAGTCAAAAACCCATATATACCTAATGATGTTATAAACATTAAAATTACAACAGCTGAAACCAAATACCATTTTAACCAACCAATCACTTTCCAATAATTGTGGAGGTATGCGGCAAGAATTATTTTTGCAAATTCTAATGCCCCCGCCATTATAATTACTTCGGTTTTTGCTCCAGCGAAAAGTGAACTAAGACCAAATACGGAATAGTATGCAGCTGAACCAGCGAGTACCAACGTAGATAATATCATTAAGATTATGAAACCATTTTTTCTCGTAAAAAAATTTTTCATATGTTATTCCATTTTTTTAACTTTATTAACTTCCCCAGTTGTATTTATTATCAAATCTTTTGATATCAAGCTTGATTGTAAACAACAAGAGAAACTTGAAAATATTAAATAAATATCCAAAAAATAGATAATAACCTTAAACGGGTTAATTCTGCCCATACTGATTTAAGTAATTAAGAACCGCTAATTCTTTCATTTTAGCTTCTACTTCAATATCCAAATCATAACCATAAGTTTCAATTTTGTTTGAAATGTAATCCGAATGTGCTTGGGGGATTTTGCCTACAGCCGATTCTGAATAGTGAACTATAGGTTTAATACCTTCAGGCCAAGTACTCATTGCTAACTCTAAAGCCTCCTGCTCCGATAAACCACCGGTGCAAAACTTGTGGTGGTGATAATCAAATACAATTGGGATACCAGTCCTTTTGTGGATATACATCAGGTCCTTTACTGAATACATACTAACCTTATCATCGTTTTCCACTGTAAGCCTACTACGAACCGCATCAGGCAACCTTTCAAAGTTCCGACAGAACCTATCCATCGCTGATTCTTTATCCCCATAAACACCATTACAATGGATATTAATGACATTATAGGGTGTCCTACTTAACCCCATCAAGTCAAAGACCTCTCCGTGCAACGATAAATCGGTTATAGTGTTCATTACCACCCTTTCATTGGGTGAAACAAGCACATTAAAGGGGCCAGGGTGAGATGTAATTCGTTGTCCATAGTTGGATACCAACACCCCAGCACCCTTCAGGAGATTGGATATAGGAGCAA
>Ga0194121_10004674_pt1 | contig 19663 bp, 18 predicted proteins | sample TA2MahCa50mmetaG_FD_148609 | JGI IMG/M metagenome (GOLD analysis project Ga0194121, IMG submission 148609) | Freshwater microbial communities from Lake Tanganyika, Tanzania - TA2015020 Mahale Deep Cast 50m | ecosystem: Environmental > Aquatic > Freshwater > Lake | place: Tanzania: Lake...
CCGCCCGCTCGCGCTCGCGACGCACGCTCCCGCCGCCCTGCGCGCGCTCGACGGCTCGCGCGCGCAGCTCGCCGAGTTGCGCGGCCGCGAGATCGATGTCGTCAGCGGCATCGGAAATCCCGCCGCGTTCGAGCGCACGCTCGAGACGCTCGGTGCGCGCGTGGGCGAGCGCCGCCGCTTTCCCGATCACCATGCCTTCACCGCCGCGGACCTCGCGGGCCTCGGCTCGCGCTGGCTCGTCGTCACCGCGAAGGACGCGGTCAAGTTGCGCGCGCTCTCGTCCAGCGCGCTCGAGAGCGTGCGCGTGCTCGACATCGAGCTCGCGCTCCTCGAAGGCCGTGCCGCGCTCGAGGCGCTGCTCGATGCGCTGCCCTCGTCGCGCCAAGAGCGCGAGCGTTCCGCGCTGCACGAGGGACTCCATGGCTGAGCGCGCGTGGCCGTTGCCGTGGCTCGAAGTCGCCGGTGATCGCGGCGGCGCGTGGCAGTACATGCAGTACCTGCTCTACCGCGGCGCCGTGGGCTTGGGCTCGCGCCTGCCGCGCGCGGGCCAGCGAGCGATGTCGTGGGCGCTCGGCGCGCTGATGAGCGTGCTCGACCGCGAGCGTGCGCGCGCCGCACTCGAGTTCATCGCTCAGGCATACCCGAACTCGAGTGAGCGCGAGCGACGCGCGCTCCTGCTCTCGGCCTGGCGTCACCTGATCGAGCTCGTGCTCCAGGACGCGCGCTTCAACGAGCGCGTCGTCGGACCGCGGCTCGCTGATCGCTTCGAGATCGAGCTCACGCCGCGCGCGCGGGAGGCGATCGGACGCGGGCAGGGTGGGCTGGTGATCACGCCGCATGTGGGGATGTGGGAGGCGCTGCCCGCGATTCTGCCGAAGCTCGGGGTCGATCCGCTCTACGCGGTCTCCCGCCCGCCCAAGAATCGCTACCTCGCGCGGCACGCGCAGGCTGTGCGCGAGGCGCGCGGCTATCGCCTGATTCCACGCCACGGCGCGATCGAGCACCTGCTCGCGGCCGTCGAGAGTGGCGCGTGGGTCGGCCTGATGCTCGATCAGCGCGCGCACGGCAAGACGGTGCTCGCGCCGTTCTTCGGCCGTCCCGCGCACAGCGAGCGCTCGATCGCGGTGCTCGTGCGCCGCTTGCGCCGGCCCGTCGTACTCGCGGCCTGCTACGGCACCGGGAAGCCCCATCGCTACAAGGTCGTGCTCGATGTTCCGCTCGCGTTGGAAGAGCTTTCCACCCTCGATGCGGAAGGGATTGCCAGCGCGTTGAACCGCGAGATGGAGTACCTCATCCGGCGCGCTCCCGAGCAGTACTTCTGGCTCCACGACCGCTATCGCAAGGCCCCGCCCGTCGGGGGCGCGTGAGAGCCCCGCGCCGTCTACACTCCCGATCGTCCCCTCGTCGAAAGCACCGACCCATGTACATCGTCACCGGAGGCGCCGGTTTCATCGGCTCGAACCTCGTGCGCGGGCTCAACCGGCGCGGGATCGACGACATTCTCGTCGTCGATGACCTCGAGCGCGGCGACAAGCACCTCAACCTGAACGGCATGCGCTTCGCGGACTTCGTCGACTACCGCGACTTCGAGCGCGATCTCGAGCGTCATGCCGCGCCCAAGGCCGTGCTGCACCAAGGCGCTTGCTCGGACACGACCGAGCGCAACGGGCGCTACATGCTCGCCGTCAACTTCGAGTACTCGAAGAAGCTGTATGGCTGGAGCGAGCGCCACGGCGCGCCGTTCCTCTACGCCTCGTCGGCCGCGACCTACGGCGACGGACAGCACGGCTTCCGCGAGGAGCCGGCCTGCGAGTGGCCGCTCAATGTGTACGGCTTCTCCAAGCTGCTCTTCGATCGCTGGATGCGCCCGCGCCTCGCCTCGTCGCGCTGCCAAGTCGTCGGCCTGCGCTACTTCAATGTCTACGGGCCGCAGGAAAACCACAAGGAGCGCATGGCTTCGGTGATCTTCAAGCTGCACGGCCAGGCGACGCGCGGTGAGCCGCTCAAGGTGTTCGAGGGCAGCGATCGCTTCGTGCGCGACTTCGTGCATGTCGACGACTGCGTCGCGGTCAACCTGCACTTCCTCGACCAGCCCGCGCGCCGCGGCATCTTCAACTGCGGCTCGGGCCGCGCGGAGAGCTTCGAGAAGCTCGCGCGCTGCACCGCGAGCCACTACGCGCTCGCGCGCGTCGAATACATGCCGTTTCCCGCGGACCTCGCGGGCAAGTATCAGGCCTTCACGCAGGCCGATCTCACGCTCCTGCGGAGCAAGGGCGGCTACTCCGCCGCATTCAAGACGCTCGAGCAGGGCATCGCGGACTACATCGCGATCCTGAAGCAGTCGGGCGGCTACCATCGCGAGCAGGACGCGACCAAGAAATGAGAGCAGCAGAGCTCCAGGCCGTGCTCGAGCGCCTCGCGCGCCCGCGCGTGCTCGTGATCGGGGACCTGATCCTCGACCGCTATGTGTCGGGCGATGTCGAGCGCATCTCGCCGGAAGCTCCGATCCCGGTGCTCAACGCGCGCACGACGGCGGAGAAGCTCGGTGGCGCCGGCAATGTGGCCTTGAACCTGCGTTCGATGGAAGCCGAAGTCGAAATGGTCGGCGTCGTCGGGCAAGACGGCCGCGGTCGCATGCTCTCCGAGATGCTGGCGCAGTCCGGCGTCGTGACGAGCGGCGTGCTCGCGGATCCGTCGCGCCCCACGACCGAGAAGACGCGCATGATCAGCGGCGCGCAGCAGGTGCTGCGCGTCGACTTCGAGGTTTCGCGTCCGATTTCCGACGAGCTCGCCACGCGCATCCTCGCGGAGCTCTCGGCGCGTATCGCGCGGGCCGGCGCCGTGATCCTCTCGGACTACGGCAAGGGCGTGCTCACGCCGAAGGTGCTCGCGGGAGCGATCGAGCTCGCGCGGCTTCACGGCGTGAGCGTGCTCGTCGATCCCAAGGGCAGCGACTACACGCGCTACCGCGGCGCGACGCTGATCACTCCGAATCGCAAGGAAGCCGAGGAGGCGCTCGGCCGCAAGCTTTCCGACCGATCCGAGTGGCCGCGCGCGGCGCAGGACCTGATCGCGATCGCCGACCTGCAGGCCGCGGTCGTGACGCTCGGCGCGCAGGGCATGTTCCTGATGAATCGCTCCGGCGAGTCCGTGCATGTGCCGACCTTCGCGCGCGAGGTGTTCGATGTGACGGGCGCTGGCGACACGGTGATCAGCCACCTCGCGCTCTACATCGCGGCGGGGCTCGACCTTCCGACGGCGGTGCACCTTGCGAACCATGCGGCCGGCATCGTCGTCGCCAAGCCCGGTGCGGCGAGCGTCACGCGCGGCGAGCTGTTCGAGCGCCTCGACCAGCACGAGCGCGGCTGGCGCTCCAACGCCAAGGTCGTGCACGGCGAGCGCCTCGACGCGCAGCTCAAGCTCTGGCGTAGCCAGAACAAGCGCATCGTCTTCACCAACGGCTGCTTCGACATCCTGCACATCGGTCATGTCGACTACCTGCGCTTCGCGCGCATGCAGGGCGATGTTCTGATCGTCGGCGTGAACGACGACGCGAGCGTGCGGCGCCTCAAGGGGCCGACGCGGCCGGTGAATGCGCTCGAGGACCGCATGGCGGTGCTCGTGGCGCTCGAGATGGTCGACGGAGTCACGAGCTTCGCCGAGGACACGCCCGCCAGCATCGTCGAGCGCATCTCGCCGTCCGTGCTCGTGAAGGGCGAGGACTGGCGCGACAGGGGCGTCGTCGGCCGCGAGTGGGTGGAGGCCCACGGCGGCAAGGTCGTGCTGGCGCCGCTCGTTCCCGGCCGTTCGACCACGAGCACGATCGAGCGCATCGAGCGCGGCCAGAAGGGCTGCTAGGCGCGCTCGACGGGCTCGCTGCAGCGGGCCCGAGTGCGCAGCCGCGCGCGGGCTTCGCGTGCGGGCGCTGGATTCCGCGGAGAAACGCGGGCTAGGATCCCCGGGCGCGGCGGGCACGGGAAGCGTGCCGCTCGCACCCGGAGGAGCCCCCGATGAATCGCTACGAACACCTCGCTCGCCTGCTCTCGTTCGACGACTGGGCCAACCGCGAGCTGCTCACCGCGCTGCAGGCCTGCTCCGATCCCGCGGCCGTGCGTGCGTTCGCCCACCTCCTGTCGACCCAGTTCCTGTGGCAGGACCGCGTCGCGCACCGTCCACTCTCGACGCCGTTCTGGCCGGAGTGGGACATCAAGGAGTGCGCCGTGCGCCTCGATCTCGCGCGCGCGGGCTGGCGCAACTTCCTGCGCGGTCTCGACTCCGCCGCACTCGACACGACGATTCGCTATGTCAACACCAAGGGCTCGTACTACACGAGCACCGTCGGCGATGTGATCAGCCATGTGCTCTTCCACGGCGCGCACCATCGCGGCCAGGTCGCGGCCGCCCTCCGCGCCGCGGGCGCGGAAGCGCCGACCACCGATTTCATCCACGCCGTGCGCACGGGCGTGCTCGGCTCCGGCGGCGACTAGCTGCGCGAGGCGAGGCGCGCGCGGGCCTCGCGCGCGAGCGCGGCTGCGGCGTCGGGAGTGGAGGCGAGCGCCGTGAGGTGGCCCATCTTGCGGCCGGGCGCGGCCTTGCTCTTGCCGTAGAGGTGCAGCTTCACATCCGGCAGCGCGAGCGCTGCCGCCCAGTTCGGCTCGTGGGGGAGCCACAGGTCGCCGAGCAAGTTAGCCATCGCGGCGGGTCGCAGCAGCTCGGTGGAACCCAGCGGAAGCCCGCAGACCGCGCGCACCTGCTGCTCGAACTGGCTCGTGACCGAGGCGTCGAAGGTCAGGTGGCCCGAGTTGTGCGTGCGCGGCGCGAGCTCGTTGACGACGAGCTCACCCTTGCGCGTGAGGAACATCTCGACGCACAGCACGCCGACGACATCGAGCTCCGCGAGGATCGCACGCGCGAGCTCGATGGCGCGCGCTGCGACCTGCGGCGGGACGCGGCCCGGCGAGAGGGTCATGTCGAGGATGTGGTTGGCGTGCTGGTTCTCGAACACGCCCCAGTGCGCGAACGAACCGTCGAGTCCGCGCGCGGCGACGACCGAGCACTCGAGCTCGAAGGCGACGAAGCCCTCGAGGACGCACTCGGACTGCCCGAGTTCGGCCCACGCCGCTGCGGCGTCCGCACTCGAGTGCAGCTTGCGCTGGCCCTTGCCGTCGTAGCCAAAATCCGCACTTTTCAGGATCGCGGGCGTGCCGATGCGCGCGAGCGCGGCCTCGAGCTCCGCGGCCGTGCGGACGAGCGCAAACGGCGCGACCGGAATCCCCTTCGAGGCGAGGAAGGTCTTCTCGCGGTTGCGCTGCTGCGTCGTGTGGAGCACTTCGCCGCGCGGCCGCACCGGTGCGTGCTTCGCCGCGGCCTGCGTGCACGCGAACGGTATGTTTTCGAACTCGAATGTGACGACATCGACGCCGCGCGCGAACGCCTCGACGCGCTCCAAGTCCATGTAGCTCGCGCTGAGCTCGAGATCCGCGAATTGCCCAGTGGGAGAGCCGCGATCGGGCGAGAACACATGGATGCGGTAGCCGAGCTTGCGCGCTTCGAGCGCGAGCATGCGTCCGAGCTGGCCCGAGCCGAGGACGCCGATCGTCGCGCCCGGGAGGATCGGCGCGCTCACGGCAGCGTCGCGGCTCGCACGGCTTCGGTCTGGCGCGCGCGCCACGCGCCGAGGCGCTCGCGCAGCGCAGCGTCGCTCCGCGCGAGGATGGCGCAGGCGAGCAGGCCAGCGTTGATCGCGCCGGCCTTGCCGATCGCGAGCGTGCCGACCGGAATGCCACCGGGCATTTGCACGATCGAGAGCAGGCTGTCCATGCCCTTCAGCGCGTGGCTCTCGACCGGCACGCCGAGCACCGGCAGCACCGTCTGCGCCGCCACCATGCCCGGCAGGTGCGCCGCGCCGCCTGCACCCGCGATGATCACATCGATCCCGCGACCTTCCGCGCTGCGCGCGTACTCCGCCATCCACTCCGGCGTGCGGTGCGCGCTCACCACCTGGCACTCGTGCTCGACGCCGAGCTCGTTGAGCGTCGTGCTCACATGCTGCATCGTCTCCCAGTCGCTCTTCGAGCCCATGATCACGCCCACGCGCGGGCCGCCCGGAGTCTTCGCGGTGCTCATCGTCCGCGCAGCGTAGTTCCCGCGCCGCAGCGCGCGCAAGCCGCGCGGCCCTAACCGGCCATTTCCAGCGTCAGCCAGCCGCGCTGGAAGGCCCAGATCAGCGCGGAGACCATCGCGGCGTTCACGATCGTGGCGCCGACCGCGAGCGCGAGGAACGAGCGCTTGCGCGTCTTGTGCCGGAACATGCGCATTCCGAGCCACATGCCGGGACTGGCGAGCGGCAGCGCGAGCATCGCCAGCGTCCCCTCGCTGATGCGCCGCAGGCCGCGCTCCGCGAGCACCTTGTCGATGCCCTGCGCCGCGAAGGCGACCAGATTCACCACGCACAGGAGCGCCAGCGCGAGCCACGGATCGACCGTCATCGTGGGCGAGAGCCTAGCGTTCTCCTCACTCTCTCTTTGCGCGCCGAGCCCGCTGTTCGCGAGTATGGGTGGATGCCCTCGCTGGACGTGCTGCTCCCCGATCCGCTGGTCGCCTCTGCGCTGCCCGAGGATCGCCGCAATCTCGTGCGCTACCTGCGCGACTACCTCGCGAGCGGTGTCGGAGAGGAGCCGCCGCAGCTGCACACCTCTCACAAGCAGCTGCGCATCGACGAACGCCGCGAGCCGATCGGACAGGTGTCGTGGAAGTGGTCCGAGCTGAGCGGCAAGTACATCGGCTGTCCCTTTTGGAGCACCGAGGCGTTGCGCGTCGTCGTCGGCCTCGACGAACGCTGGCCCGGTCGAACGCCCAAGCGCGTGTGCGAGCGCGTCTCGAAGGGCTACTTCCTCGAGAGCATCCAGCACGAGAGCGTGTTTCCACGCCTCGAGTGGGTCGCGCGCCTGCAGGCTCTCGTCGGAACGGCCTCCATCCCGTCGGAGCCAGATCTCGAGGCGCTGCTCGACCGCTTCAGCGTCGGCTGCGTCCTCACGCGCACGCAGGTCGACGAAGTCGCCGCGCGCCCGAGCAACGCCGACAACCCTTGGCTGCGCTTCCAAGGCACCTCGATCCGTCTGCTCCCCAACTCCGCTTGGACCGAGCAGCAGCGCGCCTCCATCCGCGAGGCTCGCCTGCTCGAACCGTGCTGAGCACCGCGCTGCCAGTACGACACCGGGAGGTCGAGGCGCGCTCCACGGGCGTGCGTCCGGTAGGATCTCCGCCCTCCGATGCGAGTGCTCTTCGTCTATCCGAACCTCTACACGCAGATGGGGTTCAATCATGGGCTGGCGACATTGTCGGCGGTGCTCAAGCGCGCCGGGCACGAGACGCGGCTCCTGAACCAGAACGAGAACCTCCCGCCGGTGCCGACGGAGGACGATGTGCTCGCGCTCGTGCGCGAGTGGCAGCCGGGGCTGATCGCGTTCTCGTGCCTGACGCAGCAGTACCGCGCGGCGAAGGAGCTCGCGACATGGCTGCGGCGTGCGGCGGCAGAGCGCGGGCAAGAGCTGCCGCCGATGCTCGTCGGCGGAATCCATCCGACGATGGTGCCGACCGAGGTCATGTCAGACGGCGTGTGGGACCATGTCGGCGTAGGCGAGTGCGAGGACGCGCTGCTCGAGCTCGTCACGCGCCTCGAGCGCGGCGAGCGCCCCGACGATGTGCGCAACTTCCTCACATGGAAGGGCGGCGTGCGGCCCGCGGCGGCGGAGTTCGCGCCCGTGTCGAGCGAGCTGTGGCACCACAATCCGGTGGGCGAGTTCCCGGACATGCGCACGCTGCCGATGCCGGACTACGAGCTCTTCGACACGCAGCGCATCACCGACCAGAAGCACGGCTGGTTCGGGCTGCTCTCCTCGCGCGGCTGTCCGTATCGCTGCACCTACTGCCTGAACCACAAGATCGTCGACCGCTACCGCGACGAGCTCGGCCGCTCGACCACGCAGATCGGCTTCTTCCGCTTCCGCCCGCCGCAGCTCCTGATCGAGGAGATAGAGTGGGTGCTCGCGCGCTACGAGAACATCGGCACATTCATCTTCGACGACGACCTGTTCACGCAGAATGTGTCGCACGCGGTCGCGGTGTGCGAGGCGTACCACGCGGCCGGAATCAAGGTGCCGTTCGTCGTGAACAGCCATGTGAAGCAGCTCGATCCGCGCGTCGCGGAGGCGCTCGCGAAGGCTGGCTGCCGCATCCTGAAGCTCGGCATCGAGTCGGGTTCCCCGCGCGTGCGCAAGGAAGTGCTGCAGCGCTTCATGTCGAACGATGACATCTTCAACACCGTCGAGGCGGCGGAGATGTTCGGCCTGCACACCTCGGGCTTCCTGATGGTCGGCCTGCCCTACGAGACGCGCGAGGAGCGCTGGGAAACCGTCGATGTGCTCGCGAAGTCCGGCATCGGCCGCTTCCGCACCTCGCTGTTCTTCCCGTTCCCCGGCACCGAGAGCTACGCGCTCGCGCTCAAGGGCGGCTACATCGATCCAGCGCGCGAGGTGAAGCTCACCGACTTCACCGAGTCCTCGTGCATGGACTTCGGCGCGCAAGAGAACCTGTTCATCGACAAGCTCGCGACCTGCATGCCGTGGTTCGTGAACTCGCGCCTCGACCGCTACCGCGAAGCCCCCGCGAGCGCGCGCTACCGTGGCATCGTCGAGCGCGTGCTCGCGATGGACCTCGCGGCGTGGGGGGCTTTCAAGCCCGATGTGCGCAAGCTCGATGCCGAGCTGTCCTCCGCCTCCGTCGCCGCCGGCGAGCTGCATTACGCGATCAAGTACAACGCCTTCATGGGCGTGCGCTCCGACTACTACCTCGCCGAGGAAGCGGGCATCGAGTGGCACACCGCCGCCGCCAAGCCCGTCCCCGAGCGCCTTGCCGAGCTCGCTCTCGCCGCGGCGGCGAGCGAGATGTGCTGAAATGACTGTCCCCGACTACACGCGGTTGCAGGTGGGAGTGGTCGGCGACCTGATCGCGGATCACTACCTCGTGACGGAGCCGCGCTCGCTGTCGCGCGAGGCGCCGGTGATGGTGCTGCGCCATGTGGGCGAGCACATGCAGGCGGGCGGGGCGGCGAATGTCGCCCGCAATGTGCGGGCCCTTGGTTGCGGGACGCGGCTGCATGGAGTCATCGGACGCGACGCGCGCGGACGCGAGCTCGCGGAGTTGCTCGATGTGCAGCGCATCGACTGTCTCGGTCTGGAGAGCGTGCCGGCCTGGACCACCCCGACCAAGATGCGCATCGTCGCGGCCGAGCCGCGGCGCAGCCTTAGCCAAGTGCTGCGTGTCGACCGCGAGCCCGCGACACCGCCGCCCGCGGAAGTGCGTGCGCGACTGCGCGAGCGCCTGCTCTCGCTGGCGGGCTCGACCGACGCCTTGCTCGTCTCGGACTACGGCTACGGCGCGGTCGATGCGGAGCTCGGCACCCTGTGCACGACTCTGGCCGCCAAGGGCCTGACGGTCGTGCTCGATCCGCGCTCGGGTCCCGAGGGCTTTGCCGGGATCACCGCGCTGACGCCCAACATCGGCGAGCTCGCGCGCTTCACGGGGCGCAATGCCGACGCGCTGGACCAACTGCGCGAGGTCGCGGCGGCCGCGCAGGAGCTGCTCGCGCGCGTGCCGATGCGCTGGCTGCTCGTCACGCGCGGCAACAAGGGCATGGCACTCTTCGGAGAAGGCTGTCCGCCGCGCGGCGTCGTGGTCGAGGCGTCGGGCTCTGGCAATGTCACGGATGTCACCGGCGCAGGCGACACGGCCGCCGCGGTGTTCACGCTCTCGCTCGCCGCGGGCTGCGACGGACCGCGCGCGATGGCGCTCGCGAACGCGGCGTCCGGCGTGGTCGTGATGGAGCACGGGACATCCGTCTGCACGCCCGAGCAGTTGCGCGCGGCATTCCCGCTGGCGCCGGTCCCGGTGCGCTTCGCATGAGCGCCACTCGGATCTGGTCGCGCGAGGAGCTCGCGCGCGAGCTCGAGCGAGTGCGGCGCGAGCGGCCTGCGACGCGCGTCGTGCTGGCCAACGGCTGCTTCGACTTGCTGCATGTCGGTCATGTGGGTTATCTCGAGGACGCGCGAGCGCGCGGCGGCGTGCTCGTCGTCGCGCTCAACACGGACGAGTCCGTGCGCGCCCTGAAGGGACCGAATCGGCCACTGATGCCACTCGAGGAGCGTGCGGAGCTGGTCGGCGCGCTGCGCAGCGTGGACTATGTGCTCGCGTTCGGCGAGCGCGACATGGAAGCGACGCTGCGCGCGCTGCGGCCGGATGTGCACGCGAAGGGCACGGACTACACCGTCGACACGGTGCCGGAGCGCGGCGTCGATCGCGAACTCGGCATCGAGATCGCGATCTGCGGGGACGCCAAGACGCGCTCCTCGACGGGTCTTGCCGCGCAACTCGGCGGGGCGAGCGCGTGAGCGAGCTTCCCGCGGTCTCGAGCGCGCGTCGCGGTCTCGCTCTAGCGCTGTGGCTCGCAGCCTCGACGCTCGGCACGATCTGCGGCATCGGCGGCGGGATCTTCGCGACACCGATCCAGCACTATGTCTGCAGGGTGCCGCTGCCGCGCGCGATCAGCATCTCGCTCGTGCTGGTCCTCGTGATGACCGTTGTCGCGACGATCAGCGAGTCGCTGCGAGCCGACGGCGCGATCGACTGGACGATCGTAGCGCTGCTCTTGGTCGGCAGCATTCCCGGCGCGCAGCTCGGCTACGCGTTCGGAGCGCGCGCGAGCGTGCGCACGCTGAAGATCGGCTTCGTGCTGCTGCTGCTCGTCGGCGCGCTCCGCACCGCGACGCTGGGCTCGCAGGGCAATTCCGTCGACGCATTCGATGTCGAGCGCGCCCTCCTAGACCACATCGTCGCCGTTGTCATCGGCTTCGGCGGCGGGTTCCTCGCACCGCTGCTCGGCGTCGGCGGCGGCATCCTCGTGATTCCGCTGCTGTTTCTGCTGATTCCGGAGCTCACCTACCTCGAGGCGCGCGCGTGCAGCATGGCGATGAGCGTCGTCAACGCGTCGCAGTCGGTGTGGCTGCACATGCGCGATGGCCGCATCGACTTCCGTGCAGCGGCGCCCTATGCGCTCGTCGCGGTCGTCGGCGCGCTCGCGGGCACATGGCTCGTGCACCTGCCCGGGTGGGGCGAGGTGGCGCGCATCGCGCTGGTGTGCGTGTTGCTCTTCGTCGCCGCGCGCTTCGCGCTCGACCTGCGCGCTACACGGGAGTGAGCGGGAACGCGAATTTGATCGCGACGAGGGCGACGGCCATCACGACGAGGTCGAGCGCAGCGCCCACGCGCAGGAAGTCGGAGAAACGGTAGCCGCCGGGCCCGTAGACCATCAGGTTGGTCTGGTAGCCAAACGGAGTCGCGAAGCCGCAGGACGCGGCGAACATGATCGCGATCAGGAACGGATGGAAGTCGACGCCGAGCTTGGTGGCGGTCGCCATGGCGATCGGGTACATGAGCGCAGCCGTCGCGTTGTTGGACAGGATTTCAGTCAGGAGCATGGTGACTGCGTAGATGCCTGCGAGGACTGCGAATGGATGCTCGCCGATGGCTCCGACGACGCCGTTCGCGATCTCGGCTGCGAGCCCGGTCGAGCGCATCGTCTCGCCGATCCCGAGCGCGGCCGCGATCGTGATGAGCACTTCCCAGTCGATGCTGCGTCGCGCCGCGGACGCGTTGCAGCAGCCGGTGACGAGCATCGCGCCCGCCGCGAGCAGGCCCGCGTGCACCATCGAGAGCCACTCGAAGCTCGCCACGACGACCATCGCGACGAGGATGCCGATCGCGAGCCAGGCCTTGTCGTGCCCCGGCGGCGTCGAGTTCTCGAGCCGCGAGACGAGGAAGAAGTCGCGCGAGTTGCGCTGCTGGTCGGCGAAGGTCGGGTGCGCCTCGAGCAGCAGCGTGTCCCCGGTCTTGAGCTCGATGTCCCCGATCTTCTGGCGCAGGCGCTCGCCCTGGCGCGACACGGCGATCACCGCCGCGTTGTAGACCGAGCGGAACTTGCCGTCGCGGATGGTCTGCCCGACCAACGAACACTGCGGCGAGACTACGGCCTCGATCATGCAGCGCTCCGAGCGCGGGGTGTCGAGCTTGAAGACCTGATTGGTCGCCAGGCGCAGGCCGCGCAGCTTCTGCAGATCGAGCACCGAGTCGACGAGGCCGACGAACACGAGCCGGTCGTTCGTGCGCAGCACTTCGTTCGACGAAACCGCCGGAAGCACGCGCCCCTCGCGCTCGATCTCGTGCAGGTACATGCCCGGCAAGCCGCGCAGCCCCGCAGCCTCGATCGTCTGGCCGACGAGCCCGCTGCCCGACTCGACTTCCATCTCGACCGTGTACTCGCGCGGATCTCCGGAGACCGAGATCGACGGCTTGCGGTCCGGCAGCAACCAGCGTCCGGTCATCACGAGGAACGCCATGCCGACGATCGCGCACGGCACCCCGACCCATGCGAGGTCGAACATGTTGAACACGTCGCGCCGCCCAATCTCGGCGACCGCGAGGCCGTACACGACCATGTTGGTGCTCGTGCCGATCAGCGTGCAGAGGCCACCCAAGATGGTCGCGTAGGAGAGCGGAATGAAGAGCTTGGAGGGAGCGATGCCCGTGCGCTTGGAGAGGTCGCTCACGACTGGCAAGAACATCGCCACGATCGGCGTGTTGTTCAGAAAGGCCGAAAGGCCCGCGCACGGAATCATCAGGCGCAGCTGCGCGGCCGTGATGCTCTTCGGCCGGCCGAGCAACGGCCGCGTGACGAGGCTCATCGCGCCCGTGCGCGAGAGGCCGGCGACGACCACATACAGCACGAGCACCGTCACCAGCGCCTCGTTGCCGAGTCCCGCGACGAGCTTGTTGGGGCTCGGGAACTTGTCCGAGATGACGCCCGCGGTCATGAACACGCCGACCACGGCGGCCATGGCGAGGTCGGTGGCGTAGTTGCGCGCGAGCGCGACGATCATCACGGCCAGAACGGCGAGCGTGAACCAGTTTTCCCAAGTCATGGCGGCACCTTGGCCCGCACTCTATCGGGCGCTGCGTGCCGGATCCTGCCACAGTCCCCCTCGCACGGCGCCGGCCCGTGTCGGATCCCGAGAGCGGGACGCAAAAAGTGCGCGCGGCCCGCCCTGTGGCAGGCCTCGCCGAACGCTTCCGACTGCTCCCTTGTGCTAGGCGTACAAGCCCCGCAGGCAGTCGGCGCCCGCGACGCGCGTCACGGCCACGATGTGTGCCGCAGTCCTCAGCGGGACATTGCGTGTCTGCGCTTCGGACACGACGCTCTCCCACGCATCGCCGACGAAGCGCTCGATGCGCTTGAGCACATCGCCATCGAGCCACGCGTAGCCCATGCGGTTCTGCACCCACTCGAAGTACGCGACCACGGTGTCGCCGCCGCGCGCGAGGATGTCGGGCACGACCGTGATGCCGCGCTCGCGCAGCCGCCGGTCGGCGACCGCGGACACCGCGCTGTGCGCGCCTTCGATCACCATCTTCGCCAAGACGGCATCGACATTGCGCGTCGTGAGCGTATTCGCGACCGCGCACGGGATCAGAACGTCGCAGGGGCGCAGCAAGAGGTCGGCGTCGCTCACATGCTCGAAGTCACCGCGAGCCTCCGCGATGGTGCCGCTGTCTCCGCGCGCCGCGAGCAGCTTTCGGATGTCGATGCCGTGCTCGTTGTACACGCCGCCGGTGATGTCCGAGATGCCGACCACGCGCCAGTCGCAGTCGTGCAGGATGCGCGCGAGGTTGCCGCCGACCAAGCCAGCGCCCTGAATGATCACGGACGGACCGCCGCGCTCGTGACCGAGCTTTGCGCGCTCCGCGGCGCGCGTCGCGACGAAGCGCAGGCCCTGCGCCGCCGCATCGTGGCCGTGGCGCGTGCCACCGAGCACCGCGGGCTTGCCCGCGACCACGGCGTTCGTCGTGTGGCGCTGGTGCATCGAGACCGTGTCCATGATCCAAGCCATGACGCGCTCGTCGCGGGCCTTCTCCGGCGTGAACACATCGCGATCGGGCCCGATCACATCGTGCAGGTTCGCGATGTAGCGCCGCACCGCGCGCTCGAGCACCGCGGGGCTCACATTGTCGCGGTCGATGCGCAGTCCGCCGGCCGCGCCACCGAACGGCACGCCCAGCAGGGCGCACTTCCATGTCATCCAGCCCGCGAGCGCGCGCAGGTCGTCGAGCTTGAGGGCCGCATCGAGCCGCAGCGGCCCGAAGTAGGGGCCGAGGCCGGCGTTGTGCTGGACGCGCCAGCCCTCGAGCACTTCGACCGAGCCGTCGTCGAGCGTGACGGGCACGGAGACGGCGAGCTCGCGGTCGGGCTGCCGCAGGATGCGGTACTCGTCCGGCGCGATCGAAGCCAGTCGCGCGGCTTCGTCGAAGCTCGCCATCATCGTGGCGAACGGATGCTCCGCGTCGAGCTGCGGCGTCGTCGAATTGACCTGCGAGAACTCCATTGCCTGTGTTCCGTGCGGCATGCGCATCAGGCGTAGGTGCCGCGCATCTGGTACACGGTCGCGACGCGACCGACGGCGAGGACATAGGCGCCGATGCGCAGCGATGTGTTGTACTTGCGTGCGGTTTCCTCGACGGAGGCAAAGGACGATGTGATGACATGCTCCAGACGGGAGTTGACGACTTCCTCGGTCCAGAAGTAGCCGGCGCGGTCCTGCACCCACTCGAAGTAGGAGACCGTCACGCCGCCCGCGTTGGCGAGGATGTCCGGCACGACCATCACGCCGCGGCGCTCGAGGATCTGGTCGGCGAGCACCGTCGTCGGGCCGTTGGCGCCCTCGACCACGAGCTTGGCCTTGATGCGCTCGGCGTTCTTGCTGGTGAGTTGGTTCTCGGTCGCGGCCGGCACGAGCACATCGCAGTCGAGCTCGAGCTGCGCGGCGCTCGGAATGTGCTCGGCCTTCGAGTAGCCCTCGAGCTTCTTGTGCTGCTTGAGGTAGGCGAGGACATCGGGCACATCGAGGCCCTTCTCGTTGTGGATCGCGCCGTAGATGTCGCTGATCGACACGACCTTCATGCCTTCGCGCGCGAGCAGCATCGCGCCGATGCCGCCCACATTGCCCGAGCCCTGCACGACGACGCGTGCATGCTCGGGGCGCAGGCCGAGCTTCTTCAGCGCCTCGCGCGTCACGATCATCACGCCGCGCCCGGTCGCTTCCGTGCGGCCCTTCGAGCCACCGAGCGCCAGCGGCTTGCCGGTGACGATGGCGGTGTCCGTGCGGCGCACGTGCATCGACCAGGTGTCCATCAGCCACGCCATCGTCTGCTCGTTGGTGTTGACATCCGGCGCGGGCACATCGCGATCGGGACCGAGCAGGTCCATGATGCCGGTCGTGTAGCGGCGCGTGATGCGCTCGAGCTCGCCCTTCGAGAGCTGGCGCGGATCGCAGATCACGCCGCCCTTGCCGCCGCCGAACGGCACATCGACGACCGAGCACTTCCATGTCATCCACGCGGCCAGCGCGCGCACTTCGTCGAGGTGCACATCCGGCGCATAGCGGATGCCGCCCTTGCACGGGCCGCGCGAGAAGTTGTGCTGCACGCGGTAGCCCGTGAAGACCTTCAGCTTGCCGTTGTCCATCGTGATCGGGATGGAGACCGTGAGCTCCTTGTCCGGAGTGCGCAGCACTTCGCGCAGGCCCTCGTCCAGCCCGAGCTTGTCGGCCGCGACATCGAAGCGCTGGGCCATGGCTTGGAAAGGGTTGAATTCGTCCATCGGAGCTTTGACGTGGGGAGCGGTCGACATGGTCTTGGTCCGCCTCGGGTCGTGCCGCGGGCGGTTTCGGTTGGGGCTCGGAGGAAGATCCGTGCGTTGCGCGTCGGCCTACACGCGGGTTTCGCGCAGACACGGGCCAAAGATTGAAGCCTTCGCGGGGTCACTTGAGAATCCCCGAGTGGATTTCAGGCCTCCGCAGCCCCCCCCCGACGCGTGCGGGAGCCTTCGCGGTTGCAGGGAGGCCCCGCGGCTGGTGCCATGGCGCTCCCATGGGCTCCACCTCGCGTCCGAGCGTGGCCGACAGCGCCGCCGCGACCCCGGCTGGGGGCCGCGCGTGGGTCGGGCGCGAGCTGCGCGGGGCGGCCACGGCGGCGCGCGACTTGTTGCGGGACATCTTCCTCGCCCGCCCATCCGTGCCTCTGCGCGCCCTCGCAGGCCGCGCGACCTTTCGCTGGCCGAGCGACCCGACCGTCGTCGTGAAGCGCTACTCGCGGCGGGAGTGGGGCGATCTGCTCCACGACCTGCTGCGCGCTCGCCCGCGCTCCGTGGCGCGGCGCGAGGCCGACAACCTGCGCGAGCTCGCGGCCGCTGGCTTCGCCGTGCCGCGCCCACTCGGCTGGTGCGACGATGGCCCGCTCGGCGCTCGCAGCGCCATGTGGATGGAGCATCTCGAGCATGCGGGGTCGTTGCTCGAACTCATGGCGCACGATCCGCGGGCCGCCGCGCTCCATGTGCCCGAGCTCGCCCGCGCCGTCGCGCGCCTGCACATGCAAGGCTGGTACCACCGGGATCTGTATCTCTCGCACTGGCTGCTGACCTCCGCGGGCCTCGCGCTGGTCGATGTCGGCCGCGCCCGCCGCGAGCGTGCCCCGCGCCGTCGCTGGTTCGTCAAGGACCTCGCCGCGCTGCAGCATTCCTGCCCCGCGGCCGTCGGCGCGCATATGCGCCTGCGGTTCCTCGCGCTCTATCTCGACGCGCGCGGCATCGCTGCGCACGATGAGCGCCGCAGCTTCGCGCGCGCCGTGCTCGCGAAGGCCGCCCGCATCGCCGCGCACGAGCCGCGCTGGCGCGACCCCCTCACCGGCCAATGATCGAACGCCTCGAGCATCTCGCGATCTGCGCGCCCAACTGGGTGGGGGACCTCGCGCTGGCGACGCCGGTGCTCGAGGCCGCGCTCGCGGCTCCGCACATCGGTCGCACGAGCATCCTCGTGCGCGAGCACCTCGCCCCGTTGATCGCCGACGGACCGCTCGCTGCGCATGTGTGCGCGCATGGAGCGCGCGAAGAAACGCAGCTCTTGCGCGAGCTCGCGCCGGACGCCGTGCTGCTGCTCTCGAACTCCTTCGGAAGTGCGTGGCGAGCTTGGCGAGCCGGCGTTCCGCTGCGCATGGGCAGCGCGCTGTCGCAGCGGCGTTGGCTGCTCACGCACGCCGTCGTTCCGCCCGCGCGCGACGGACGCCGCGCTCCGATCCCGACCGCGCACCTCTTGCGCGATGTCGCCGGACTCGCGGGAATCACGCCCGACTCGATCCACCCGAGGCTTCAAGTGCGCGATGAGCTGCGCGCGCGCCAGCGCGCGACGCTGCGCGAGCTCGGCGTCGACCTCGAGCGCGGCTACATCGTGTGTTGCCCCGGCGCCGCGTTCGGCGCCGCGAAGCTCTGGCCCGCGGATCGCTTCGCGACCGTGCTCGATCGCCTGCACGACGAGCTCGGCTTGCAGAGCGTCGTCAGCGGCGGCCCGGGCGAGGAACCGCTGATCGGAGCGGTGTGTGCGGCCTCGCGGCGCGGCGCGCTTTCGCTCGGCAAGACGGAGCGCAACCTCGAGCAGTTGAAGGCGCTCGTCGCGGACGCACGCCTGCTCGTCGTCGGCGATTCGGGCCCGCGCTGGGTTGCGGCCGCGTTCGACATCCCGTGCGTGACGATCATGGGCCCGAACATCCCCGAGCTCACCGCCACATCGCTCGAGCTCGCGGAAGTCGTGCGCATCGACCTCGAGTGCTCGCCGTGCATGGAGCGCGTCTGTCCGCTCGGGCATCACCGCTGCATGAGCGGCATCGAGCCCGCGCGCGTCGTCGCCGCGGCCCATCGCGTTCTCGCCAAGGCGCGCGCGGGAGCCTCGGCGTGAGCGTGCGGCTGCGCGGTGGCGAGCGCGTGCTCGTGCGCGTGCCCGACTGGCTCGGCGACCTCGTGATGGCGGAACCCGCGCTGCGCGCGCTGCACGAGCGCTGCGGCTCTCTCACGCTGGCGGGCGAGCCGCGCTTGCTCGAAGTGCTCGGAGACGCGCTGCCGGGCTGCGCGCGCGTCGATGCGCACGAGCTTCGCAGCTGGCGCGGGCACGATGTCGCCGTACTGCTCGTCAACTCGTTTCGCAGCGCATGGACGGCGCGGCGCGCCGGCATTCGCCGCGTCGTCGGCTGGTCCCGCGACGCCCGCGGTTGGCTGCTCACGCACGCCTTTGTTCCCGCGCTCGAGCGCGGGGGTGCGCCCGTCGGCATCGGAACGGTGGGTCGCGGCGCGCGCCACTTGCCGCGGCCCTTCGGCGGATCGTGCATCGAGCTGGTGCACTGGCTCGGCGCGAGCGTGAGCGACCCGCGGCCGAGACTGTCCGCGACCCGAGCGGCTCGCGAGCACGCCCAGCGTCGCCTCGCGAGCTTCGGCCTCGGAGCAAAGGCGCAGTTCACGCTTGCGAACTGCGGCGGACGCCCCGGATCCGCGAAGGCGTTTCCCGCCTCGCACTGGATCGAGGCGCTGCGCTCGCATTGCGAGCCGCTCGTGCTCGTCTGCGGCCCAGGCGAAGAAGCGTCCGTGCGCGAGATCGCCGCGGCGCTGCCCGACGCGCACGCTTGCGTCGATGCCGTCGCGGGCTTGCCGGAGCTCGTGGCGCTGTGCGAGCGCGCGTCGCTCGCACTCACTGCGGACAGCGGACCGCGTCACATCGCTGCGGCGGTCGGCACTCCGCTCGTCGTCGTGTGCGGCCCCACGGACCCGCGCCACACAGCGGACTTCACCAAGCGCACGCGAGTGCTGCGCGTCCCAGTCGCGTGCGGTCCGTGCCACCGCGAGACTTGCCCGATCGAAGGCGCGGGCCACTTGCGTTGCATGCACGCTCTGCGCGGCGTCGACCTCGGAGCTCGCGCGTGAGCGCCTCGACATCGCGCTGGACGCTCGCGGACACATGCTGGGCGCTCGCGCTCGCATCGGTCGCGTTCGGATTGCGCGCCGCGTTTCTCTTCGCGAACGAAGGCGCGGGCTGGCCGCACTCCGTGTTCTACGAAGGCGATGCGCCGGTCTGGATCCAGTGGGCGAGCGCGCTGCGCACGGGGCAGCCCTTCGAGTTCGACCTGCCCGTGCGTGCGCCCGGCATGGCGTTTCTGATCGAGGCCCTCGGCGGCGACCTGAGAGCGCCCTTCACCGCCCTCAAGCTCACCCTGTGCGCCTTCGGAGGCGCGACCGTGGGCCTCTTCTTCGCTGCGCTGCGCGCATGGGCTTCGCCGCGCGTCGCAGGTCTAGCCGCGGCACTGCTCGCGCTCTCGTTCGGGCAGTACGAGCTCGCGACCTCGCTGAACAACGAGGCTCCGTACCTGCTGCTCGTCGTGACCGCGCTCGCGCTGCACGCCTGGACACGCGTCGGCCGCTCGCTCTCGATCGCGCTCGCGCTGGGCGCGTTGCACGGGCTCGCGAACTTGCTGCGTTCGGAGCATGTGGGGTTTCTCGCTCTGCTGCTCGCGTTCGAGCTGCTGCGCGCGCGCTCGAGCTGGCGCGCGACGCTCGGCCGCGCCGCGCTCACCGCACTCGCCTTCCTCGCCGTCTCCGCACCGTGGATGCTGCGCAGCCACGCCGCGCTCGAGCGCTTCAACGAGAGCGAGCCGCGCCCGATCGCTTGGGAGCGCGCGCGAC
>Ga0194121_10004675_pt1 | contig 19662 bp, 22 predicted proteins | sample TA2MahCa50mmetaG_FD_148609 | JGI IMG/M metagenome (GOLD analysis project Ga0194121, IMG submission 148609) | Freshwater microbial communities from Lake Tanganyika, Tanzania - TA2015020 Mahale Deep Cast 50m | ecosystem: Environmental > Aquatic > Freshwater > Lake | place: Tanzania: Lake...
CCAAGAGGCACCGCAAACGTGCCCAGGTTGTGGCAACGTGGTACGCCAGAGTGTCAGGTAGGGCAGAGGGCTTGAGCTGAGGCCATACGTGCTCCAGGGTACGCATTAACATCGCTTCAACACGGTGCGATTTGTGGTCAATGGCAGCCTGGTCGAGTTGCTCTGCCCAGAGCGTTGCTCTCCAGGCCAGCAATAACAAACGGCGGTCAGTATCTGTTTCCTCACCGAGGGCAGCTTGCAGGGCTGCCTCACCTGCGGCCTCTGGTAGGCGGGGGAAAAACGACAGCATCACTTCCCGAATCGCGGCTGGTGTGCCGTATGTCCCTTCTGACTGTAATGGCACAAGCGGACGCAGGAGTCCCTCACTACCAGACAAAAGCCGTGCTGATGACTCTGTATCTGGCGGTATGAGAAAAGCCTGTACCACCTCCCAGAGCTTGTAGAGGCTGGTAGTAGCCTCGGCACGCGGCCAATGTGCGATGAATGGCGCTAGCACGGCGCGCTCACGTAAGTGCATAAGCCCCGGCAGGGGGGCAAACTCCTGTCCTACGCTCCGTCCCAGGCCACGGGCTTGCCAACTGCGATAATGTTCCAGGAAATCGGGTAGCGCCGTCGGTTGCGCGAACGGCAAGCGTGACCATTCAGCCCGGTAGAGCCAGGCAAGCAACGCCGTTACTTCCTCCATAGACAGCGCGCGCGCTTTGGCTGCCAGGACAGCGGCCAGGGCTTGCCGTTCGACATACACGAGAGAGTGGCCTCCCAACACCCCCCCTGCCACCGCATTACAATAGTCTAGGGCATCAAGTGGATTCTCAAACCATGCCGCGACTTGCGTAAAATCCACGGCTGTGGCCTCCGAGTGTTGTACCTGTGTACGCCACCAGCGCTGCACGGCATCCAGCATGGCATTCTTGAAAGTAGAGAGCCAATGCACGTATTCATGTTCGCTGGGATAGCGCAGGTCGATGAACGTCAAGCCATCCCGGGCATCGACAAAATGAAAGAGGGCGGCGGCGGTCACTGGCTGTTCGATGACGAGCCACAGCATATCTGGCTGCTGACAGGTAACCGAAGGTGCCTGTGCGGCATTGAGCCAAGCTCTGTTTTCCCAAGGGAGACGGATCAGGCTACCGAGAGGTGTGCCACTGGCCCGCAGGCACGACAGCACCAGGGTCATCAGGCGTTCTTTGTCTGCAGGCGCGATGTCATAGGGGAGGGTGAATGGTTTCAACAACGCATCGACGCGTACGGCCAGATCTCGTATGGCGAGGCAATGAAAAATCTGCACGTCTAGGGCTGCCATACGGTTTGCACTCATCCCTTGGCGGAGGTAGGAGGCAGAGTAGCGGCATGGTAATACCCTTCAGGCAGGAGAAAATCGAGATCATGATGCAAATGATAACGGCGTTCTGGAGGGTCGAGCAGCAAACTGTCCGGAACAATGGCTCCCGCGCGTTCGAGCAAGAGGATTTGCGGGCGCTGCAAGGCTGGCGTGAGAGGCGAATCGTTATAGCCAGCGTCCCTCTCTGCCACTAACTGCGTAATGGTACTGGCCAGCCACGGTCTGGACACCGTTGTGAAATACTGCCGGATGAATTTCTCCATATCGCGCTCCAGGTCCTCAGGGCGATTCTCCGTGCGGGCCAGCCAGAAATCCAGCCAGCGTAAAAAGGCCAGGGGATTGTCTGTGCGCCTGGCGAGCCGCTCCGCCACAGTGTGGAGTGCTGCCTCAGGGAGGGACAGACGCGTGATGTCATCGCTCACCAGCTGCTGTAAGCGCTGCGCCAGAATCTCTTGCAGCACCTGCGGGGGGAGGCCCTCCAGCGCAAGATGCGTCAGTTCACGCCGGTCAGTCGTATGATGGGCAAACTGCGTGCGCAGATTCAGCAACAGTACACAGTCGGGCAATTCCAGCAGTTGCTTCACAAGCGCGGCGATCGTGTTGGCATCTTCTTGGGCATCCATACGGCCTATACGGTCGAGATTATCGAGAAAGATCAACGGCCGATACTGATAGGTATGCAGCTCCTGTAAAAAAGCGCTCAACAATTTGCTCAGATAGTCTTCTGTGATAACGATTTCATAGCCATCGCTGGCACTGGTGCTGGCTGTCCGTTTCCAGCCCAGCGCCCCTTCGCCGCTGAGCAATCCCCAAAAACTGCTACGGATTTTGCTGCTTGCCGACACCTCCTGATTTATTTGTTTGATCTCGTTGGCCGTCAGCTTGCCGTAGCTTGCCACTTTGGCGAGCCAGGCGGCACGATTCGTCAAATCTTCCTCGCCCAGGCCTTCTACCTCAGCATAGATCACTTCACACAACCTGTTGAGCAAACCGCGTACGCCTGTCAAGCGGCCCCCATCGATTTCTACGACCACCAGGTCCGCACTCCATTCCGTACGAAGTTCGTCGAGCACCCGGCGCGACAGAATCGATTTGCCGACCCCGCTATCCCCTTTAACCAACACCCCGCCCTGCCCATTCTTGGATTTGAGCAGACGCCCCAAGAGCAACTTCAGCTCTTTGGTTTCGTCAAGACGGTCCACAAAGAGTTGGGGATCAGTATTGGTGGCCTGGATATCAATATCAACCGGCATAGCATTGCTTCCTGGATGACTTTGTGTAGCCTTGACAGCCACTGTGCCTACATGTTCTCGGGTGACATACTGGTGCTAGCGCGTACTGGAGAATCAAAGCGTTACAAGCATAACACAGTGACGCGGCAGTCCTAACGGGATTTTATACTGGCGCAGCAGATGGCGAGTAGCACCTGGGCAATGTGAGCATACCATAGACCTTCTCCTGCCTGCTCACTGTGTGGAGGACGATGTCGGCGAGGAGGGCGGCTCTGCCGAGACGCCGCGGGCGATTTTGAGGGCTTCCTCGTACCAAGCGCGAGCTTCGTCAGTCTTGCCCTCCTGTTTCGCCAGGTCACCCAATTGACGCAGAAGCTCGATTTCTTGCTGGCGCGGGTTCGGCGCGCTGACCGACTCGGTGGCACGTCTGGTATCGGCAAGCGCTGCCTGCCGCGGCGCGTCACTGTTGAGGAGGTGCACTACCTCCCGGCCCTCGGGGCTGAGCGACAGCAACTCGGCGACAAACTTGCCCCCGGCAAACCCTTCGGTGTGGATGATCCCCAGGGCTCGTAACTCCTGCACTGGCTGGCGCACCTCTTCGGGAAACGTGAGCAACCGCACCGCAAGCTCCAGCAACAAACACGGCCCTTTCTCGTACAGGTGGCGCACGATCTGGCGTTGCAGCGGTGTCAAGTGGCGTGCAGTTTCGAGGAAAGCTTCGGCATGTAACATCATCCGGGCGTCCATGACGTACTCCGTCGTTCTGTCTCTCTACCATGGTGATGACTGTCCTTGACGCAGGCGTGCCCTTTTCTCTTCGCTGACCATAGCATAGTCCGATAGAATATACAAACAGATTGGAGTTGCGATGAAAAATAGCGAACCCATTGTTTCTGCACATCGCTAGAGTTTCTGCGGCGGGCTCGTGCCGCAGCCCCCAGGGGTTGTATTGCCTGCGTATCTCGACTATGCTGGTGTGCAGAATCCATCCCGCAACACAGGGAGAACAGCCATGCGCTATCTCGTGACTGGTGGCACCGGCTTTATCGGAGCCTATGCCGTGCGTGCCTTGCTCGAAGCCGGGCATCAGGTGACCATTGTTGATTTGATGCCCAATCAGGCCTTCCTCGCCGACGTGCTGGGCGCCCCACCAGGAGATGCGGTCCGCGTGGTGAGCGGGGATGTGACAGACATGGTCATGGTCCTGCGCACTATGCATGAAGCCCAGGCACAGCGTGTGATCCACCTGGCAGCGACCCTGAGTATCAGCAGTGAGGCGAACCCATTACGGACCTTGAAAGTCAACTGTGAGGGCACGATCAATGTCTTTGAGGCGGCTCTGGCCCTGGGCGTGACGAAGGTTGTCTGGGCCAGTTCTGTGGCGGTGTTTGGTGGTGCAGAACGAGGCGAAGAACACCTGGCCAATGATGCCCACCATGCTCCCCTTGGCCTCTATGGCTCCGTCAAATCCATGAACGAAAGCCTGGGACGGCATTATAAACGCCAGCGGGGACTGGACAATGTCGGCTTGCGCTTTACTGCAGTGTATGGCTATGGGAAGGCCCTGACTATTCCACGCGGCACAGGGGTGGATTTCCTCACTGAGCTGCTGGAAAAGCCTGCCGCCGGAGAGCCAGGCGTGATCCATAATGGCGACGATGTGCCGGACTGGCTCTATGCCGAAGACGTCGCGCGGGCCATTCTTCTGGCTTCGGAAGCGCCGCCGTGTGCAGAATCTGGGTTGACGATCTGCGGCGATGCCCGTTCTATGCAAGAAGCCGTGGCCTATGTCCGCACACTCCTCCCGCAGGCCGATATTCGGGTGTCGCCCGGCCGTCAGTCCGGACACATGCGCTATGACCCTTCGACCACAGAAGCCAGGATTGGCTACAGTCCGCAATTCCCTATGGAAGAAGGCTTTCGCCGGACCATTAACCTGGTACGGGCGAAACACGGCTTGCCGGCAGTGTAGCGCATGGGAGACGGCGACCAGCCTCTCCTGCCACACCGCATGCTCCTCCCTGGCCAGCTCCTGTCAGCGGGCCAGACCGTGATATTCAGGGTTCGGGAGCCAGCCAGCGGCAGAGGCCAGACGATTGGTGTAATTATACATTGCGGCAATCTCGGCCATGTCCCAGATGTCTTCGTCTTGGAAACCGTGCTGCCGCAGGCGCTCGATATCTGCCAGGTCACATTCCGCCGGACGTTTTGTGATCTTCACAGCATAGTCCAGCATCGCCAGCGTCCGAGCATCCAGTCCAGCGCGATGATAATCGAGCAAGATGCGCTCGGCAGTCACCGGATCGCCCAGCAAGACCCGCACGGCATAGCCGTGTGAGGTCATGCAATACAGACAATCGTTGGCCGCCGAGACCACGACAGCCACCATCTCACGCTCGGCCTTGGACAAACCGGCGCTGGGGGTCATCAGATCACTGCGGTGCGCCCACCATTTCAGGAAGCGCTCTTCGCGCCAGGCAAAGGCACGCACCACGTTGGGCACAAACCCCTGCGTCCTCTCGAGCTCTGCGAAGAGTTTTTGGAGCACTTCCGAGCAGTTGGCCCGCTCGACCACCGGGAAATAACTGATGGGGAGGTCTTTCACAGGTGGGCTCTCCTTCTACGCTACGCTTTGGCAAACGCGACGATCGCTTCCGCCACTTCGGCTTCACGCCCGAGAAAGAAATGATCGGCACCCAGGATAGGTGTCAGGGTTTTGGGCTCGGGGCAATGCAGGAGTAATGCCTGCAGGGTCGGCATGGGACACACATGATCCCGGTCGCCAGCGATAAACAGCTTGGCCTTGCTGCAGTGATGCAGCGGCGAGAAATCACGGCGTTCTACTGGTGGCGCAATACCCGCGATGGCGGTCACCCGTGGATCTGCAGCACCAGCCAGCAGCCCAACGCCAGCCCCAAACGAATAGCCCGCCACCAGAAGCTGGGATACGGGCTGGACGCTGAGCAGATACGTCACCGCGGCGTTGACATCGGCCCCTTCCGTCTCCCCATCGCCGTGCACACCCGTGCTGGAACCGGTTCCACGAAAATTAAACCGCAGGGTGGTGATATCTTGCTGCCATAAGGCTTCAGCCACTGCCGAAATGACATTGCTATACATGTTGCCACCACGGAGCGGATGCGGATGACATAACACCACACCAACGTCTCGGTGACTGGTCGTCTGCCACAGACGCCCTTCGAGCGTCAGCTCACCTGCTGGAAACATCACCTTCTGGTCCATGCGCTGCCTCCTTCCCATGCTCACCAACGGCCCTGTGCCCTCGACATCTCACGGATGTTTTGGCATCATGCCATAGCGTTGAGACACGTGCAAAACGTTTCTTGCACCCCCTGAAAGGGGCACGTACAATGGTCTCGTTGACGGGTACAATAGCCCGTTGATATGCGCAGCGCACCGGACCATGGAGAGGAGGGACACATGCACGTCGCACAGCGTCAGGCGGGGTTAACATTTCTGGGGTTGCTGATTATTCTGGTGCCCTTTGCGCTGATTGGCTACGTGATCATGAATGCTGCTCCAGCCTATATTGAAGCCTTCAATGTGGGTGACGCCGTGACATCGCTGCGTAAAGACATCGATTTGCGCGAACGATCGCGCGATGAGATCTATACGATCTTGAAAAAACGGCTAGACGTGAATGACATCAAAAACGTGGCGAAAGAAGACGTCACGATCCAAAAAACGGTCAATTCCACGACTGTGAACGTCGATTATGAAGTGAAAGTGCCACTGTTTGGGAACATTGCGCTGGCGCTCTCCTTTCACAAAAGCGTGGTGTTGCGTTGAGCAGGAGGCCAATGGTATGACGGTAAGCTTTGGGCTACGCGTACCCACCGCGGGTACGCCGCAAGACACGGCGGAATATGCCGCGCGTGTTGAAGGCGCGGGATTTGATTTTATGTGGATGCCTGATACGCCCTTACTGGCCGGGCGCTGGCGCGACGTCTACGGGCATCTGACGTGTGCGGCGATGACCACCAACACCTTGCGTCTGGGTCCTGGTGTCACCAATCCCCTGACACGCCATCCTGTCACGACCGCGAGCGCCATCCTGACTTTGGATGAAGCCTCCAACGGGCGAGCCGATCTGGTGGCCGGCACGGGTTATAGCTCGGCCTATATTATTGGGCGCAAAGCGGCCACCCTGGCCACCATGCGACAGGCGATGCTGCTCTGGCGGAGCATTTTTGCGGGCCAGACCACGCAACTGGGGGGCCTGGAAATTGCCCTGCACCCGTCCCGTCCGCGTCTACCGCTGTATCTCGCGGCCACTGGCCCGAAAATGCTGGAGATGGCCGGTGAGATTGCGGATGGCGTGCTGATTCACGTCGGCGCGGCACCTGGCGCAGTGGCCTGGGCGCTGGAACGCATCGCTGCAGGAGAACAACGGGCTGGACGACAGCCGCATACCGTACGCCGGATTCTCGTGGTGCATGCCATGATCGATGACAACACAGCGCGGGCCATTGACCACATGCGGCCATGCGCCGCAGGCTATTATCGCCATGGCCATGCGCGCGACCTGCTACGGCTGGCGGGCTTACCAGAGCCACCAGAGGTCACCGGCACGTTTCCCAGGCCGTACCCTGACCTGGGTCATGCGGTGGACTGGGATGAAGCGCAACGCGCCTCCACCTTCGTGTCGGATGCCGCAGTCGAAGCGATGGTCTGTGTAGGGTCTGGGGCTGCCGTGGCTGATCGGGTACGCGCTCTGGCAGCGCTTGACATCGACGCGATTTGGTGGCGTGATGAAGCGAGTTATACACGCCCGGACGCCCTCCTCCGTGGAGTGGAAAAGGAAGTATTGCCGCGCCTGCGGTGATTGGGTACACACCCGTACAACGCCAACATTGTGCTGTAAGGAGCTTGACGATGTTTTTTGAACTACGCCAGTACCGTACGAAACCCGGACAGCGTGAAAAATGGGTAAAGTTTATGGAAGAAGAAATCATCCCATTTCAGGTGTCCAAGGGCATGGTGATCCTGGGCAGCTTTGTTGGTCAGGAAGAAGACGATCTGTATGTCTGGATCCGGCGTTTTGAAAGCGAGGAGGAACGGGAGCGCCTGTATAAGGCGGTGTATGAGAGTGAGCATTGGAAAAATTACATTGCCCCACAGGTCCCGGACATGTTGTTACGTGAGCAGATTAAAGTGACGCGCCTCGCGGCCACGCCTCGGTCGGTTATCCAGTAGGCTGCAGCACGCAGGATGGTACGAGCCCTCACACCCCAACAAAGCGGTTTCTTAGCCGGTGGGTTTACCCATACGCTGAACCCGTATGTGGGGTGTGCTTTTGGTAAGCTCGGCTGCCCATTCTGCTATGTGCGAGAGAGTCCGGTTGGTCGATTCGGCCCTGCCCCCTGGGGGCACTGGGTGCGCCAGAAAGCGCAGCTTGCCACCGCTCTGGAACGGGAGTTGCGCCCACCAGCCTCACGCCACTACCGGGTATTCATGGCGTCGGCCACGGATCCGTATCAACCTCTGGAGGCCACTGCCTGCTTGACGCAACACTGTCTGCAGGTCATGCAGGCGACACCACCGGCCTGGCTGGTAGTCCAAACACGCGCGCTGCTCGTCCAACGTGATTTGCCCTTGCTCGCGGCCTTACCTTTTGTCACCCTCAACGTCAGTATTGAAACAGACCTCCTGGAGGTGCATCGACATATGACGCGATCCACGGCCGCACCCGCACGGCGCCTGGCACTGGTGCGCGCGGCTCTGGCACGGGGTATAGACACGCAAATCACCGTGTCACCCATGCTCCCCAGTTCGCCCAACTTTGCGGTCACCCTGGCCCAGGCTGTCGGCACCAGGGGACGCGTTATCATCGATACCTTCCTGGATGGGGATGGCGCTGGCGGCCGACGCTCAGCGCGTCTGGGTATGGCAGCGAGGCTGACGGCGATAGGGTTCCCTGACTGGTTTGCGCAATGTCGAGCACATGCCCAGGTTTTACAACATCGTTTACAGAGGCTGCTTGGAGCCGAACGCGTGCTGTGGTCCGCAGCAGGCTTTCAACAGCAGCCGGAGCCATAGAAACCTCAGAGCCCATGACAGACACGACCCATCCACTGCTGCGCGGTCTGCAGATGATTGCGCACCGTACGCCTCGGCCACAACCGTTCCTCGATGTGGGTTCACTGCCGTGGGACGATCAGGCTTTTAGTCGCCATTTTCTACGTACCGCAACGCGCTCACAGCGCTATACCAAGCGCGAAATGACGCTTCTGGAGAGTTGCGGCCTGCTCCAACCGGGTCGCCACATCCTCGATATTGCCTGCGGGGGCGGACGCCATAGCCTGGCTATGGCGCGACGCGGAGCCCAGGTTACCGGGATTGATCTGGGCCCCGCCGCCATTGCCACGGCCAGACAGCGAGCGCACAAAGCGGGCCTGCCCGTGACGTTCGTGCAGGGGGACGTGCGTCACATGACGTACGACGCCGCGTTTGACGCGGTAACGTTTATCTTTGGATGCTTCACGGAAATGCCTCGGCAGGATGCTGAAGCAGTGCTGCGTCGCATCAGCCGTAGTTTGCGTCCTGGGGGTATGTTCGTCCTGGACGTGTATGCGCCAGAGTTTTTTGCGAGCCTCGATGGAGAGCAAGAATGGTGGGTGGGACAGGATTTTATCGCCGGACGTTTTCCGCAACTGGTCTTGACCGAGTATTTTTACTATGACCACGAGAAAACCTATGCGCGGCGCGATTTCATCTGTGATGCACGCACAGGCGCGGTACAGACCTTTGGCGTCAGTGGCCAGTCCTATGATCTGCCGGAGCTCTGCGCTATGCTCGAGACCACCGGGCTACGTCCTACCATGGTGTATGGTAGCTGGCGGGGGGAAGAGGTGACAGCCGACAGCACTATGTATATCGTGCTGGCAGAGAAAGCGCCCTAAAGGCGGCCTATCGTCATAGGACAGGACGCCATTTTTCTGTATACTCGGGGCAAGCACGATGCAGACAGGCGGTCGGCGAGACCCACACGCGCCCCCGTTGGCCCTCGTGCATGGTCAATCTCTCAAGGCAAAGGAATCGGTCATGGACTCAACCCGTCAACAAGTCGCCGTCGTAGTAGGAGCGACATCCAAGTGGCAGGCAGATGGCCGCAATACCAGACTGGCGCACGGGAGAGCAGTCGACGATAGTGAGCTTCCCGTTGGTATACGCTGGGGTGTTGGTGGCGCTATTGCGCAAAAATTTGCCAAAGAAGGCTTCTTTGTCGTGCTGACAACCCGCCAGGCAGCGAATGCTGCAGGGCTGGAAAAAGCGATCATTGAGCAAGGCGGCTCCTGCATGACGGTCGAGCTGGACCTGGTATCACGCGAATCGATCTCACGGGCATTTGCTACTATTCGTGAGCGCGTAGGTGACCCGGAGGTGCTGGTCTATAATGCTGGCTACCTGGAAGGGCGGGATCTGCCACCCGACAAAGAATTACTGGAATATGTTCCCATCGAAATTTTTGAAACCGCCCAGCACATTGCCAGCCGTGGACCATTCCTGGTGGCGCAGGAAGTCTTACCGGCGATGCGGCAGCGTGGCGCTGGCTCATTCCTCATCTCGAACAATTCGTCGTCCTTACGCGGGCGCAAGCGCATGACTGGGCAGTCGCTTTACTATCCGCGCGTGATGATGCGCACCTTGGCCCAGGTGCTCACCGAGGAGTATTCGGAGCATGGCGTGCATGTCGCGAATGTCATCATCGATGGTCTCATCGACTCTCCAGGCACGCGCGCCCTGGCCAGAGCCCAGCAGCACCCGGAAGTCGTGATCAATCCTGTCAAGATTGCCGAAGCCTTTTACTATCTCCACACGCAGGACAAGTCCTGCTGGACGCACGAGCTACAACTGACGCCCTTTGCGACCAAGCCGAGCTTTTAAGCCTCTTGCGCAGTCCTGCCTCCCACGCCTTGCAGCCCAGGTGAGGGAGTGCCGGGCTGGCGAGAGCCCAGCGGGGTCTCTGCAGCTTGCAGGTTTTTCTCTTGCACACGCCTTCATGGGACGATATGATATCTATACAAACGTATACGTCATGCGACCTCTGCCCCTACACATCATGACACGCTGGGTGCAGGAGAAAACGATGTTTACCATCCAACAACTTGAAAACTTTCGTGTGCCCCCGCAGACCGACCCGCCCCGTTCCCCGCGTGAGACGTTGCCGACCATGTACGACTTGCCGAGTGAAGATCCGAAGGAATCTGGCTTGCCTGATGAATTTCATTATTACCAGCCGCAGCTGCTCCGGGAAACCTTTCAACCACCGCTGGTTACCCCAGACCGGGTGTTTGTCGGCACGGATATCAACCTGTACTACACGCTTGCTCATCCCCTCTGGCATAAGCGCCCGGATTGGTTTGCGGTGCTCGATGTCTCACGCTTCTATGAGGGGCACGAGCTGCGCATGAGTTATGTCATGTGGCAAGAGGACGTGGCGCCCTATCTCGTAGTCGAACTGTTGTCGCCTGGCACTGAGCAAGAGGATATGGGCCGCACACAACGGGCCAGCGGAGAGCCGCATACCAAGTGGGAAGTGTATACCCAGATTTTGCGTGTGCCCTATTATGTGGTGTTTAGCCGTTATACCAACGTTGTCCACTATTTTGTCCGGCAGAATGGAAGCTACCACGACGTCCAGCCTGCAGACCAACGCCTGTGGCTCCCCCAGGCTGGCCTGGGGATCGGGATCTGGGAGGGAAACTATCAGGGTAACACGCGTAAGTGGCTGCGTTTCTACGATGGCCATGGAGCATGGATTGCCACGCCTGTCGAACACGAGCGTGAGCGGACGGAACACGAACGTCAGCGGGCGGAACACGAACGTCAGCGGGCGGAACACGAGCGCCAGCGGGCAGAACGTCTTGCGGCTCAGCTCAAAGCGCTTGGTCTCGAACCGGGGCTGTGATATGTCGCGACAAAGAGATGCACAACACCGTCATCAAACCAGACGCTGGCTCTTATGGACCATGGGGACGTTGGCGTTGGTACTTGCGGCTCCCTGGCACGGTCAGCCGCTCTATGCGGCCGATACCCAGCAAGTGGGAAAGGCGACCAGACAGGTAGAGAGTGGCGCCAAATCGGTCGGGCGTGGCGTGGAAGAGACGGCCAAAGGTGTGGGGAATACAGTCGTTGAAGGTGCCAAGATGACCGGGAAGACCCTCCAGGAGGCTGGGCAATCTGCCCAACCCCATGCTGAACAGGCATGGGATCAAGTCAAGGATGGGGCCAAAGCCGCTGGCAGCAGTGTGCAGCAGTTTTTCCACAAGGTGTTTGGCAAGTAGTCGACGACCTGTCCTGACCAACGCACACGCTCGGTCAGGACAGGAGGGAGAGCTTATTTAGACTCGCTTAACACTTTGAGCATCTCATCGGTGGGGGGCTGGACTTCACCCTGGGCTGCCACCTTGATATAGCGCACCACGCCCTGGGTGTCGATGACCATCCAGACCCGCTTTGTGCGTAAGTAGGCAGGGATCGTTTTCGGGTCATCTGCCATTTTGGGGTCATCGAAGAGCACACCATAGGCTTTGCCCACCTGACGCCGGACATCACTCATGAGCGGATATGTAATCCCCATCTTTTCCGCCCATGCTTTGTTGGCATCATTAAAATCCACACTCGCGCCCAGGACCTGGGCATTCGCGGCCTCAAACTTGGGGAGATCCAGTTGAAAGGCCAGCGCTTCCTGGGTTCAACCCTTGGCAAAAGCCCCGATGTAGAAAAACAACACCAGCGACTTTCCCTACGTAGTCCGCCAGAGTTTGATTTCCTCTGCCGTGGTACTTGGCAAAGCAAAATCTGGGGCCTTATCACCAACTTGCAGGGCCTGGACAGACGACGCTGCCAGGCAGAGGACCCATCCACTGAGACAGAGCACCCCCAACACACGTTGCCAGCGTTGTCGTTGCATCATGCATACCTCCCTGCGTGTTTAGCCCCGCGGCGCGGCCGCGAGGGTTTTGATATACTGCATGAACTCCGGGTTGTCAAAATCCACCGGTCCGAAGCCATGCGCCACAATCGCCCCCTGGCGATTAATCACGTAGGTGGTCGGTAGGCCACGCACGCCAAACTTCCGCGCCGTGTCCATACGCGCATCCACCGGTATGGGGAAGGTATAGCCACGTTTCTCGAGGAAAGTTTTGACGGCTTTATCGCCACCCCCATCGATCGAGATAGCCAGCACCACCACATCGTGTTCCTTGAATGTCTCGTGTACCCTCTGCACGGAGGGCATTTCGCTCTGGCAGGTGCCTCACCAGGTGGCCCAGAAACGCACCAGCACGACCTTGCCTTGCAGGTCTGTCGAACGGACGGTGTCGCCCTGAGCATTAGGCAGTTCGAACGCTGGCATGGCAGTCAAAGTGGTCGGGGCCGTGAGGCCAGCGGGGGGAGGCAGCGACTCTGCGACGAGCCCGCGTGGTGCGCTAAGCACCGAGAGAACCACACACAGCAGCCAGCCCAGACGCCTCAGTGGCAGGGGATCTTGCCTTCTCATAGACGCTCTCCTTTCTCGTATACGAGGGGCGGCGAGTATAACGTACTCAGCGACCCTGGTCACCTGCTTTCTGTCACGTGACCGGGTGAGAAAAATGCGCTATGCCAGGATCGAGCCTTGACAGATGGGCTGTCTTCCAGTTTCCTTCTCTGCACCACAAGCTGTCATGATTCTGGTGAGGAGTGATGCTATGCAGAAAGTGCGTGTCCTACGCCGCGTCCTATGGGTGGGGCTGTTGAGCATGGGCTGGTGGACCGCGAGCCTACCAGGGACGGCGAACGCCCAGGCGACTCCATGGCTCCCATTACCACTGACCAACATTGTCCTCTATACCAGCGGCGTTGGGTATTTTCAACGCGATGGTCAGGTGGACGGGCATGGTCAGGTCGTCTTGCGCTTCAAGGCCGAGACCATCAATGATTTACTGAAAAGTATGATTGCGCAAGATTTTGACGGTGGGCAAGTACGCACCGTGACCTATGACTCCCGTGACCCGCTTACGCGTACGCTCAAAAGTTTTGCGATCGATCTAACAGAGAATGCCGGACTCGGCCACCTGCTCTGGCAGATGCGGGGTGAACGTGTCGACATTACCACTCCCAATGCGGTACAGGGGATCATTCTGGGCGTCGAGACCAAAAAAGAACGCGCGGGTGAGACGCACAGCATTGAGGTCGAATATCTCAATCTCCTCACTGACAGTGGCCTACGCTCACTCCCTCTAGCACAGATCCAACAACTGCGCGTGGTCAATGAGCAGCTCAACCTCGAACTGCAGCAGGCCCTGGCGGTGCTGGCCGCCAGCCACGATACCCAGAAGAAGACGGTCACCTTCGACTTTACAGGGACCGGAACACGGCGGGTACGGGTAGGCTATATCATGGAAACCCCCATCTGGAAGACGAGCTATCGTCTGGTGCTTTCCGAGACTGAGCGACCTTTCCTACAAGGCTGGGCCCTAGTAGAAAACACCACCGATGAAGACTGGCAAGACGTGCGTCTCACCCTCATGTCAGGCCGTCCCATTGCCTTTACCATGGACATGTATGAGCCGCTCTATACACAGCGTCCTGTCGTGGTGCCTGAAGTCTATGCTGCGCTACGACCGCAGGTGTATGGGCAGGCTATGGAGAAAGCCGGCGAAGCCGTCAAAGAGGCCCAGCTCCTGGAAGGACGCCTGGACAAAAGGCGTCACGAGGCATTAGGGGGTAACGCTGACGCACCGTCTCCCGCGGGGGCGGCGCCGTCCCGGGCACTCCTGGCCGAACCGAAAGTCGCCGCCGCTCCGGCCCCACCACCAGTCCCGGCCTCGCTGGCCTTAGACCAGGGCGTTGAAAGCACCGCACAGACTGCCGAGGTGGGGGAGCTCTTTGCCTATGCTCTCAGTACGCCAGTGTCTCTGCCACGCCAGAAATCCGCCATGTTACCAATCGTGAATGACACCGTCGAAGGCACAAAAGTCGCCATCTATAATCAGCGTGTGCACGCCAGGTATCCACTGCATGGTCTGCGGCTGCGCAATGCTACGGCCTTACATCTCTCGCAAGGGCCGGTGACGGTATTCGATGGTGGGGTGTATGCCGGTGATGCCCGGTTGGATGATCTCCCGGCTGGGCAGGAACGCCTGTTGAGCTATGCCATGGACTTGAAGACCGAGGTCGAGCCGGTGAGCGCGCCCGAGCAACGCGAACTCGTGACGGTGAGTCTGCGCAAAGGCACCCTTCTCGTGACCCAGAAAGCCATCGCAGAAAAAACGTACAATATCCGCAACCGTGACCAGAAGTCGCGGGTGGTCCTTGTGGAGCATCCGTTCCGTGCCGAATGGCAACTCGCGGCACCCACCACAGCGTCAGAGCGGACGCGTGAGGCGTATCGCTTTACGGTCACGGTAGAGGCAGGGCAGGGGGCACGCCTGCAGGTGCGTGAAGAAAAACCCTTGCAACAGAGTGTGGCTTTGACGGATGCAGGGCCTGACGTCCTCGCCTCCTATCTCCGTGCCACCCAGGTAAGCGACAAGGTCAAGCAAGCGCTCCAGCGCCTCAGTACCCTGCGTGACACCCTGGATCAGACGGTGCGGCGGCGGCGGCGCTTTGAACAGCAGATCCAGGAGATCACCCAGGAGCAGACCCGCATGCGGGACAACATGGGGCGGTTAGCCCAGAACTCGGAGTTGTATAATCGCTATGTACGCAAGCTCGATCAGCAGGAAACCGAGCTTGAGAAGATGCGCAAGGACATTGAGGGGTTGAAACAGACTGAGGATCAACAGCGGAAAGAACTCGCGGAGTATCTCATGAGTCTGGACCTGAGCTAATCCCACGTCCGGTGGCTCTCGCCTATGGAAAGTACAACACGTGCACTCACGGAAAATCCATGCCTTGCAACGCCAGATGGCTCGTCTCGAGCGCCGTCTGCTCCGGCTCGACACCACGAGTCGTCTGTATGCCAAATGCCGCGCCGGGCTCGTACTCCTCGGGCTCGCCGCCGCACTGCTGGTGGAACGCCAGTATGGCACCGTCTATGGTCTGCTGGCCGCTGGCCTGTGCGTAGGCGTCTTTCTGGTCGTTGTCGCCTATCATAACCGCGTCAAAACCTGTATCCTCCGCCACACGATCTGGCGGCGTTTGAAGGCGGGGCATATGGCCCGTCTCATGCGTGACTGGGCGCACCTCCCCCGGCCCACAGAGACGGTCGCCGACCCTGAGCACGCTTTTGCCGCTGATCTCAACATTACGGGAGAACGGTCGCTGCTCCAGCTGGTGGACACCACGACCTCCCATGGTGGCAGTCGACGGCTGCGTGCCTGGCTGCTCCAGCCAAGGCTCGATACGGCTGCCATTCGTGCCCGCCAAGAGCAAGTCCGCGAACTGGTACCACTGGCAGCCTTCCGCGATCAGCTCGCGCTGTGTGGTGCTCTGGTGGCGAGAGACCAGGATGCGCGCTGGGACGAAGCCAGTGTCATTGCCTGGCTGCAACAGCAAGCACCACCGCCGGCACTGGGGCGTTGGGTGGGTGGGCTGTTGCTGCTGGCGCTTACCAATATCACCCTGATGAGCCTGTACGCACTCTCCCTGGTACCAGCCTGGTGGCCATTAAGTTTTGCGCTGTATCTGGCACTGTATTTCTACAAACACGGGGAAGCGCATGGGCTCTTTGTCGACGCCTATCGCCTGGAACACACGCTCGGGCACTTACGGGCCGTGCTGCTGTATCTGGAGACGCGTCACTACAGCGGTACACCGCACCTGGCCAACCTCTGCGCGCCCTTCTGGCATGCCGCGCGACGGCCGGCTGCGGCACTGACACAGATTATCCGTATTGCCGGGGCGGCGGGCGTGCAGCAGAGCAATATGCTGGGCTTTCTCGTCAATGCCCTGGTGCCGTGGGACCTCTATTTTGCCCATCGGCTCAATCAATATAAAGAGACCATTCGCGCCGATCTCCCAGTCTGGATCGACACCTGGTATGAGCTGGAGGCGCTGAATGCTCTGGCCAATTTTGGCGCTCTACACCCGGACTACGTCTTCCCCGAGGTCCACACCGCCGCAACAGCGCCGGTCTTCCAGGCACATGCCCTTGGGCATCCGCTGTTGCCCCAGACAGAACGGGTGTGCAACGATTTTACCTTCACCAGCCTGGGGGAAATTGCCTTGCTCACCGGCTCCAATATGTCGGGCAAAAGCACATTTCTGCGCACACTAGGGGTGAATCTCTGCCTGGCCTATGCCGGGGCGCCAGTGAACGCTACGGCCTTGCAGACGACGGTCTTGCGTCTGTTTACCTGTATGAAGGTCAGCGACTCGGTGACCGATGGCATTTCCTACTTCTATGCAGAAGTCCGGCGCCTCAAGGCCCTGTTGCACGCCCTGGAGGCCACTGATCCCGTGCCGCTCTGTTTCTTGATCGATGAGATTTTTCGTGGCACGAACAACCGAGAACGGTTGCGCGGGAGTCGCGCCTATCTCCTAGCGCTTACGCATGGCCATGGCGTGGGCGCGCTCTCAACGCACGATCTGGAACTGGTGACCCTGGCTGAGACGGTGCCGAGTATTCGGAATTATCACTTCCGTGAGGAGGTCCGTGAGGGGCGTATGGTGTTCGATTACCAGCTGCGGTCGGGCCCATGCCCAACGACCAACGCCTTAAGAATCATGCAAATGGAAGGACTTCCCATTGACGAGATCTGGCGAGAGCACGATGTGGTGGCCGATTAAAGAGGCTCAGGCGTGTCTCCTGGGCGGGGAGACAGCGTGCCCAGAAGACAGCCTGCGGAGAACCTGTGTACCTTACTTGGAGGCAGGAGCAGGAGCCGAGGTGCTAGGCGTTGTGGTCGTGCTGCTGGCCGCCGGGGCAGCCGCTGCGGGAGCTGTCGTGGTCGCTGCCGGGGCGGGCGCTACCTTCGCGGGCGCTGCAGTCGTGCTGCTTGGGGCTGGGGTTACAGCTGCCTGCGGAGCCATGGCACGACATTCCATCACGTTATTTTTACTTTCGCATTCAACCTTTGCCCCAACCTTCCAGCCTTCGCCCCCTTTCACTTGATGATCTTTGCCATCACTGGTACGCACAGTTGCCATGCCTTTGCCATCGAGCGCCGTCACTGACCCCTGTACACCAGCGGCCATCACCAGACTGGAACCAATCAACAAGGTGCCAAGAGCCATTGTGGTGTTTCTGATGATATTCCGGTACATGAACTGTCTCCTCCGCAATTTTGGACGTTGTCTCACTCTTTCTACCACTTCCAGTGTCCTTGCTGCCTGCTGGAAGGTCGCTGAGGCTTGCTGCCTACGCCCCCAGATAAATGCAAAGGCAATGCCATGTGCAAAAAAATGTGATGATTTTTTTGAAGCTATCTTTTTTGCTCTTGTAAGCATCAGATTTTACTTATGTTATAAAAAATCTGAGATGACGAGATACTGTGCTTGTTCCTTGCTGGTCTCTGTGAACGCCATGTACAGGCTCCGCGGTCAGGCTACCGCTGTCTCTCGCAGACGACAGGGCCTCGCCACGTGCTCGATAACGCCCAGCGCTCACGGCCTGCACGCGGTCTGTCCTGGGCGCGTGCTCCATAGAAGGGAGATGTCTGCCGTACCCGACATCTGCACGCGCACGCTCCTCGTAGCCGAGACGGCAGGCCAATGCTAGGCCGTCGCTGCGCAACGACACGGCGGCTAGCAAAGCTGGTAGGCATCGCTTATACTCTGAAGCCCAGGAGCATGGCCATCCAGCAGTCGTATGCCTGTACACACGGAACCGGTCACCGTCTACTACCCAACAGGAGGGAAGCGCCTTATGGACGTCGGCATGATGATGATTTTCGCCAGTTACGGCTGGGACCACTGCCCAGATAGCCAGGTGTGGGAGGAAGAGCTCCGGCTCGCCCAGCTCGCTGCCGATGCTGGCTTCGACTGCCTCTGGTCCGCCGAACACCACTTTAACGATTACTCGTTCGTGCCCGACAACCTGCAACTGCTGACCTACCTTACAGCCCTCTATCCCCATATGGATGTGGGTACTGCAGCGGTCATCCTGCCGTGGCACGATCCACTGCGTGTGGCCGAACAGGCGGCGGTCCTGGACCTGTTAAGCAAAGGTCGGCTGCGTCTTGGACTGGGGCGTGGGCTGGCACGGCGTGAATTTGCCGCCTTCCGTCTGAGCATGGATGAATCACGCGGGCGCTTTGACGAAGCCGCCCCCATGATTATCCAGGCGCTGAAAACCGGATATATGGAAGGTGACGGCCCGTATTACCCCCAGCCGCGCGTGGCGATCCGCCCCCAGCCGCAGTATGCGTTTGACGGCCGCATCTATGCCGTGGCGTCCAGTGAGGACTCGGTCGATGCTGCAGCCAGATGCGGTGCCCATATGGTGATGTTTGCCGATCGGCCGTGGGAGATGCGGGCGCCAGTCATCGAACAGGGACGGGCCTTGCATCGCAAGTACCATGGCACGGAGCCACCCACCCTCATGCTCACCGAATTCTGCGTGTGTGGCCACGACCTGGGCCAGACCGAGGAAGAAGCCCGCCAGTACCAGGGGAAGTTTGTCGAGAGTAATTTTTATCACTATGAGTTCTTAGGCGAGCATTTTCAGACCGTCAAAGGCTACGATGCCTATCAACAAAAAGCCGCTATTGCCCGCCAGAGCGGCCTCGCCGGTGCAGTAGCAGGCTTTATGCAGGCGGCAAGCTGGGGTACCCCTGATAAAATTCTCCGAGGGCTTGAGCAGCGTCGCCAGCTCCTCGGTGACTTCGAGCTGAACGTGGCGTTTCGCTTCGGCGGCACGCCCTACGCCGTGGCCGAGCGGGGGCTCAAACTCTTCGCCAAAGAAGTGCTGCCAGTGCTCAAATCCTGGGGCTCGACGCCGGTTGCTACGGCAGCCGCTGCCCGTGCCTACGCGCCAGCGTAGGTATCAGAGGCGCTCCATAGTCGCTGGGGGCTCCTCCAGGCAGTGCATTTCTGCCTGTGCTGTGGCACAATAGCACCTGTATCGTCGGCCTGTTGCAGCGCCGATCACCGCCAGACTAACGCACACGAAACCCCCTTGGGGACAGGGGACATTAC
>Ga0194121_10004678_pt1 | contig 19659 bp, 18 predicted proteins | sample TA2MahCa50mmetaG_FD_148609 | JGI IMG/M metagenome (GOLD analysis project Ga0194121, IMG submission 148609) | Freshwater microbial communities from Lake Tanganyika, Tanzania - TA2015020 Mahale Deep Cast 50m | ecosystem: Environmental > Aquatic > Freshwater > Lake | place: Tanzania: Lake...
ATCCCGCCCACCACGACCGGCGCGTCGACGCCGGCCTCGCGCACGAGGCGCACGGTCTCGGGCACCAGCTCGAGGTGGCTGCCCGACAGGATCGACAGGCCGATCACGTCGACGTCCTCGTCGCGGGCCGCCGCCGCGATCTGCTCCGGCGTGAGTCGGATGCCCTGGTAGACGACCTCGAATCCGGCGTCGCGAGCCGCGAGCGCGATCTGCTCGGCCCCGTTGGAGTGTCCGTCGAGGCCGGGCTTGCCCACGAGCAGCCGAGTGGGTCCGCCGAGCTCGTCGGCCGCGGCCTTCATCCGGGCCCCGACGGCGGCCAGCTGCCCGGCGCCCGGCGTGGCTGCGGCACCCACGCCCGTGGGACCGCGGTACTCGCCGAACACGTCGCGCAGCACCCCGGCCCACTCACCGACCGTCCCCCCGGCCCGGGCCAGGGCGATGCTGGCCGGGACGAGGTTGTCGGTGCCGGCGGCCGCGTCCCGGAGGGCGCCGAGCGCGCGGGAGACCGCGTCGTCGTCACGGCCGGACCGCCAGGCGGCCAGCCGCTCGAGCTGCTCGATCTCGGCGGCGGGGTCGACCACCAAGATGTTGGCCTCGCCGTCCAGGGTGTGCACCAGGGGTGATTCGGCACTCTCGGTGAGGCAGTTGACCCCTACGACGCGAATCTTCCCGGATTCGATCCGCCGGACCCGCTCGGCCAGGCTCCCGACGAGGCGCCCCTTCATCGCATCGATCATCGAGAAGGCGCCCCCACCCTCGAGCACCCAGGCCAGCTCGGCGTCGGCGGCCTCCTCCAGCTCGGTGGTGCGGGCCTCGACCACCGTGGACCCCTCGAACAGGTCGGGGTACTCGAGCAGGTCGGTCTCGGTGGCCAGCACCTGCTGGATGCGCAGGCTCCACTGCTGGTCCCAGGGGCGCGGCAGGCCCAGGGCCTCGTTCCAGGCGGGCAGCTGCACGGCCCGGGCCCGGGCGTCGCGAGACAGCGTGACGGCGAGGGTCTCGAGCACGATCCGCTGGATGTTGTTCTCCGGCTGCGCCTCGGTGAGCCCGAGCGAGTTCACCTGGACGCCGTAGCGGAACCGACGCAGCTTCTCGTCGGTCACGCCGTAGCGGTCGAGGCAGATGCGGTCCCACAGCCGCCCGAACGCCCGCAGCTTGCACATCTCCTCGACGAAGCGGATGCCCGCGTTGACGAAGAAGGAGATGCGGCCGACGACCTCCGGGAACTCGTCGTCGGTGACCTGCCCTGACTCGCGCACGGCGTCGAGCACGCCGATGGCGGTGGCGAGCGCGTACGCGATCTCCTGCACCGGGGTCGCGCCCGCCTCCTGGAGGTGGTACGAGCACACGTTGATCGGGTTCCACTTCGGGACGTGGCGCACCGTGTGGCACACGAGGTCGACGGTCAGCCGCCGCGACGGCTCGGGGCCGAAGATGTAGGTGCCGCGGCTCAGGTACTCCTTGACGATGTCGTTCTGGGTCGTCCCGGCGAGGCGGCCGGCGTCGGCACCCTGCTCCTCCGCGAGCGCCAGGTACATGGCCAGCAGCCACACCGCGGTCGCGTTGATGGTCATCGACGTGTTCATGTCCTCGAGCGGGATGCCCTCGAACAGGGTGCGCATCTCCCCGAGGTGGGGCACGGGCACGCCGACCTTCCCGACCTCACCGCGTGCGAGCGGGTGGTCGGGGTCGAACCCGGTCTGCGTGGGCAGGTCGAACGCGACCGACAGGCCGGTCTGGCCCCGGGCGAGGTTGGTCCGGTACAGCTCGTTGGACGCCCGGGCCGAGGAGTGGCCCGAGTAGGTCCGCATGACCCAGGGGCGGTCGGGGGACGGGAGCGTGGCGCTCATCGGTGACCCTCTCTCCCGCCGGCCCGCGCCGCGGCGCGGGCAGGGGGGTTCGCGCTACTTCTTCTTGTAGTCGTAGAAGCCTTCCCCGGTCTTGCGACCGAGGCGCTCCGCGCTGACCATCCGCTTGAGGAGCGGCGCGGGAGCGTAGTTCGGGTCCTTGAACTCCTCGTAGAGCGCCTCGAGGATCGACAGGCTGGTGTCGAGGCCGACGAGGTCGAGCAGCTCCAGCGGGCCCATCGGGAAGTTGCAGCCGCCCTTCATGGCCGCGTCGATGCCGTCGCGCGACGCGACGCCGGCGTCGAGCATCCTCACCGCGTTGTTGAGGTAGGGGAACAGCAGCGCGTTGACGATGAACCCGGCCTGGTCCTTCACGTCGACGACGGTCTTTCCGCAGGCGGTGGCGAAGTCGCGTGCCGCGGTGAGCGTCTCCTCCGAGGTGGTCAGCGCTCGCACGATCTCGACGAGCGGCATGGCCGGCGCGGGGTTGAAGAAGTGGACACCGCACACCCGGTCGGGCCGACCGGTGACCATCGCCATCTCCACCACCGGGAGCGTGGAGGTGTTGGTGGCGAGGATCGTGGTGTCGGCGCAGATCCGATCGAGCTCGGTGAAGAGGTGCTGCTTGGTCGCGAGGTCCTCGACGATCGACTCGAGCACGAGGTCGCACTTCTCGAGCTCGCCGAGGTCGGTGACGCCGCGCACCCGGCCGAGCACGGCGTCGCGGTCGGCCTCCTCGAGCTTGCCCCGCTCGACCTGCTTGGCCAGCGACTTCTCGAGGCCGGCGATCATGCTGTCGGCGCCGTTCTGGGTGCGGCTGCGCAGGATGACCGTGTGGCCGGCCTTCGCGGCGACCTCGGCCACGCCCGACCCCATGATCCCGGACCCGACGATCCCGATCTGCTCGACGGCCATCTGTTGCTCCTCGTCTCGTTGCCCGGATCCGCGGCGACCTCGGTGTCGCGCTTCAGGGCGGCGTCCGAGGTTACCCAGCGGTAAAGACGGCCGGAGACTCGGGCCCGCCGCTCCGACCGCCGCTCGCGACGCTCCGGCTTGTCCGGGTCGCTGCGCTCGCGACGCTCCCGCCGGTCCGGGTCGCTGCGCTCGCGACGCTCCCGCTGGTCCGGGTCGCTGCGCTCGCGACGCTCCCGCTGGTCCGGGTCGCTCCGCTCGCTACGCTCCCGCTGGTCCGGGTCGCTGCGCTCGCTACGCTCCCGCTGGTCCGGGTCGCTCCGCTCGCTACGCTCCCGCCCATGGCCCTCGTCACCCGCGTCGCCGATCTGCGCAACCGGGCGTTCGCCGCCGTCTACGACCCCCTGATGAAGTCGGCCGAGCGGGGCGAGCTGGGACGGCTGCGCGACCAGGTGGTGGGGTCGGCCCGGGGCGCGGTCCTCGAGATCGGCGCCGGCACCGGCCTCAACCTGCCCCGCTACCCGGCGGTCGATCGTCTCGTCGCCACCGAGCCCGAGGAGCCGATGCGGCGCCGACTGCTCGGTCGCGCCGGTGCGGCCCCGGTGCCCGTGGAGGTGATCGCCGCACCGGCCGAGGCGCTGCCCTTCGACGACGGCGAGTTCGACACCGTGGTGTCGACCCTGGTCCTGTGCTCGGTCGACGATCTCGCCGCGGCGGCCCGTGAGGTGCGCCGCGTGCTGAAGCCCGGTGGTCGGTTCCTGTTCCTGGAGCACGGTGGCGGCGAGGGGAAGCGGGCCGAGTGGCAGCACCGCCTCGACGGCGTCTGGTCCGCCGTCAACGCCGGCTGTCACCTGACCCGCAACGTGACCGACGTGCTCGCGTCGGCCGATCTGCATCCCGAGGAGATCCGAGTGCTCGAGCCGCGTCACGTCCCGCCGATCATCTTGCCGTTCCGCCTCGGCACCGCGGTTGCCGGTGGGGAGGGGCGGTCGTGAGCCCCACCGCGAACCACGCGCGGGGCGGCACGCTTGCACTGCTCGGCGGTGGCGAGTGGTCCGACGGCACCCGTGACCTCGACCGCGAGCTGATCGCGGCTTCGGGCGCCAAGGAGGCGGTGGTCATCCCGGCCGCGGCCGCCTACGAGCACCCGGAGCGCGTCGCCGACCGGGCGGCCGCGCACTTCGAGGCCCTCGGGATCAAGGCCCGGACGCTGCCCGTGCTCAACCGGCGCGACGCCGAGGACCCGAATCACGCGGAGATCGTGCGCAAGGCCAGGCTGGTGTACCTCTGCGACGGCTCGCCGCTGCACCTCCGTTCCGTGCTGAAGGGATCGGTGCTGTTCGACGCCGTGCTCTCGGCGTACCACGGCGGTGCGGCGCTGGCGGCGTCGGGTGCCGGGGCCACGTTGGTCGGCGACCCGATGGTCGACCCGCGCGGGGGCGCGTACACCGTGGGCCTGGGCGTCGTGCCGAACCTCGCGGTGTTCCCGTACCACGGCACCGCGGCGGCCCACCTCCGCGAGCGGTCGATCGATCTGCTCCCGCGCTCGGCCAGGCTCGTGGGCGTCGACGACGCCACCGCGCTGGTGCGCGACCGCGACGGCAGCTGGCGGGTGGCCGGCGTGGGCCGGGTTACCGTCTACGAGGGCCGTACCTGCACGGCGTACGCCGCGGGCGACACGGTGCCCGACCTCGGCTGATCGACGGAGGGTGGGAGCCGTCGACTCGCGGCGAGGGGCTACGACTCGGCGATCGTGATCTTGTCGATGGTGACGGTCTTGGTGGGTGTGCCCTGGCTCGAGCTCGAGCCCAGGCCATTGATCTTCTCCACCGTCTTCTTTCCCGACGTGACGGTGCCGAGGGCCGAGTAGAGGTAGGGCGGACCACCCAGGTTCTTCGCACCCTGGCTGGTGGTGACCACGAAGAACTGCGAGCCCGTTGTGCCCGGGCCGGAGTTGGCCATGGCGACCGAGTACTGCCGGTAGCCGTCGGCCGGGGGCTCGTCGGGCAGCGTGTAGCCGGGGCCGCCCGTGCCGTCTCCCTTCGGGTCGCCGCCCTGGATGACGAAGTCGGTCACGACGCGGTGGAACGTCGTGCCGTCGTAGAAGCCCTCGTTGGCGAGGAAGACGAAGCTGTTGACGGTCTGGGGCGCCTGCTTCGGGTCGAGGGTGATCTGGAACGATCCCTCGCTCGTGGCGACCGTCGCGACGTAGGTCTTGCGGGCGTCGATGGTCATGGGCGGCGGCGCCGAGTACTTCCCGGGCGGGGCGGCCGCGGTGGTGGAGCTCTTCCCCGCCGTGGTCTGGGTGGTCTTGTCGGAGCTCGACGACTCGGACTTCGACGAGTCGGAGTCGTCGCCCCCGGTGAGCCACTGGAGGACGAAGAAGCCGCCGATCACGAGCACGGCGATCAGGGCGAACCCGCCCGCCGAGCGCCAGAAGCGCCGCTTCTTCTCCGCGGCCGCCTGCTGCTCGAGCTTGATCGCCCGGTTCTGCCGCTGCCGTTCCCGCTTCTGTGCCTTGTTGGATTGCGCCACGGCGGCGGAGTCTAGGAGCGGCCGAATTTCGCCGGGAAACCCGGGAAACCCCGCTGGTACCGTCGTCGGCCGTGGCGCTCGTGGTCCAGAAGTTCGGTGGCTCGTCGGTGGCCGATCCCGATCGCATCAAGGCGGTCGCGGAGCACATCGTCGCGACCCGGCGTCGGGGCGACGAGGTGGTCGTGGTCGTGTCGGCGATGGGCAAGACCACCGACGACCTCGTGCGCCTGGCCCACGACATCTCGCCGGCCCCGGCGGCGCGCGAGATGGACATGCTGCTCACCTCGGGCGAGCGCATCTCCATGGCGTTGCTGTGCATGGCGATCATCGAGCAGGGCGAGCCGGCCCAGAGCTTCACCGGCTCGCAGGCCGGGATCGTCACCGACACCACCCACACGAAGGCGAAGATCCTCGACATCCGGGCCGACCGGCTCCGGGAGTCGCTCGCCGCGGGCAACGTCACCGTGGTCGCCGGCTTCCAGGGCGTGTCCACCGACAGCGACGTCACCACCCTGGGACGCGGCGGGTCCGACACCACCGCGGTGGCCCTCGCCGCGGCGCTCGAGGCCGACGCCTGCGAGATCTACACCGACGTCACCGGCGTGTTCACCGCCGACCCCCGGGTGGTCCCCGAGGCCCGGCGGCTGGGGCGGGTGTCGTTCGATGAGATGCTGGAGATGGCCGCGACCGGCGGGCGGGTGCTCGCGCTGCGGTCCGTCGAGTTCGCCCGCAACCACGGCGTGCGCGTGCACGTGCGATCGAGCTTCACCTGGGATCCGGGCACCTGGGTCGTTTCCGACGAGGAGCTGGAAGTGGAAGGCATGGAGCAAGCGATCATCTCGGGTGTCACCCACGACACGTCCGAGGCCAAGGTCACCATCGAACAGGTCCCCGACCGCCCCGGTGTGGCTGCTCGGCTGTTCCGCGCGCTCGCCGACGAGGCGATCAACGTCGACATGATCGTGCAGAACGTGTCGTCGCAGGGCCACACCGACATCTCCTTCACCGTCCCCCACGCCGACCTCGTGCACACGCTGAAGGTCATGGAGGAGCACGCCGACGACATCGAGGCCGCCGGCGTCACCCACGACGCCGATGTCGGCCGGGTGTCGATCGTGGGCGCCGGGATGAAGTCGCACCCCGGCGTCGCCGCCACCATGTTCGAGACGCTCGCTTCGGAGGGCATCAACATCGAGATGATCTCCACTTCCACGATCCGCGTGTCGTGCGTGGTCGCCGAGGCCGACGTCAACCGCGCGGTCGTCGCGCTGCACCGCGCCTTCGAGCTGGAGTCGGCATGAGCGAGCCCTGGTGCTCCACCGACCTTCGAGTGCGGCGAGCGGGGCCCGAGTGGCCCGGCCCGGAGGGCCAGGAGCGGGGATCATGAAGGTCGGCGTCGTCGGGGCGACCGGTCTCGTCGGTACCGAGATGCTGCGCCTGCTGGAGGAGCGGGCGTTCCCCGTGGCCGAGCTGCGGGTCTACGCGTCGGCCCGGTCGGAGGGGCGGGCGCTGCCGTTCGCGGGCGGCGAGGTGATCTGTGAGGTGCTGCGCGACGGTTGCTTCGACGGGCTCGATCTCGTGGTGATCGACGTCGACGACCCGCTCGCGCTCGAGTGGGCGCCGGCGGCCGTGGCCGCGGGCGCGACCGTGGTCGACAACTCGGCCGCGTTCCGGTCCGACCCCGATGTGCCGCTGGTGGTCGCCGAGGTCAACCCCGACGACGTGCGCGACGCACCGAAGGGGATCATCTCCTGCCCCAACTGCACCACGATGGTGCTCCTCACCGCGTTGGCCCCGCTGCACCGCGCCGCCACGATCCGCCGGATGGTCGTGTCGAGCTACCAGGCGGTCTCGGGTGCGGGACAGCCGGGCATGTACGAGCTGGCCGAGCAGTGGGTCAAGGGTGCGGGGCGGGAGGAGGCGCTGCGGCGCGCCGGCGCCACGCCGGGGATGCTCGAGCCGGGCGAGGTGTGGGCGAAGCCCATCGCCGGCAACGTGATCCCGGCCGCGGGGTCGGTGAAGGAGCACGGCTACACGTCGGAGGAGTGGAAGCTCGTCCACGAGAGCCGGAAGATCCTCCATGCGCCGGACCTGCGGGCGACCGCCACGTGCGTGCGGGTGCCGGTGTACGTCGGCCACTCCCTCGCCGCCAACGTGGAGTTCGTCGACCCGCTCACCCGCGACGAGGCCGCCGCGCTGCTCGCCACCGCGCCCGGCGTGGTGCTGGTCGACGACGGACACGGCGCACCCACTGCGCTCGAGGGCGCGGGTGTCGACCCGGTGCTCGTCGGCCGTCTGCGGGAGGACCAGTCGCAGGCCAACACCCTCGACCTCTGGGTCACCGGCGACAACCTCCGCAAGGGCGCCGCGCTCAACGCCGTCCAGCTCGCCGAGCTGCTCCTCTCGCCGTGAGAGACTGCCGCCCATGACGGTGACGCTCGTCGTGGACGGATTCACCCGAGAGGTGGAGGGTGAGGTGCGCGACGGGTCGGTGCTCGTCTCCGCGCCTGCGTGGCACACGGCCACGGGCTGGCAGCTGAAGCCCGAGGGGCTGTGCCGGGGCGATGTGTGCGTGCCGCGATCGGTGCTCGGCGATGCCCTCGTCGACGGCATGGTCGACGTGGTGGGTGCCGGCCTGGCGCTGCGACGCCCGGTCGCGTTCGAGCCGGCGGCGGCCATCGCGGTGCTGGCCGACGCCCCCGAGGACCTCGCCGCCGCGATCGCCGAGGGCACGGCGCCCGCGTTCACGCTGCCCGACCTCGACGGCAAGCCGGTGTCGCTGGCCGATTTCGCCGGGAAGAAGAAGCTGCTCTTCGCCTGGTCGTCGTGGTGAGGCTGTCGCTGGGACCTGCCGGTCTGGCAGGGGTTGTTCGAGGAGCTCGCCGCTGACGGTCTCGCGCTGATCGCGATCTCGCTCGACGAGGACCTCGACGCCGCCCGGTTCTGCGCCCGGGAGGAGACCACCGTCCCGCTCACCTTCACGGTGCTGATCGACCGAGACCACCAGTGGGCGGAGCGCTACGGGGTCGTCAACGTGCCGACCACGATCTGGGTCGACGAGCGCGATCGCGTCGTGCGGCCGCCGGCGATCGCCCCGGGCGACGACAAGTTCATCGACTTCGTGGGGTTCAGCGCGGAGCCGCACCACGCGGCGCTGCGCGAGTGGGTCCGCCACGGCACGCTCCCCATGGCCGACGACGAGGTGCAGGCCCGGCGCGCCGCGCCCGATCCGCGGCTCCAGCTCGCCCGGGCCGAGCGGCGTCTGGCGATGCACCTGATCCGCAACGGGGACTCCGAGCTGGGGCACGCGCACCTCGGGGAGGCGCTCGCGCTCGCCCCCGACGACTGGACGATCCAGCGGGGCTCCCTCCCGGTGCGAGGCAAGGACCCCTTCGGTCAGGACTTCTTCGACTTCTACGAGCGCTGGCAGGCCGCCGGCCGCCCCGGCTACGAACCCTGATCAGGGCACCGCGACGTCGGTCGGCGCGCGTGCGTCGACGTCGACGAGGCGCTGGTCGGTGATTCGCAGGCGCGGGATCACCGCGCGGCCGGACCCCCACGGGTGGTGGGGGCCCGGCCGCTGGTGTCGAGTCGCTACTTCTTCTTCTTGCCCTTCTTCTTCTTGTCCTTCTTCTTCGCCACGACCCACCCTCCTTCCCTGCCGGCGTCAAGGTGTCGAGAGCCTTGCACACGGGTGAAGCGCCGGAAAGAGAAGGAGGTCACAGATCGCGTTGTCGGCGCCGGCGTGCCCGTGCGCAGCGGATCTCACCGTCGCGAGCGTCGACTCCCGCGATCGGATGGCGCCCCGGGTCCGTAGAATCGGCCGCGTGCGCAACCGGGCCCGTGGGAGACGTGCGATCCGAACGGCGGGCTCCTTCACGCTGGCCCTGGTGGCCGGGGTGGCCCTGCTCGGCGCGTGCACGCCCGAGCCGCCTCCCGGCGACGACCCCGTGCCGCCGCCGACCGCGGCTCCGCCCCCCAGCGTGTACGACGCGGCGTGCGCGGGCTCCCTGACGGCGTCGACCCCCGGGACGATCACCGATGGGGCGGTCGTGGAGCTGTCCGGGATCGTGGCGAGCCGCGCCAACGCGGGGGTGTGGTGGGTCCACAACGACTCGGCCACCGGACTCGTCCGCAACGTGCTGTACGCACTGGCCGACGACGGCGCGAGCCGGGGTGCGTTCACCGTGACGAATGCGACCAACGTCGACTGGGAGGACATCGCCGTGGGTCCGGGGCCGACCCCCGGCGTGCACCACCTCTACGTCGCCGACATCGGGGACAACAGCGCCCAGCGCGCGAACGTCGTCGTGTATCGGCTCCCGGAGCCGACGGTGACGGGATCGTCGGCGTCGGTCACGGCCGACACGCTCACCTTCACGTATCCCTCCGGGGCGAGGTACGACGCCGAGTCGCTCATGGTCGACCCGCTGTCCGGGAAGCTCTACATCGTGACGAAGGGCCTCGGCAGCTCCCTGGTGTTCGAGGCGCCGGCAGGGCTGGCCGACGCATCGTCGACGCCGCTCTCCCTGGTCGCCACGGTGCCCGTCCCGGGTGTCTTCGAAGCCTTCACCGCCGCCGACGTCACCGCCGACGGCGCCTTCGTGGCCCTGCGCACCGACGCGCTCAGTGGCAACGGCTCCGTGGTGATCTACCCCCGGCCCGCCGGTCAGCCGCTGGGTGCCGCGTTCTCGCAGACGCCGTGCGCCGGGGCCGCGGGGGCCGAGGTCCAGGGCGAGGCGATCGGGTTCACCCCCGACGGACGGGGCTACGTCACCGCGAGCGAGGGCGCGTCGCCCGCGCTCCACCGGTTCGACGCGCCGTAGCCGGTGACGGTCCGTCGGGGTGTCGCCTGACGGTGCGGGAGCCGGGAGACGGGGCGGATCCCCGGCGCCGGGTAGCCCGGTCCGATTCCCTCGGGCCGGAACTTGCATTACGGTCCGGGTCCACCCGTCGCACGCGCGGAAGTACCCCAGGGAGGAACCGTGCCGCTGCCCCAGGACTGCCAGCTCGTGTCGGTCGACGACCACGTGGTGGAGCCGCCCCGCGTCTTCGTCGACCACATCGACCCGAAGTACCGCGATCAGGCGCCGCGCATCGTCGAACAGGGTGACTGGCAGGGCTGGCTGTGGGAGGACCGCTTCTACCCGCTGTCGTTCCAGGGCAACGTCCACACCCGCCGCTTCCGGGAGGGCGAGGCGGGCCGGGGCGATGATCTCTACGCCCGACGCTACGAGGACATGATCGACGCGGTCTACGACGTCGACGCGCGGGTCGAGGCCATGGACGTCGACGGCGTGCACGCCGCGCTGCAGTTCCCCACCTTCCCGCGCTTCGGCGGGACCGCGTTCCTCGAGGGGCAGGACAAGGACCTGACCCTCGCGATCGTGCGCGCCTGGAACGACTGGATGCTCGACGAGTGGTGGGCCACCTACCCCGACCGCTTCATCCCGCAGACGCTCGTCCCGCTGTGGGACGTGCCGGCCGCGGTGAAGGAGGTCGAGCGGTGCGCGGCCAAGGGCTCGCGCGCCGTGCTGTTCGTCGAGAACCCGTACCCCCTCGGGCTGCCGTCGTTCCCGACCGGGCACTGGCGCCCGATCTTCGAGGCGTGCAACGAGACGGGACTTCCCCTGTCGATGCACATCGGCACCTCGTCGGGGCTGCTCAGCCCGTCGCCCGACGCGTCCAACTCCGTCGGTGTGGCGCTGTGCGGGGTCAACTCGATGAGTGCGCTCGTCGACCTCATCTACAGCGGCATGTGCAACGGCCTGCCCAACCTGAAGATCGCGCTCTCGGAGGGCGGTGCGGGGTGGGTGCCCTACGTGCTCGAGCGGGCTGACTACACGTGGGAGCGCAGTCGCAACGAGGGCCTCGTGAACGACACCCGCCCGTCGGAGGTGTTCGCGCAGAACTTCTGGGTCTGCATGATCGCCGACCAGTACGCCTTGCGGAACCGCGACCTCATCGGCATCGACCGGATCATGTGGGAGTGCGACTTCCCCCACAACGACTCCAACTACCCCAACAGCCGCAAGATGCTGGCCGACGCCATGGTCGACGTCCCCGACGACGAGGCCCGCATGATCGGCGAGCTCAACGCGCGCGCGCTCTACAGCTTCCCCGCCTGACCGGTCGTGGTCCTCCCGGTCCGTCCGGTCAGTCGGTGCTGGCGAGGATGCGGCCTGGGAGCGCGCCGGTGAGCACGCCGTCGCGCTGCACGGGCACGCCCGCGACCACGGTCGCGCGGTAGCCCCCCTCGGGTCGGCGCAGCCGGGTGCCTCCGCCGGGGATGTCGGTCACGAACTCGTCGGCGTCGTAGTGCAGCTCGTCGAGGGCGAACACCACGAGATCCGCCACCGCCCCCTCGGTGACGAGCCCACGCCCCGGGAAGCCGAAGGTGTCGGCCTGGCGCGCCGTGAGCTCGTGCACCGCGCGTTCGAGCGTCAGGTCGGCGCGCTCGCGGACATGGCGGGTGAGCAGCAGCGTGGTGTCGCCCGAGGCGCACAGCATGTTGGCGTGGGCGCCGGCGTCCGACGAGCTGATGATCACGTGCGGGTCGGTGAGCAGCGCGGCGACCGCGTCGACGTCGGAGTTCGTGAGGCCCACGGCGACGAGGCCGGGTCGGCAGTCGTTGGCGAGCACGAAGTCGGCGAGGACGTCGGACGGGTGACCCGGCCGCTCGACGAGCAGGTCGGCGAACGTCCGGCCGAGCAGATGTGCCGACTCGGGATCGGACACTTCGACGAACCGCAGCGCCGCGGGGTTGCGGTGCGGGAAGATCGCGCGCTCCGTGCGGTCCCACTCGTCGCGTGCGGTGGTCCGCCAGTCGGGATCCCGGAGGAGCGCCGCCTTGTCGGCGCCTCGCGCGGCGATGACTCGGTGCCAGCCCTCGGGCATGCTCATGAACATCATCGACGAGTCCCAGTTGATGCGCATGTCGCCGGAGCGGGGCGAGAGCTGGGGCAGGATCGTGATGCCCTCCGCCGCGAGGCGGGCGGCGAGACCGACCCACCGCTGCGCGCCCCCGGGATTGGCCTCCGCCACCGAGAAGCCCGTCCAGGTGAGGAGCAGCCCGCGGGCACCGCAGCGCCGCGCCAGGTCCTCGGCGGCGACCATCGGCTCCGGGCCGAGGAGTCCGGGGACGAACTCCACGAAGCCGCGTCCGTGCGCGGCCACGACGTCGAGCAACGCGTCGAACTCGGCACCGTCGGCCGCGCGTGACGGCACCGGGCGGCCCTGTGCGTCGACGTCGAGGAACGATGTGGAGAACCCGTACGCGCCCTGGCCCATCGCCGTGTGGAGGAGATCGGCCATGGCCGCGCGCTCGGCGTCGGTCGCGACGCGGTTCCACGCGTCGTCGCCCATCACCGCGAGGCGCAGCGGGCTGTGGCCCACCAACGCGGCCAGGTTCGTCGCGCATCCTTGCGCGTCGACGGCGGCGCGATAGCCGCCGAAGTCGCTCCACGTCCAGGGCACGTGGTCGTCGAACAGGTGGCGCGGCACGTCCTCGATGTACGAGAACAGGTCGGCGAGCTCGGGGCGGGTCGCATCGGACACCGGGTAGAGCGACAGGCTGCAGTTGCCCACGAGCATGGTGGTCACGCCGTGGAGCGGCTCGGGGTCGAGTGCGGGGTCCCAGAACACCTGGGGATCGGTGTGGGCGTGGGTGTCGATGAATCCGGGCGTGACGACGGCGTTGACCGCGTCGACCTCGGGCTCACCCTCGGGCGGGAGGTCTGGACCGATCTCGGCGATGCGGCCCCCCCGGACGCGGACGTCCGCCCGTCGGGCCGTAGCCCCGGTGCCGTCGATGACGTCGCCGCCGCGGATCAAGAGGTCGTGGGTGTCGGGCATGGCCGGACGGTAGCCCAGCGAGTTGCGGGTCACCGCGGTGCGGTGGGTGCCCGGGTCCGGCAGGACGACTGCTACGGCGACTACCGGGCCGACAGCACGACGACCTTGCCCACGGCGCGGCCCTCGTCGACGAGCGCGACCGCGTCGGGCAGCGCGTCGAACGGCACCACGGTCGTGCCGGTGCCCCGGAGGTGGCCCTGCTCCCATCGGGCGAGGAGGGCCTCGTGGTCGGCCTCGTTCTCCTCGCGTGAGTAGCCGCCGGCGTACACGCCGACGAGCGACCCGTTCCTGCGGACCAGCGCCCACACATCGGGCTGGGCCCAACGACCGCTCGCGAAGCCGACGGCGAGGATCCGACCGTCGCGCGCGAGGCAGCCGACCGTCGCGTCGGAGGCCTCACCGCCGACGGGGTCGTACACGAGATCGACACCCCGGCCGCCGGTGATCTCGTTCACCGCGTCGGGCACGGTCGCGGTGGTCCGGTCGACCACGAAGTCGGCGCCGAGCGAACGGCACAGCGCCGCCTTCTCCGCACCGCCGACCACGGCGATCACCCGGGCCCCGAGGGTGCGGCCCAGTGTGAGCGCGGTCGTGCCGGACCCGCCGGCGGCACCCAGCACGAGCAGCCAGTCCCCGGCCACGAGACCGCCCCGGCGCACGAGTCCGACCCACGCGGTCGAGTAGCCGATCCGGAACCCGGCGGCCTCCGTGTCGTCCATCGCCTCGGGCACCCGGAATGCCGACTCCTCGCGCACGATCGTCTGCTCGGCGAACCCCCCGCGCCCGTCGAAGAAGTTGGTGACGGCCATGCGCCGCGTGCCCACAGGCGTGGTGGTACCCGGGCCGACGGCGTCGACCACCCCGCAGACCTCCTGGCCGGCGACGAACGGCAGGGTGGGCGAGAACGCATACGAGCCGCGGCACATGAAGGCGTCGGGCATGCCCACGGCCACGGCTCGTACCGTCAGCCGCAGCTCGCCCGGACCGGGCTCCGGGCGGTCGATCTCGACGGCTTCGAGCACGGCGGTCGGACTGCCGGTGCGGGTGATCTGCCAAGCGCGCATCGGCGGACGCTAACCGTGCCGGTCCCACCGGCGCGCCGGCGACGGGGTGCCGTCCGCCCGGTTATGCTGAGCACTCGCTCAGCATCAGGGCGCGAGAGGGGACGACATGGGGGAGCTCGACGGCAAGGTCGCGGTCATCACCGGGGCCGGATCGGGCATGGCCCGGGCGACCGCGCAGGTCTTCGTGCGGGAAGGGGCCCGGGTGCTCGCGGCCGACGTGAGCGGCCGTGAGGAGGAGACCGCCGCCGCGCTCGGCGACGCCTGCGTGTCCTTCCGGGTCGACGTGAGCGACGAGCCCGAGGTGGAGGCGATGTTCGCCGCCGCGCTCGACGCGTTCGGCACGGTCGACATCGTCTGCAACGTGGCGGGAGTGGGTGGCGCCGAGCCGCTCGCCGACATCACCCTCGACGAGTACGACCGGGTGATGGGCATCAACCTGAAGGGCGTGATGCTGGGCACCAAGCACGCCGTGCGCACGATGCTCCCCACCGGCGGCGGCGTCATCCTCAACTGGGCGTCGACCGGGGGCATGAACGGGTCGCGCCTGCCGACGAGCACCTACAGCGCGGCCAAGGCCGGCGTGATCTCGTTCACCAAGGCCGCGGCGATCGAGTACGGCACCAAGGGGATCCGGGCCATCGCGATCTGCCCCGGCTTCGTGGAGACGGAGATGTCGGGTGGCAAGGGCGCGGCCGAGCGGTTCCCCGCGCTCGTCAAGGGCTCGTGCCTGCAGCGCGGTGGTCAGCCCGAGGAGATCGGCGAGCTCGCGTCGTTCCTCGCCTCGGACCGCGCGACCTACATCACCGGTGCGGTGATCCCCATCGACGGCGGCAGCACCTGCCTGCTGCCCAGCTGAGCCGGCACGGAAACGGAGTCCCGATGAGCACCGCCACCGACGTCTACTACGACCCCTACGACGTCGCGATCAACGCCGATCCGTACCCCACCTTCGCGCGCCTCCGCGACGAGGCTCCCGTCTACTACAACGAGCAGTACGACTTCTGGGCGCTCTCCCGCCACGCCGACGTGGAGAAGGGACTCGTCGACTGGCGCACGTTCTCGAGCCGGCACGGCGACATCCTCGAGCTCATCCAGTCGGGGCTCACGCTGCCGCCGGGTGTCGTGCTGTTCGAGGACCCGCCGCTGCACCCGCTGCACCGCGGTCTGATGTCGCGCGTCTTCACCCCGAAGAAGATGGCGGCACTCGAGGACGAGATCCGCGCGTATTGCGTGCAATGCCTCGACCCACTCGTGGGTCGCGACCGCTTCGACATCATCCAGGAGCTGTCGATCGTGATGCCGATGCGGGTGATCGGCATGCTGCTCGGCATCCCGGAGTCCGACCAGGAGGCGGTGCGCGACAAGTCCGACGCCACGCTGCGCACGGAGGCCGGCAAGCCGATGGAGGTCCGGGAGGACAACATCGCCGACGGATCGATGTTCGTCGACTACATCGAGTGGCGGTCGAAGAACCCGTCCGACGACCTCATGACCGCCTTGCTCAACGCCGAGTTCGAGGACCACCTCGGCGAGACCCGCACCCTCACCCGCGACGAGGTGCACACCTACACGCAGGTGCTCGCGGGTGCGGGCAACGAGACGACCGGCCGGCTCATCGGCTGGATGGTGAAGGTGCTCGCCGACCACCCCGACCAGCGCCGCGAGATCGTGGCCGATCGATCGCTGCTCGGCGCCGCGATCGACGAGACGCTGCGCTTCGAGCCCACCGGCCCGCACATCGCCCGGTTCGTGCCCGACGACGTGGAGTACTACGGCACCACGATCCCCGGTGGGAGCGCGGCGTTGCTTCTGGTGGGTGCGGCCAACCGCGACGAGCGGCGCTACGAGCGGCCCGACGAGTTCGACATCCACCGCGACGACATCCAGCACCTCACGTTCGGCTTCGGCATCCACTACTGCCTGGGGGCCAACCTCGCCCGGCTCGAGGCCCGCGTCGCGCTCGACGAGCTGCTGAACCGCTTCCCCGACTGGGACGTCGACATGAGCGACGCCGCGCTCGCGCCCACCTCGACCGTGCGGGGCTGGGACCGGCTGCCGGTCGTCATCCCCTGACGGACGTGCGCACCCGAGCGCCGGACGCGTTCGCGGCGCAGGGGCCGGACGTCAGCGGCGCGGGCCCTCGTAGCGCGTGAGCACGTCCTCCACGATGGCGCGGGCGGCGGCATGGCCGGTGTCGAGGCCGAGTGCCTCCTCGGTGAGGAGGTTCTGCCCGATGGCGTTGATCAGCGTGACGAACGCCTCCGGGGTGAGCGAGGTGGTCGCGCCGTAGCGCCCGAGGATGGGGGTGACCCCGGCGATCTGCGCGTCGCGCAGCGACCGGGCCAGCGCGGCGATCTCCGTGCGGAGCGCCTTGCGGTGGTTGGCGAGTGCGGCCACCTCGGTGATGACGGTGCGGCCTGCGGGGTGCGTGGTCAGCTCCCAGAGCGCCCACAGCGGCTGGTCGGAGACGAGCGCGGCCTCCTGACGGGCGCGGGTCTGGTCGGCGCCGCGGCGCACGAGCGCGACGAACAGGTCGTCCATCGTGCGGAAGTAGTAGTGCACGAGCTGGGGCTTGAGCCCGGCGCGCGCCGCGACCTTGCGCGAGGTGACCGCCGCGTAGCCCTCCTCGGTCATCAGCGCTTGGGCCGCGTCGAGCAGCGCCGCCCGGGTCGCCGAGTCCTCGGCCCCGATCCGTCGCGCCGTCGTCATGCCCCGAGGGTAGGCCGCGTCGTACCCTGACCCACTTGATCGAGCTGGTGGGATTCGACGGCGACGACACGCTGTGGCACAGCGAGCGCGGCTTTCACGTCGCGCAGGACGAGATCCGCGCGATCCTCGCCGACCACTGCGATCCCACCGTGCTCGACCGCCGGCTGATCGAGGTGGAGCGCACCAACCTCCACCGCTACGGCTACGGCGCGAAGGCGTTCACGCTGTCGGTGATCGAGACCGCGACGGAGCTCGCGGGCGATCGGCTCACGGTCGACGACGTGCGGGCGATCCTCGACGTGGGCAAGCGCCTCCTCGCCCACCCCGTCGAGCTGCTCCCCGGGGTGGAGCAGGCCATCCGCGCGACTGCGGCCCGCCATCCGATCGTGCTGATCACCAAGGGCGACCTGTTCCACCAGGAGTCGAAGGTCGCGGGCTCCGGTCTGGGCGACCTGTTCTCCGGGGTCGAGATCGTCTCGGAGAAGGACCCGGAGCAGTACCGGCGGGTGCTCGCGCGCTACGGCGCGGACCCGACGGGGTTCGTCATGGTCGGCAACTCGCTGCGGTCCGACGTCGGCCCCGTGCTCGAGCTCGGTGGCTGGGGTGTCCACGTCCCGCACGAGTACGCGTGGGAGCTCGAGGCCCACGACGACGAGGACGCCGTCCGGGCCCACCCGCGGTTCCGATCGTGCCCCGACCTCACCACCCTCGTGCGCGTCCTCGACACGTTCGGGGCCGACGCACCCGACCCTCCCCCCGGGTGCCCCTGACGTTCGAACCCCGGCGCTCCGGCGCCGGGGTTCGGTGAGGTTGCTGGTCGGGCTGCCGGGACTTGAACCCGGGGCCTCTTCGTCCCGAACGAAGCGCGCTACCAAACTGCGCCACAGCCCGTAGGGGAGATGGAGTGTAGCGGCAGGGCTCCCGCGGCCTCCGGGTCAGGCCTGGGCGGGCGCGGCGTCGATCTCCGGCGCCGCGGCGAGGAGCTGCTTCATCGTGCGGCGCATCGTGCCGGGGTCGACCGGCTTCACCAGCACGGCGTCGGCGTCGGCCCGCTTGGCGAGGAACCGGTCGTGCTCACGGTCGAGCAGCAGCAGGATCTTCGCCTCTGGCACCCGGCCGGCACCGGCCTCCAGGTGGAGATCGATCGCCACTGCGACGCCACCCATGTTGGCGATCTGCATGTCGAGGATCACCAGATCAGGGGCGTACTCGGCCACCGCGGCCCGCACGTCCTGACCGCGGGTGACCTCGAGGACGGTGGTGTCGGACGCGGCGAGCGCGGTGCGCACCTGGTCGCGGACCCACTTCCCATCGGCGGCAACGAGCACGGTGGCCATCGGTGCCGGAGGCTAGCCGACGAGGTGCCGGCCGACCTCGTGCAGGGCCCGCAGGTCGTGCACGTCGTGGTCGAGGAACGGCACGTACACGGCGCGGGTCCCCATGTGCGCGGCCACCTCGGCCAGCACGGTCCGCTCCCGCGCCGCGAGGTCGGCCAGATCGGCGACGGTCTCGTAGCGGTCGGCGAGGCGGCGCCGAGCGGCGTCGGCATCGGGCTCCCCGGTGTCGCCGGTGGCCCGCAGCTCGGCGGCCCGGGCCCTTAGCCGGGGGCCGTCGGTCGGGTCGGCGAACTCGGGGTGCACCCGGTTGGCCACCAGCCCGTCGATCGTGAGGCCGTGGGTGGCGATCTGCTCGGCGAAGTAGATCGCCTCGTCGATCGAGTCCCGCCGCGGCGAGGTGACGAGCACGAACGCGGTGGAGTCCTCCGCGAGCAGGGTGCGGACGGCGTCGGCCCGGGCGCGGAAGCCCTCCTCCATGCCGTCGAACGCCCGGAAGAACGAGATGATGTCGTCGACGACGCCGGTGCCGACCACCCGACCGACCTGGCGTACGAACGTGTGCAACGCCGCGGTCGCGATCCGCATCGCGCCGCGCGCGGGCGCCATCATCACCCGGAACACCCGGTTGTCGAGCAGGCGGATCAGGCGCTGGGGCGCGTCGAGGAAGTCGAGCGCGTGGCGGCTCGGCGGAGTGTCGACGACGATGAGGTCGTGGTCGCCGGTCTCGTGGAGCTCGTGCAGCCGCTCCATCGCCATGTACTCCTGCGTGCCCGACAGCGCCCCGGCGAGGTTGCGGTAGAAGCGGTTGGCAAGGATGCGGTCGCGCTGCTCCTCCGACTTCGCGTACCGCGCGACGAGGCCGTCGAAGGTCTCGCTGGTGTCGAGCATCAAGGCGGTGAGCCGACCGGTCTCGGGAGCCACGGACTCCGGGTCCCAGAGGCGACGGTCGACGACGTGGTCGCCCGCGCCGGCGAGCCCCAGGGTGTCGGCGAGGCGCCGGGCCGGGTCGATGGTGATGACGACCACCCGTCGACCCCGGCGGGCGGCCTCCACGGCCAGCGCGGCCGCGGTGGTGGTCTTGCCCACGCCGCCGGTGCCGCAGCACACCAGCACGTGACTCGCATCGACGAGTTCCCCGAGGTCTGCGGCCGCCGACGCGGCGGTCGTGCTCATGACTGTGGCCGCATCGCCGCGACCTGAGCGGCGAACGCGTCGGCCAGGGTCTCGATCGCGTCGGGACCGATCTCCTCGTTGACGAACGGCAGCCGGATCTGGGGGAGCGGGAGCCGAGCCGCCAGACGCGTGATCTGCTCGTCCTGGATCGCCCGACGCGCGCCCACGAACGCGGTGGCGAGGTCGAGGGCCACCGCGTCCTGGGCCGGGAGGCGCTCCTGGGCCAAG